>Ga0209903_1000241_pt1 | contig 23215 bp, 30 predicted proteins | sample OrgsoiDNA2013051_FD_185801 | JGI IMG/M metagenome (GOLD analysis project Ga0209903, IMG submission 185801) | Permafrost soil microbial communities from the Arctic, to analyse light accelerated degradation of dissolved organic matter (DOM) -... | ecosystem: Environmental > Terrestrial > Soil >...
ATGGCGCCGATGCGATGTCGTTCGCCGACCAATTTTATGCGCTGGCTGCACAGGTCCGTCCAGTTTGAGGCACCCCAGTTCCTTTCCTGGAAAATTCCGTCCTCGGATCAACAACGCGACACAACCCGCAGAAAGCGTGCAGCGGCGTGGCCCCCTTGCGAAACTCAACCCAGTCGACCTGCAACTGCTCACCCATCGCTGTCTCGAAACGCACCTCCGGTTCGGCCGGCGGCGCCGGCCGCAACGTGCGCATGAAAGCCCGCAACTGGCTCAGGCCACCCTGGTAACCGCGCTCCGTGATCTCGCGGTGCAGGACGCTGGCCGGTATCCAGTCCGGCCGAGCCGCTGTCTGCCGTTCGCGCAGATAGGCCTCGTGCGCCGCCAGCTTGGTGGTCCGCTTGATCTTGCGTTCGTATTTTGGCACAGACGTCAAAGCCAGGTGCCGCCGCACCGTGTTCACCGCGCAGCCCACCTCGGCGGCGATTTGCCGCAAACTCAACCCATGCTTGCTCAGTAACTGAATTTCCACATACACCTCGTTGGGTTTCAAGGCCGCTCCGCAAAGCAGCCATCTTCTCAAAACGGTGTATCAGTTTTCAATCGCTGCGTGTATCAGTTTACAACCGCTGCTGACAGCCCTTGGTCCATGTGGCACCTGGGGGCCTTGCAGACGTCGATTTGGATGCCCTAACCTTTGGCTGGGTGTAGATTGCAGCTTCTGCGTTACCGTCTTCCACCTCGGAGGACGCGTTCAAACCATCGAGTTTACGGGTGATATCCGTCGAATCTTCCAGACCAAAAAATACTTGGTAAAAAATATTTATTGGAAATGGGATGTATGACGCGACTCTTTGAGTCCACACCGCCATACTTAGATTTTTCATCAAGTGTATAGGACGATTCACCCTCGGGCAATCAGTCCTTTGGGAACAGCGCCATAATCTTGGAGGTTATCTCCTCGGCCCGCTCCGGAGTTAGCCCCTTGATGGCCAACTCTATGCGGCCACCCTCCTCAAACGATTTGAACTCGCCCTTCGCGCCATGAAAGAAGATAGCCTCGCGCGTTGAGCGCGGGCGCTTGACAGGACCCTTGGAGGCAGCCTTGCGGCGAGCGGCGACGTCGCGATACCCCATGCCGGTCTTCACGGCCTCGAATATCAGTTCAAGGGTACTCTCGTCACCTTTGATCTCCCAGAATTCGCGGATGGCGTTGAGCATCTTGTGGGTACATAGCTCCGCGTTCTCGGCGCATGCATGCACAATGCGGTTGGGAAGCGCTGCCAGCGACAGGGTGCGGCTCACGTGATCTTCACCCAGCCCCAAGGATTTGGCCAGCGCCGACTGGGTCGGGTAGACCTTCTTGCCCAGCAACTCTTTCCATTTAATCGCGTCATCGAGTGGCGACTGGTCTCGGCGCTCGACGTTGGCCGCGCGGGCCTCCTCGTAGAGTTCGCGATCGCTTGCCGGACGTGGGCGGATCTCGATGCGAAGCGTGGGTAGGCCGCCTGCCCGTGCGCCGCGCAGGCGCGTCTCGCCCTCGATCAGCACGACTTCGCCTTGGTCGCCCACATAGCCTGTCGCGGAAATGCGCTGGCCAGTGGTTGTCAGCGACTGTACCATATCGTCAACTGCCGTGGTCGTATAAACGGCTCGCGGATTGAATGGGTTGGATTTGACTTGTCCGACTGGAACGTCATAGACCTTGCCCACCTCATATCCATGCGTCGCGACGAAATCTTGGCTCGAGCCAAGATTGACTGCCTCGAGTACGTCAATACGATGTACCGGCGTTAATAGCGGACTTGTGGCGGGAATCTCCACCGGCGCGGCGCCTATACGCGGATCTCCGACGATAGGAGCGCTTGCTGCGGCACTTTCGACAGCCGCGACGCGTTCAGCGGACACGGTTTTTTTCTTGAAGCCAGCCATTATTTGATCTCCTTCCCGTTGATGCGCTTAATTATCTCGTCGTAGACGGCCTGCATTTCGTCGATCGCCTTTGGTGACCGATCCGCCCCTTTGAGCTCGTGCAGCGCTCGGCCGCTCTTGCCGGTCGCCCGCCAGGCTTCGCGTTGGGCGATGTGGGCTTTGAACACGGAGATGTCCTCGCTGGCGAAATATTCGCGAAGCTCGACGGTTGCCTTGGCGTTCTCTTTTGTCGAAACGCGTGTGAGTACAACGTGGGCTGGAACGATTCCCGATTCGTGGCGTGGCCCCATTTCCCTCAGCGTATCAAATACACTTAACGTTGACTCGACTTCTTGCTGATCAGGGCCGCAGGGCACTAGGACGAGATCGCTCAATAGAGCGCATTCAAGCATCGTTCTGTAGTTCTGAGCACCGATATCGACGACGACCAGTGTGTACTTGCCCGCCAAATTTGCAAGTTCTCTTGCAGGGTTTGCTGGCAAAGCAAGCACAGGAATTGATGGGAGCACACCTTCCTCGTTGCGGATTCTCGACCAACTCATTGCCGATCCTTGTTTGTCGGTATCTAAAAGAACGACATCGACTTTCATAGAGGCGGCCAGCGCCGCAATGTGTGTGGCCAGACGAGTTTTCGCGACGCCGCCTTTTTCTGCCCCGATCGTTATTACCATGCCGAGCTCCCTTCAAAATGTATTACTATTATCTTCTCTATTATGCCATGACTAGAAAAAATTTAAGAAAAAATAAATCAATAAGAGTTTAAATATCTAAATTAAATATTGTTTATTTTTTTGTTATTTTCACAAATTGTAACACTGTGGAATTTAGCGAGAGTCATTTTTCTAGGTCATAACTGAGCATTCATCAAAAAGTTGGATCGAGCCAACTTTGCTCGGATTGGCGCCATCCATCATTGATTTTGTATTACGAGTCGGACGACTAGTCGGCGCTCAATCTTGGCTCGAGCCAAGATATGGTTGCTGATTCCTTGGATATGGCCATTGTGCCAGCCGTGACAGGCTGATATTAGAGTGTCCAGGAGCTGTGGTGCGGGAGTGCTTATCGCAGCATTCGATGGTAAAAATACTCGAATGGAAACCAGGATGTGCTCAGAGCCGGAAGGGAGCGATAGTCGAGCGAAGTTAACGAGGAGGCGAGCACACTGGGCGGCAGGGAGATCGGGTAGTGTTAACTTAAGTGAAAGGACCGATATCGTATGCTAGTTGTCGGTCAACGCCTGACGCAAAACCATCGAGTGCAACATTGGCTAACTAGCGGATTGGTGGCCTGGAGAGCAATATTTCGAAGTGAAAATAAGCCGGGCGCGCCGAGCTTGGGAGTCACTTACGTTTGGAATTGGTGGGGGCACCTACATCAGCACCGCAGCGAGCATGAACTGGCCTTTGGGGGAATGAATGTCCATAGGGTGTTTCAACCGCTCGCGGCCGCGTTTGTGCGTCAATGCACCAGGATTCCCCGAGGATCGGACATGGAGCCTTGCGGTTGATGGCCTGATCCAATGAGCCGTATACACCGATCGCTTGCGAGCAATATTTTCAAATTGAAGAGCAGCGTAAGGATTGCGGGAGCACCGCAAAGCCCTACGCCAGGCTCTCACGTTTAGGCTAAAAATTAGTGCTTGCTCAGCATTAGGCATGCGACCACGTAATCCAGGGATCCCAGAGCCATATCGGCCATCGCTAAACTCATATTAGCGAGAGCGACAAATGCGTCAGCCCGAGCCATTGGATCCGTTTCGCGGATTGCATCGCTAAACAAGTTAATCAGGTTCTGTTCATTTGGTGCGATAGGGTCAACAAAGCTTCCCACCGTATCAATCCATGCTTTCAGATCGTCTTCGCTTGCGCGAGGGTCTTTTACAAACATTTGATCCTTTCTTAATAGCGACACCTCGATTGTAGGGGAGCGCACGCTCTACGCAATAGTACTTTTCATCAATTTACAGGCAAGTGTTGGCAACGCCTTTTAGACGCGCCGGTTTCGAACACCGCAACAGAAAAACGATGTTTATGCAACAAGGCTAAGCGCCAAAGTACCTTTTTCTGCGGTCACGATACTCCGTAATTCCTCGCTGACACAGGCCATCTGTTGCGGTCCACCAATGCGAGGTAGGCGTCAATCGCCTCGGCGGTGCCCGAATGGCACATGCCGCAGTTTTCCGCCCTTGCCATATGGATACGCAGGTCCATTACGCCACGCCGCCGTTGCAGGTCGCCGACGGTCAGTGCGCACAGCTCCACGCGGCGCAGGCCGAAATAAAGCAGCGTGGACAAGATGGCGTGATCGCGCCGGCCGCGCAGGGTGGTGGTGTCCGGCGTGCGCAGCAGGGAGCATGCCTAGTGGCAACCGATGGTGGGCATTTTGCCTTCCTGGGTTGCCATTTTTGGGCGCATCACTCCCTTGACCAGGTTGCCGCTGACCGAGTTGGCCTCGCACAGGTAGTCAAATAGTGAAGACAGCGCGGCCAACTTGCACCGGATCGTCGCGCCGGCCAGCGCCCGGTCTTCCAGGCTGCGACGCCAGGCCAGCAAATGAGCGCTGCTGACGACGCGAAACTGTTCCGACCGCTCGATGCCGGCGAATGCCATGAACTCCGCCAGATCCGTCTGGTAACTGATATCAGGTCCTCCAGAATGACAAGCTGTTCGCTGAATTCTGATGAAAAATCTAGCCTTGATGAGTCAAGATGCTTGGTGTTCATTTGTTTCCTCTTGTGGCCTTTGGTTTGTATGCGGCTCGATGATTGTTTTGACGGTGCTAAAGATTGACTAGCTGGTTACAATGGCTGCGATTCGGCGCTCGTCCTAGTGGCTGAAAACATCGCATTGAATTGCATTAATGTTTGCGATTTCTCCAGGTCCTGCCGCGACGTCGGCGCTGCTATTGAACTTTGATCCTGTGCAAAACGCAGCAATTCTTCGGAAATCTCCTTGGCATATCCGTCGGAAGATTTCATTGAGATGATCGACCGCCGACCATTCTTGCCAAAAGCAACAGAGTCAACATCGGCCACCCACACGCGAAGCGATGCATTTTCCACGCGAGTTAGCATCGATTTCGACTGCACATGGTCGGTAAATTGGTTTCCTATACTTAACTCGGCAGATTGGAACGTGCCATCGATAACAATTAACACCAGGCGTGATCTGAAGTGAATCCGCGTCCACAATAGGTGGCCGATACGAAAGGTGCGCAGTGCAGAGATTCCTAGCGCGCCGACTATCAACAGAATTCGAACAATTTCGGCTGCTGTCATGCTTTCAAGCTTTGGGGCGGTACAGACAGCCACTAGTGCTGCCGACATAGTCATGATCAGACCCCAGCCGACAAGCGCGAAGCGATGTTGCGGAGATTTTCCTGCGCATGCCTCACGTGACGAACTAGCGTCGGAGGAGGGTGTTGGGATTGGCTGCGTCTCCTCAAGCAGATATCCCTGAAACATGCCAGGAGCGGCGTCCGCCAAGCCAGGAGGGACGTATGCATAAACTCGATTCGGGATGCCACGTACCCAATTGCCACGAAAATTCCGTTTCGCTTCAATCCATAACTGACTCGGGTGACAATTCATGGATACCGATGTTTGTTCACAAGAGACATCAGTCTGCGATATTTGGTCGAGACGCGTAAACAGCGTGACAAGGAATAACCATGACGTGATCAGTGTATCGATGAGAAGTAACAGCGGAGCCAGCCAAAAGGATCCGACAGGATATGCGGGCAGGCATCGTGGAAGCAGGGCCGGCGCCAGGATGGAGAAGGCAATCAAGGAAATCAATTTCCATAGCGCAGCCGGCGCATTATTTGTTTCCGACGAAGCGTTCACGTCATCTCTGAGATTGGAGAAAGGCAGCATCAGCGACAATCCTGCCAGCGGCAAATAGATCCACGAGACAAGTCCTTCATAGGCGGATTGACGAAAGAGGATAAATGAGGCCAGCATGGACAGCAGCAATGCAGCTGAAGCCACCACCATGTGGAAGTGCTTTACGGCCGCGAATTGGACGGGTGCTGGAGCGGAGCCCAGTGACGCTGCAATGCCGTACAGGATTCCGTCGAATGGCCCCTTCGGTTCTGGAAATTCAATGCAACGTTGACTCAGCGTTTTAATCACGGCGAGCGCACCGGGCGCCAATCCATTTCTGTTAGTTGGCAATTCGTCTGCCAGTCCAATAGGGAATTTAAGGCCAAGTACGAAACGCAGCTGCGACAATGCTTGAGCACCAAATTTTATCGCGATGCCGGACAGGCCAACTGATAGGATGATTGCCGCAATAGCGGCACTGTCCTGCTGGTTGCCAATATACGATTGCGCGCTGAGCAGGACCGATATACTTCCAGTAACTAGTAGAGCGGCTGCACTAAGAAGTGCAATATTTTCGTGCTTCAATGGATGTGGAAAACTGTTCAATTCACTGGCATTTATGTTGAAATCGTAGGACATTTTGTAACCTTTTCCACTTTGTTGGGTCTTTATTGGAACATCGAAGGTAGGCAGCGCAAGCTCAGTTTTCGATATAGTGCTGAAACTGCCAATTCTTGACTTGCCTGTCTAATTCACGAAATAATTTTAGGTTTTTTCTTTATTTTTTCATCTGCCCAGTTGGCAAGAACATCCTTGCCAAGAGTCGTATTTTGAGTCCTTAAAATAGTCATAATGACGAATAGAACTATAAGCAGCAAATAGGCTATATCGCGTGATATATCGAGTTGTTTTGCGAAAATATCTGCGCCTCAGAAGTGAATAAATATATAGCTGATGACGCCATTTAGCAGTACGCTTGCGAAAGGTATACGGTTTTCTTTTTTCATAAATTATCCAATACGAAGTTACGCTTCGGTATTGTGAAGTGATTGGAGTTGTTTGCAGGAAACGTGACGATTTTAGCGATTAAATTCAATCTAAATGAAGTTGATATTAATAATTTTCTCTCTGTACATCGAGATACCTTTCCATAAATTACTTCGTTAACCTGTTCCACCGAAATGGTAAAACGCTGGCAAAAAATTAATCGTATTAAGGGGTTTTATTCACGTAGGTATCTTGCGAAATGTCGACTTGCCTTAAAGTCAGATTGTAAATGATGAATATTCTCATCAAACTAGACAGCAATTCCCGACGTGAAGCGAGGGGGGAGGATTTTTCATTCAGGTCATTTCGGAGAAAAATTGTTAGATTTAAAAAGAATGACTTTTATTTTTATAAATATTGATAATTTAATCTATTTTTTAATATTGATAAATAGATGGCTGAAATATTTTTAAAATATAGCTAATTTAATGTGTAAAACATGTATTTTAAAATTACGATAAATTATCGATTTAAACGATGATGGACAATTTAATGAGGAAGTTTAATTAGTGGAGAAATACCTAAGCACGGATCGTACGCGCCAGATTCAGAATTTTCCTAGTTATTTCAAAAACGAAAAAGTAGGTACAGTGATGACCACGATGGAAATCGTCCATCGCATATTCGAGAGAATACCCGCGTTGGATCTTTGCTAGCGCAGCGGTACGCTCAGTGGAAGCGAAATCTGTGGTCCACAGATTTTCATTCGTGATTTTATTGTTACACATCGATATCTCCAATTTTGGTCTGATGAAAGGTCCGACGGCGCCGGCTCGGTACAGGTCGACCACTGCTAATTACATGTGCAGTGGTTTCAGTAACTTCATCGTACCAAGCTAAATTGGGCATGCAAGGCGGATTTTGGTGACTGATCTGAGGAGTACCGAAACGACTGACAGGGAAAGTCGTCTACTAAAAGTGAGATTATGGTGGGTGACGGAAGGGTGCTACTTATGTTTTGTGTCGGCTGGCTGGGATAGCTCGAATTGATGATACCTCTGTGAAATCGTGTTGATATCTTAGTGATATCCGCCTAGTCCCTGAGTGATCCAAAAATTGTCCCAACGTGATACCCAAGTGATATCTGTTGGATACCCACTTGATTCCAAGGTGATATCTGTGTGATAACCACTCGAATTGATAATAGAAAAATAGCACAACGTCAATGGTGATGAACTCCTCCTGAAAACATGAATTATTTGAAAGTGCTTGACGTATCTAATTTTCTTGATTTACTATTCGTAGGTCGGTCCCCGGCATGCACTAAATTAGTCCGTCGCTCTCGCGGCAGCTTGTAAGCACCACATATCAGGCCTACACCTATCCCTATCTTTGCTGTTTCCCCCAGAGAGAGCAAAGATTTTCAAAGTCCGTACTGCGGAACATCTTCAGCCCCTTCAGTGGCTACGTTACCTCAACTGTCTTACGCCTCATTGTGGCGTTTGGCAGTTTTTTTAAACCCCAAGTTTGTAATACTTCTGAACACTGAGTGACGATGAAACCGCGCACACATGCGGAAAGTAGGTCATTTATGAATACTAAATGGGCACTGAGTGACTTTCCCAAAGTCGAAACAGACTGTCCCCGCCCATCAAGACAATCCCTCCCGAAGCGCTAAGCATAAGACGGCGACCCGATCGACCGAGCCGACTATTCCTGCGCGCACATGAATCCCCATTAGGGGCAAAGGAAGACAATACGAGCTGCGACGGGTACATCACCCGCATAACCTGGGCGAGCGAATGGCGCTGGCAGGGGGATGAGAGCGGCGACGCCTTCGGGTGGGAGCTGAGTAATGAGTACAGGGTACTAGCGTTACCCAATAAGCCAGCCTATTGGCAGGCAAACGCTACGCATGAGCTCCGTTAAAGGCTCGGGGCTTTCCTTAGGGAAAGTGATCTGCTTCCGTGAGGTGCAGACGATTTGCAAAAATGGCAATCGATGGGATGCAAGTCGAAGCGCGTTTTCTTAATTTTGGGCCGTCGACCCTTGCCGTGAAACAATATTGGAAATGAGGTGGCATCGAATTGCCACATATATGCGCTGTGACAAAGCTATGCTGCTTTGTGCGGCTTTAGATCTGACCTGGAGGAATTATGATGAAGGCAAAAGTAGGGGAAATTCTGAGCACAATTTTGAAAGAAAACGCTTACATCCGGCAGAATGGTCGTGTTGCGAGCCAACGCACCGTAACGGCCTATACAGAGGTATTGAATATGGCGTTTGATCTACTTGCGGATATTGGTTTCAAATTAGAGAATCCACGCAATCTGAACGAAACGCACGTTGCCGCACTTTGTCAGCACTGGTACAGGGAAGGCAAGCAAGTTTCGACAATGCAAGAATATCTGTCGAAGCTCCGCGTTTTCTCCGGCTGGATTGGTAAGGAATCCATGGTGAAGTCACTTCCAAAATATCTTCCTCATGTCGACAAAGAGAAACTGAAGGTCGGTAAGATCGCTCGCGAGAGTAAATCGTGGTCAGAAAATGGAATCGATATTTTCCAGAAAATTGAAGAGGCTGACGCACTTGATTGGAAGTTCGGACTTATGATTCGCATGATGCTAGCTTTTGGCCTGCGCCGAAAAGAGGTAACACATAACAAACCATGGAAATCAGATCATGGTAATAAGTTAGTTATTTACTTGGGTGAGGCCAAAGGTGGCCGTCCACGTGATATTTATTTTGATAACGAAGAACAACGAATCGTTCTCGATTTCGTCAAAAGTAAGTTGAAAAAAGGTGAACACCTCGGCTGGGAAACGGATACACGTGGCAAGCCTGCGACTCTTAAATATAACATCCGTCGCTATAACCACTACATGGCACGCATTGGCATTACAAAATTGAAAGACGGCGTGACTGGGCATGGTCTTCGGGCCCAGTATGCGGAGAACTCCGCCATTATCGCCAAGATGATTCCGCCAACCCTGGGCGGAACCCGTGACCAAATGGACCGCAGCGATCTGGACGTAAAACGTGCCCAAATCAGCGAGTTGCTGGGACATTCTCGAATCTCCGTGACGGCGAACTATTACGGCTCATTCGGGCGCGAGGTAAAAACCGAAGAGGTGAATCGCTGTAAAAACAACATCGAGGCGGGGCTATTTGCACTGGCCGGTACGCGGCTCCAGGCCGTCAATCCACAGCGCATGCTTGATTGCTTGCAATTGGTTGGAGAATTGGCAGCACTGGACGTGGCAATCACACCGCAGCAAGTCCAGCACCTGTGGATGAATCACAGTGCGCGGCACGCTGTGCCTTGGGCTAGGCCACGTAAAGGAAATGCGGAGGCGATGGAGGTTGAAGCGCTAAAACTTATCAAAAAAGATAACCACGCCAACCGTTAAAATTTAAGACAACAGGCACAGATTTCGCCAGCCGCCGGGTAGTGAGGGCTGCGCCCATTGCTGCAACGTTATTCTTTCCAGTAACCATTCTTGTTCGATTGATTCATATCCCTGTCGTCTTGATCCAGGGCAGCTTTCGAGGTTGTGTCGCGTTAGCAGACAGCAGGATGATCGGGTAACCGAACGTTTTGCTCAACTGGTGCAAACGAATACCGTGGCTCCCACCGGACTGCTGGCCGATGTGTGCCGGCTGGGCTGATCAGGATGGGATTCTCGCCAATCTGATCGGATTGCTGTCGCAAACTCACGAAGCGTCCGCTGGCCTGATCGGCAACAGCAACGTCGCACTGCGAAGCCAGCCTCATTTGCAAGCGCGCCTGCGCGCTGATCCGCGACTTGCCGCAGCGTTGGTGCATGAGGTCGCACGCTTTGATCCGCCGGTACAAAATACGCGCCGCTTCGTGGCGCAGGCGACCAGCGTAGCGGGCGTGGCGCTACAGCCGGGCGACACCATCCTGTTGTTACTAGCTGCCGCCGGTCGTGATGAGCAAGCCCATTCGCAACCTGATGTCTTTCTGCTGGAGCGCCCGGCACGCCGGCTGTTGGGCTTTGGGCACGGGCGCCATGCGTGCCCGGGACAAGAGCTGGCTATGCTTATTGCGACGATCGCGATACAACACCTGCTCGCGCTTCCGCTCGCACTGGATCCGGCCACTCTCGGCTGGGCCTATCTGCCGTCAGCCAACGGGCGTTTGCCACAATTCTTCACTTTCTCCTCGAAGGAACAGCCATGATTGCCGTCATTTTTGAAGTATCTCCACACATGCACGCCAGGCCAGAGTACGTGACCATGGCTGCGCGCCTGGCGCCGTTGCTGGCCGAAATCGACGGTTTTATTTCGATCGAGCGTTTTCAAAGTCTGAACCAGCCGGAAAAGATCTTGTCGCTGTCGTTCTGGCGCGACGAAGAGGCCGTGCAACGTTGGCGAAATACCGAGGAACACCGCGCGGCACAGTCGCAGGGCAGGGCCGCAATCTTCGCCGATTATCGCCTGCGCATCGCGACCGTCGTCCGCGACTATGGATTGCTGGACCGTGAGCAAGTGCCGCAGGACAGCCGCACTGTCCACGGCTAAGCGATGCGCTTATTTTGTTAGCCTGCTGCGGGCCAGCAGTCGCGCCACCGTGGACGGATGAACATTGAACAGGCGTGCCGAATCGGCCGCCGCTTTTTGACCGGAATCGACCAGGTTGACGATTTCCTTTCGTTGCGTGGGTGTCAGTTTGGGGAGGCGGCCGCCGATGCGGCCTTCTCTGCGGGCGGATAACAAGCCGCTGCGGGTACGCTCGCGCAGCATGGCGCGCTCGAACTTGGCGAACGATCCCACGATTTGCATCATCATGCGCCCGGCCGGCGAGGTCGTATCGACGGCTTCGGTCAGGCTGAGGAAGCCCGCGCCCGCCTTCTCAACTGTTTCCATGAGGGGCAGCACATCCTTGAGCGAGCGCGACAAGCGGTCGAGCTTCCAGACCACCAGCACATCGTCCTGGCGCAACTGATCGAGCAGGCGGGCGAGTTCGGGACGGTCCCAGCGGCCCGCCGACGCTTTCTCTTCGAATATCCGTCCGCATCCGGCCGCATTCAACGCCGCGATCTGTGCCGTGTTGTCCTGCTCCAGGGTGGAGACGCGGGCATAACCTGTAACGTTCCGCCACGTCGATGCCGAATGCGACATCGGGGATATGCGCGACATAGACGATGACTTTGTTGTCGAACCCCAGCCGCAGCGAAGGCCGCAGGTTGCACGCGTCACGGGAATATGCCGCAGTGGCTATCATCGGCAGTGCCTTGATCTTGGCCAGCAACAGGTCCAAAACAGGTGCTGTAGTAGGGGTAGTCATAATAGTCGCATTATCTTTTGCTATGGACGGACGGTGATGTTGCCACCGCTGCGACGCAACGCGCTCCGAGCGGCGTTCTTATTTATCCTTGCCCTTCCAGAAGCCATCTTTGTTCGACTCTTCGAAATACCAGTCGTCAATCTTCTTGGCCGAGTTTGAATAATCGGGGCCGTTAGCGAAGATGATGCCGAAAAAGATGCACGCAAGGACGGGCAGAAAATGGGCGGTCAGGTGGAAAACTATTTGGATCAGGTTTTGCATAATGTCCTTTCAATTGGAAACGGTGGCACTCAATCAGATGTCTAGTTCAGAATCAACCTAGAAAGGATATGATAATCCGACATGGTATTGATGCAAGCCGCCGACTGAACACTCGGCAGCCTCTAAAACCAAGTGCAACCCCCTTTGCTGTAAGGCTGCCACGCCGACAAATTACACGCGTTCATAGATTTCCAGACGGACGCGAATCGCCCAGATTTCGCTGATACGAAGCGGCGCTTTCTGGCCGACCAACTTGCCTTTGTTCCATGGAATGCGTGGTGATGAATCCTCTGCATGTATGTTCATGATGACCTCCTTGAAGGGAACTCGACTATGCGCCAACGTAGCCATGACTGCTACTGGCCAGTCGCCAAAGGCTTACCCGTCGTCGATGAGCTGTCAAAGTGAGAATGTGTGCATTTTCCTTTTCGGCAAGATGGTATCCTTTGCATCATGGGCCGCGTGCGGCCACAAGCTGCCAGTCATTTTAGGACGAGAACATGCGATTTAAGCAGTATGACGTTGTTCGGGTAAAAACTCTGGCCTTGCATGCGAATACGCTTCCTGATGAGTTTAATCGTCGTCAGCCTGTAGTCGGCGATGTCGCAACTATCGTCGAAATTTATTCAACACCGCCAGGTTACTAACTGGAGTGCGCCGATTCCGACGGCATTACACAGTGGTTGATTGCGTTCAGGCTAGATGAAGTCACGCTATAATTGAACAAGTAACTTGGACGTAAACGGCCAGAAGCAGACTTCGAAGAAGGGCAACGCTATTTATGAATTCACCTCTACCTTACGTATGGTTACTGCTGCTGGCGCAAGCGCCCATAGCTTTCGCAGGACCGAACAACTGCTTGAAATATGAGCCTGAGACGACAGCGGTTGTTGGCAAGTTACATAGGGAAACATTCCCTGGTCGTCCCAATTTTGAAAGCATAGCGAATGGTGATGAAGCCGAAACCGGTCTCTACCTGTCACTGGATACGCCTATTTGCACTGTGGGCGGCAATGACTTAGATAAGGTGCCATTTAAGTCTGTGAGTGAAGTTCAGCTTGTACTCAACGAAAAGCAGTACGCGATGCTTAGACCAAAACTTGGAGAGAAAGTTTTATTGCAAGGACAGCTGTTCTCCGCCCATACTGGGCATCATCATGCGGACGTCTTAATACGAGTTTCTAACTAGAAACCGTCCGAAACCGGCCAAAACCGGACGGTTTTAAACAATACAAACAATGAGTTCAATCTAGCACCGAACAAAAAGATCTGCGCATTTTTTTCCGTTTCGCCCAGCGTAACGCCCAGTTCGCCACAATTGTTTTGATGTTAGAAACGCCGTTAAGTACGATCGACGGATTCGTTATTTGACTGAGTACCTCATGAAAAGAAGAAAATTTCTGTCAACGTTGGCGATACCCGCTGTAAGCGCTTTGCCTTCGTTAAAACCTGCATTCGCTGGCGGCCTGTCGCCCAAATTGCCTTACCGGCGCGTAAGGCCGACGGATGCCGCGTGGCCGGACGCGAAAAGCTGGGAAAAGCTGAACGAGGCTGTCAGCGGCAATTTGATAAAAGTTCAAGCGCTTTTTCAGGGATGCCAAGCGGAACCAAAAGGTCTGGCATGTCTCGCCACGCAGAAGAACGCCGGAAATCCCTACTGGTTGGGCGATCAACCTGGTGGCACGGAAAATTCAGGATGGCTCGACGCCTGGGCACCCGCACCGAGCGTTTATGCCATCAAGGCACGCGATGCCGGCGATGTTGCCGCCGGGATCAACTTCGCCCGGGACAATAAACTGCGCCTGGTCGTCAAGGGGGGCGGGCACAGTTACCTTGGAACGTCGAACGCACCTGACTCGCTGCTGATTTGGACGCGCGCAATGAACAAAGTCACGTTGCTTGATGCATTCGTTGGCCAAGGGTGTGCGGGCCGCGTTGCTCCCGTGCCGGCCGTTAGCGCAGGTGCAGGCGCAATGTGGATGGACCTCTACCACGCCGTGACAACGGAGGGTGGTCGTTACGTACAGGGCGGCAGTTGCACAACGGTTGGAGTCGCCGGCCTGGTGCAGAGCGGCGGCTTTAACTCGTTTTCGAAAGGTTTTGGTACGGCGGCGGCGGGACTGCTCGAAGCCGAAATCGTTACCGCCGATGGCCGCGTGCGTATTGTCAATGAATACAACGATTCAGATCTATTCTGGGCGCTCAAAGGCGGCGGGGGCGGAACCTTCGGCGTGGTCACCCGGGTCACCTTGCGCACACACGAACTGCCACGCTTCTTTGGCGCCGCTTGGGGAGAAGTCAAGGCAAAGTCAGACAAAGCGTTCGCACGCCTGATTGCCCATTTCGTCGCGTTCTACGAAGAGACACTATTCAATCCGCATTGGGGCGAGCACGTGCATTTCAGGCCGGACAATATCCTGGAAATCGACATGGCCAGCCAAGGCCTCACTCCCGAACAAACGCTCGCCACTTGGCAGCCATTCTTTGATTGGGTGAAGGCGGCACCAAACGATTTCGATCTTGTCTCGCCCGGAGCCTGGGCGTGGGAAGCGCGGACCAGGTGGGATCTTGATAAGAGCTACGCCACATTCGTCAAAGACACGCGTGAAGGCGCACCAAAACATCACGCTTGGGGGAAGGGCGACCAAGGCGAAGTTGGCATTTTCCTGCACGGTTACGACTCGCTCTGGCTACCCGCCTCCTTGCTGCAAAAGGACCTCCAGCAGTCTCTCGTCGAAGCGCTGTTCGCGGCAAGCCGCCACCAGATGGTGCGGCTCCATATCAGTAAGGGCTTGGCTGGGGCGCCACCTGAAGTGCGCGCAGCGGCGCTACAATCCGCCACCAATCCCGCTGTGGTAGATGCATTCACGCTGGTCATCATTGCCGACGGAGAGAAGCCTCCTGCCTATCCAGGATATCCGCGACCCGAAATTGATCTGGCCGCCGCTCGCAAGAACGCCCATAACATCGATCTGGCTGCCGCGGAGTTGCGAAAGATCGCTCCCAATTCAGGGTCGTATGTTTCGGAGAGCAACTACTTCAACCGAGCCTGGCAAAAGGAATATTGGGGAGATAACTACCTGAAATTGCGTAACATTAAATCGAAATACGATGCTGAAGGGCTGTTTTTTGTCCATCATGGTGTTGGTAGCGAAGAATGGAGCGCTGATGAATTTACGCGGATCACATGATCAACGATCCTATTCCGGCGACGTCTTAAAGCGGCCAGTACCGGTCGGTCGCGATTTTTTCACTTATTATTTCCCCATGACTGATTACGAAAAAAAGAACCGCCAGAGGCTCATTACTTTGCTATCCAATCTCCCATCGTGTGCATCTCCAGTTGGTTGGAAAAGCATGGGGAAATTTGCGGTGGGGGGCTTAACAGAAATCGGTTTTTCCAAGAACACGGAACTTCTGCTGGTCATCTCCAGCAGCGGAAGAGGAGTGATTGACTGCGCGCGGGGAGAAAAAAATCTCACGCGATGATGAGGTCGATGGACAATGGTACGAGCCTGCCCGACTTGTATGCCAAGGCATCTGCCCACTCCAAGACGAAGAAATTCTGATTTCGGGGTTGAGCGGTGGTGGCCTACCGACATCGACTCGCCTCGGTGAGCGGCTGGAAGTTGTTTCTCCCGACTGGCCCAAGTCTACTTTGATTTTCTGTGCCCCATACAAATCAGCTCTTATCGAAGGCCATCAAGCGGGATGCGTGTCGGTTGCTTCGGACTATTTGCTTGCATACGGATTTTCGTGGTGCGGCAACTCCTTTGCGTACGCGACGAGTAGCGATGTAACAATCTTCACACGTATTGCGTAAACTGCCGTAATCGGCCAGGAGCTGACGTACTCTACATGAAGTGGCAGGGTTAATTCTTTGAACCAACGAACATCTTGAAAAATTTAGAGCTCGAAATAATGAAATTCAAACAGCCCATTTTGCATGTTTTTTATGCAGTCGCTGGAAGTTTTATTGGGGGAATTATATACTCGGTTACGTCAGGCCAGGATTTTGATTGGGGGCGTACTGCTGTCTTTGGTCTATTCTTTGGATTTCTTAGTTTATTTTTCCCGGGCTGGAAACGTAAGTAGCGCAGACAGCATTCGGCCAATATCAGCCATTCGTACACATGGATAGCGACGACCAGAACATGTTAATACAGAATTTTTGCATCAGACCGCTAACTGAAGGAGATGGCATTGCTTTTAAGGCGCTTCGCCTTGCTGCGATTGCCGATTCTCCAACCGCTGTATGGCCCACTGCCGAGGAAGAGGCAATGCGGACTCCTGCCGAGGTCCAGGCGAAGATTGAGGAGACTGCCAATCAAGTTGTATTTGGTGCTTTTATTGATATGAAACTTGTTGCAATTGCTGGACTAAGACGTGAATCGCTTGCACAGGTGTCTCACAAGGCGACCTTATGGGGCGTGTTTGTGCATCCGGAGTTGAGAAAAGAAGGCGTAGCCCGGAGACTCTTCATGAGTATTGAGGGATACGCCAAGAGGATTGGTGTGCTACAAATCCATCTATCCGTGAACTCCGAAAACCACAGGGCCAAAAATCTTTACGAGTCCTTGGGATTTAAGCCCTTCGGGCTCGAGTCTCGCTCCATGAAGGTAGGCACAAAGTTCTATGACGAAGTGCATATGTGCTTGCGTCTTGACGAGTAAATCGGGCGGCAGTCGGCCAGAAGCTGCCGTTTGTGTCTTTCCCACTCACTCACTTTTATGCAACGATAGATTTTAATGAACCATAGAATTTTACCTATTATATTTTTTTCGCTGTTTTATATGGAGATGGGAATAGCAGAAACATTGCAAACTGCTCCGGAAATAGTTCACTTTCAAAGCGGGGGCCATGAACTCGGCGGAGAGATATTCAAACCTACGGGAAGTGGTCCCTTCCCCGTTGTCCTATACAATCATGGAAGTGCACCCGGTATGCTCAACAGCCAGGCGAGCAATATTATCGGCCCGCTTTTTGCGAGTAAGGGCTGGGTTTTTTTCATGCCCTATCGCCGTGGGCAGGGGCTGAGTTTGAACGCTGGACCTTACATTATCGATGAAATCAAAGTGGCGCAAAAACGTGGCGGTATCCAGGAAGCTTCAGAAACGATGACAAGACTGCTCAGCACTGAGCAACTGGAGGACCAGTTATCCGCGTTTGCATGGCTGAGAACGCAAGCTTTTGTACAGCAAAACCGGATTGCTGTTGCCGGGAATTCGTTTGGTGGGGTAGAAACGGTTCTCGGCGCTGCCAAGTTGCCATACTGTGCGGCGGTAGTGGCTTCCGGCGGTGCTGAGAGTTGGGATGAGTCACCGGAACTTCAACAGGCGATGAAGGCCGCAGCGCGAATGGCGAATAGCCCAATGCTATTTTTTCAAGCGGCCAATGACTTTAATCTTGCTCCAAGCGAGGTGCTTTCATCCGAACGGAAGAAAGCCGGAAAGCCGGGAGAGGTAAAGACCTATCCGGCCTTTGGGAAGTCTGCTTCTGAAGGCCATAGCTTTGCCTATCGAGGAAGTGGCATATGGTTCCCTGACATTTACGAATTTATCGACAAACATTGCATTTGAAATTTTTTCAGTACGCGAAACGGCGGTTATGGAGAAGAGGCCGCTGAACACTGGCTGACATCTGTCGGCCAGCAGCAGACCTTCCAACCGTAATGCAGACAGTGAAAATAAAAATATGAGATTAGACGAATTTGCTGCTCTTACCCAAAAAATAATCAGCGGACAAGGGTTTGATGATTTTATGCCCGTCGCTTGTCTTCCTGAACGTAGAGAAATTCGCGCGCTCACCGATATTGAGCTTAGTGAAGAAACCGAGGCAACTGTGGTTGACTGGGCCAGGTCTTTGACGCAGTCAGCAGAAGAGTTGCTGGTTGCTTTCAAGTTCTCCGTGTCTCAGTTCAAGGTCATCCGTATCAAGGGAGCCGAGAAAAAGTCTGCGATTTATGAAGCTTCGTGTGATTAAACTGGCTGTAGTCGGCCAGAAGCAGACGGGGCGGATGCAAGGATTCTGTGCTTTGATTGATATTAAAAATTAGAAGATAGCTCATGTTAAGAAAAAGAATCCTCTTATCTCTTTTATTGTTTACTGTCGCTGACGCATCCATTGCTGAGAATCTTGAGTGCACATATGAAAAGCGATTTAAAGATTCCGGCTCAAAGGGGGCCGATTTAAAAATTAAAATTGACGACAAAAGGATTACGCAGCTTTCCGTGTCAAGCTCCTTTGCTTCGGGGGAGGAAGCTGGTGGATACGTATGCGAAATTGATACGTCTGAGCAGAATCGGACTGTTCAATGGAAAGTGGATAGCAAGAAAACGCTGCTTCAAATTACCTTTGATGGTGCTAGGCCATCCAATATCGAAATCGAACCCACGGCAAAAGGCTATCGCGTAAATCTTGAAGGTGCGTCCTTGGATGCTTGTGGTTTCGGAGCAGCATGGCCAAAGTCCATCGAAGCCAGCAGGGGAAGCAAAAAGTGCCAAGTGATTTACGATAATTATTAAGACCGGGCCGTTGCCTGGCTCTGAGACGGCACCCGGCCAGGAGCGGCCGGTTAATTTTTGGTTGACGGATTTTAGTATAAATAAGCGACAAAAGCTTATTGAACAAGAAAATGAAAATTATCTGCTGATGAGCAACGGGGGCACAGTGAAAAGAGAAGACAATCACACAATAGCGTATGCCTACAATGTCGGCGACACCATCGAGCGCTTCAATAAATGCACTCCACAAGAGCAGTCTAGTATCGAAGCACGTATTGCCAAAGTAATCATTGAATCGTTTCTTGAACCTGCGGATGATGATTATTTGGCAGCCCGTTCGCTTGCCATAGGTGGCCTGTACCGTTCGTTCTTTTGGTCAGGCGCACAGGCGGTGGAAAAGTACCTGAAGACCTACCTCCTGCTGCATGGGGTGTCAGTCATTCCATTTTCCCGTGGCCATGAGCTGGGCAAGCTGCTAACAGCTGCCGAAATGGTCACGCCAGGATTTATTCACATCGACCTCGCACCTCATCCTACCGTTGAACTACCGGCCCATTTCCCTCTCAGTCACTTCAAGCTGGACAGTTTTATAGCAACGCTGGAAAAATACGGCTCACCGAATAACCGGTACAACAACTACGGAGCCATTTATGACACAGGTCATCTTTTTGCACTAGATACGCTTGCCCATCATCTCCGTAACAAGATGCAAGTGCCGCGTATTGAGGAATCGTTTCATCGTAATTTAAGTGCTGATTTTAAGCGCTATCTTTACGAAAACAACCCTTACTTCGCGCCAGTCGAATTTACTCATGCCACTCTCCCTAATCCCCTGTTTCCTTTGACTAACGCGATGCACGTCACTCAGTGGGAGTTTCTACTCAAACGCAACGACATGCAATTTTTATTTCCCCGGCAGTGGTTGCAGACTCATATGAAGATTAGTTAGCGTTGTCTAATACCTTTCCCTCGTAAATACGTTATACGAAACACAGAAACTTCGAGTGTCCGCAACGGGGCGACAGCATCCGGCCAATACCGGACGGTTGAAATTATAAAGGAAATAGCACATGCCATTAAAACTCGACCCAGCTGCACCGAATGATTTTGACTTCATCATTGGAGATTGGCGAGTTAAACACAAACGATTGAATTTTCGTTTGGCTAACTGTTTGGAATGGACTGATTTTGAGGGGCAGTCGTCCACGACCAAGATACTTGGCGGCTTTGGAAATTTGGAGGACAACATTCTTAACTTTCCAGAGGAATCAGTTCGCGCAGTCGCTATGCGCTCGTATTGCCAGAAATCCGGTAACTGGTCTATTTGGTGGCTTGATGGACGTAGCCCTACTCAGCTAGATACTCCTGTTGTTGGAAAGTTCGAAAATCGCATCGGGATATTTTATGCAGATGGCATCCTTGATGAGCGTCCAATCAAAGTCCGTTTCACTTGGACGGCGACTCCCGGTGAGCCGCCCCGCTGGGAGCAGGCTTTTTCTGGAGATGCAGGAAAGACGTGGGAAACCAACTGGAAGATGGAGTTTCTTCCAATTTAGTCCAAGGTAGGGCCATTTGCCTTAGTCGTTTTTCGGCCACCAACCGCCAGTCGAGACATGCTCTAGAGTAATCATCTAATAAGTTGGCTGACCATAGGCAGCTAAAATCGACCGTTATTGAACTGCAAAGTAGAAATCATGGTACATATAGCCCGATGTTCGTGTAATTCCGTAAAAGTGGTGACCGATGGGGAGCCCAGCTTTATAGTTGCATGCCATTGCATAGACTGCCAACGACGAACTGGTTCTGTCTTTGGGGTCGGCGCTTATTTTTCTTCCGAGAGGGTGTCGGTCTCTGGCGTCGTTCGAGAATATGTTCGCGCTACTGAGCCATGGAACCATTTTTACTTCTGTCCTGTATGCGGTACCACCACGCATTGGCACTCCGACAAAAATGCAGGGATGGTTGGCATCGCGGTTGGGGCTTTCGCAGAGCCATCGTTCGGAGCGCCCGTACGCTCGGTTTGGGAGCAATCAAAGCATATATGGGTAGACGTAGCTGCAAATCAGCATTTCCCTAGGGGGCGGCAGTAGCGGACTCGCCAGTAATCGGCCAAGTGGACCGTCAACTTAAGAATTTAGTCTGTCGTCCTTTGCACTTCAATGCCTCTGTAAGTATTTTGTTGACAGATGAGGGGGAACTGATAGTATTTGCTTTTTATGCAAGTAAAAACAAGACATGCCTATCAGACCTATTTGTAATGCCGTCGTTACTCTGGCCTTCCTCGCGAGCTTTTTAAACACGTCCCCGTTGTTTGCCTCGACTGCTGCAAGTCTACCTCCGCCAAAAGGCTGCGAAATCGTAAGCGGCGTTACTCCTCGCAAGTTAGCTAGCAAAGCGCTGACGGACGTATTTCCACCGCCGCAACTTGACATCCGCACTCCCCTAGAGCCGACGCTGATGCCATCCGCAGGCCGGAACTATCTAATCTACGAGTTGCATTTTCATAGCTTCATAGAAAATCCCGTCACGCTACACAGTATCGAAGTTATTGATGCAGAATCGAAGCCGGAACAGACGGTTGCAATTATTACCGGGGCGCAGCTGGCTGAGCGCGTGCGATTGGCTGGACCCGATGACAAGGATGGACAGCCTCGCTTAGCAGGAGGGCAGAGCGCTGTTGCGTACCTATGCCTTGCTTTTGATGCCAACGCAGCGGTTCCCCAAAAACTGCGACATCGTGTGCTGTTAGAAGGTGCCACGGCCGATAGCCAGGTAATTGATACCCACCACACTCGTATGAAGGTACTGGCCCCGCCGCTGGCTGGAGCGAACTGGAGTGCTGATAACGGCCCTAGTATTGAGTCGCACCATCGTACTGGATTGTTCGTTGCAGGTGGCGTGGCGCAAATCGCTAGGCGGTACGCAATCGATTGGAAGATATATGAGGGCGGTAAAATGTATTCGGGTGATGCGCGGGACGTTCGCTCTTATTTTGCTTATGGAAAAAACGTGTTGGCCGTGGCAGATGGCGATGTTGTGCAAGCGCGGGATGGAATGCCAAACAATATTCCCCGCACAATGGACGGGTTTACCCCAGCCGTACCCATCACTATGGATACAGTGATGGGCAATTTTATTGTGCTTGGATTGGGTGATGGGCAATTTGCCCAGTACGTACATTTGCAGCCAGGCAGTCTCCGCGTGAAGTCCGGTGACCATGTCAAGCGTGGCCAGGTACTTGCACATGTTGGTAACTCAGGGGATGCCCGGTGGCCGCACTTACATTTTCAGGTATCGGATAGCCCAGACATCTTAGCGAGTGAAGGGCTTCCTTATTTGGTTGACCAATTTAAACTGAAACTTACCGACGGGCAGTGGGCGTTACGGAGCAACGAGTTTCCGTTGAACGATGGAGTGGTTGACTTCGGGCCAGAAAGGGTTGATTCTCGTGAAACGCTTTTAGATAATCCCTAACAACGAAGGGCCATCATCGGCCATGAGCAGCCGTCGTCTTTCCGTCAGTTGCCAGTCGAGGTAGATACGAATGACTTTTCATTGTTTGTCTTGCGGTGCAGCTATAGACGGAAAAAGACTCTTAGAGCTGGGGAAATTCTGCTGGCCTGAGATGCAAACATTTTGGGCTGCATGCCCGACATGTGATGGTGGGCTTCACATCCAGGCACGCGAAGGAAGTCTTGTCCAAATAAAGATAGTTTCGGCTCCTGGACCAGATTGGGCTGAGGTGTCGGTAGAACGGATTCAAGGATTAACCGTGCGTGCAGACCCCGGCTTTCTGCATATCTGGGCATACGGTAGCCATTACGAATTTGGGGCCAGGTGAAGTCGAACGGGTAAAGGCAAAAATCGGCCAATAGCAGACGCAATCTTTAACCTTCTTCGGGAACGACGCTTTGAAAGCTGATGCGCTGGGTTGTCTGGTTTTGGCAGGGCTAATTTTCGTGATTTCAGCCGTTCCTGTCGTACGTCAGAACATTGATGTAGTGGGATGGGTGCTGATATACATAGTATGTGTAGCTTGTGCCGCATTCGTATGGCATCACGAAAAGGCACCAGAGACGCCCAAAAAATGGCTAATTTTGGCATTGATATCGTTGCTCGGAGCTCCTTTGTTTTATGGTACATCAAGATTGGTTGCTTCCATTTTCTTTAGCACTGAACCTGAGACATCTCGATATTTTGACATTGCAATGACTGTGCTAATTGCACCTGGCTTGACGTTCATTTCAATCGCCGGAGCAGCTAGAGCAGCATTGATGTCAGATGGTTGTAAATAGATTTCTGCGATAACCTGCTGGTGGCATGTGAACGGCAGTCGTTAGAAACTGAGCAACACTTATGGCGACATCTGGCACCGGCCAGAAGCAGGCATCCTCGCGGAGT
>Ga0209903_1000242_pt1 | contig 23199 bp, 20 predicted proteins | sample OrgsoiDNA2013051_FD_185801 | JGI IMG/M metagenome (GOLD analysis project Ga0209903, IMG submission 185801) | Permafrost soil microbial communities from the Arctic, to analyse light accelerated degradation of dissolved organic matter (DOM) -... | ecosystem: Environmental > Terrestrial > Soil >...
CACAAAACCAATGTGGGAGCGGGCTTGCTCGCGATGGCGTCCAACCAGACACCGCCAAACTCAAGGCTTGCGCAACAAATAGGTATCCATAATCCACCCATTCGCCAACCGCGCCGCCTTGCGCACCCGTTCAATCTCATCCGCCACATCCTTGAGCTTGCCGCTGATAAGGATTTCATCCGGCGTGCCCAAGTAAGCCCCCCAGTAAATCTCCGTCTCCTGATCCGCCACCCGATGGTAGGAATCTTCCGCATCGAGCATCACCACCAGGCTATCCGCATCACTCACCTGCCCCGCCGCCAGCCGCCGGCCCGTGGTGATTTCAATCGAGCGCCCGATGCGATTCAACGGCACCTTATGTTGCGCCGCCAACGCCTGAACGCTGGTGATTCCGGGGATCACTTCGAACTCAAACTCGCAGTGCCCCGAGGCCAGAATCGCCTGCAAGATGCGCACGGTGCTGTCGTACAACGCGGGGTCGCCCCACACCAGGAAACCGGCGCACTGGCCGTCAGTCATTTCCTCGTTGATCAGCCGTTCGAAGGTGTTCTGCTTGGCCAGGTTCAGATCCTCGACACTGGCCTTGTAGTCTACGTCGCCACGCTCGCGTTCCGGGCTGTGGGCTTCGACGAAGCGGTAGTCGCGATCGGTGATGTAGCGCTCACAGATGTCACGCCGCAGATCGATCAACTTGTCTTTGCTCTGGCCCTTGTCCATGAGGAAAAACACGTCCGCCCGATTCAGCGCCTTTACCGCCTGCATCGTGATGTAGTCCGGGTTGCCGGCGCCAATGCCGATCACCAGCAAAGTTTTCATCAAAACGCTCCTTCAGCCTCAGTGCTCATCAAGCGTAGCCGCCAGCGCCCGGTGAACCGCAACTCGATGGTCGACAACGGCTCAACGTCGATCAGGTTGAATGCGGTGCTCTGCAGCACATGCGCCAGCGCGGCGCGAACCACGTAAGGGTGGGTGATGGCGACGATGTGGCCCGGTGTCGCCTCCAACGTTGCCAGCCACGCCGCCACCCGCTCACCGAGTTGCACCACCGATTCGCCGCCGTGGGGGGCAGAATGCGGGTCTTCCAGCCATGCCACGAGCGTATCGGGTTCGGTTTTTTGCAGATCGGTGATTCGCAAACCTTGCCAGCGGCCAAAATCGCAGTCCCTCAAGGCCTCGACCACTTGCGCATCACTGCCAAACAGTTCAGCGGTCTGGCGGGTTCGGGCTTCGGGACCACACAGCAGGCGCGGCGCGACCTTGGAAGATCCGCGACGGGAACACTTCGCCGATTGCCAAACCATTTCCACTGGCTCATCTGTAGGAAAACGCGCCAGTTTTTGTGCGACGGTTCGCGCGTGGCAAATCAAGGTCAAACGGGTCACCTGCACGGAAAATCACCCTGTTGTTGAATATGTGAAACGGCAAAACGCCGCAAACAATCGGCCAATTGTGCCGTAAGACGGGCCTTTGAGGGCGTTTCATTTGGCTCAATTGCCTCGGGCAGACAGCCTATTTCAATCATGAAAAACGGTAATCTCCGACACCGCTATGGGCAATGTCCTACAAGCCCTGTCGACATCCACGTAGGGCCCATGGCACGGGGGTTTCGCCCCGTTTTGGGGCCTGACACTGGCGTGCAAAAATTCACTAGACATGTAGTGTGAGTTACATAAATACTGTTTTAGTGAATTGTGAAATGAAACCGACACACCCATCCAGCAGGAGCCCGGATGCCCCCTCTTAGAGACCTGATCACCGATCCCGGCCTGGACCTTACGCCTTCGGAACGCAAAGTCATCCGCGCCTTGCTGGACCAGTACCCGCGTAACGGACTGGGCCCGATGTCGCGATTGGCCGAGCACGCCGGTGTCAGCGATCCGACCATTGTGCGACTGGTCAAAAAGCTTGGCTTTAGCGGTTACGCCGAGTTCCAGGACGCGTTGCTCAGCGACATGGACCACCGCTTGCGCTCCCCAAGCACCCTGTTGCAACCCCGCGCCCACCTGCAAAAAGATGATCCGTGGAGCCATTATCTGGCGGAAACCCATCGCTCCATGGTGGAAACCCAGGCCCTGACGCAACCTGAAGATGTACGGATTCTGGTGGAATGGTTGCTCGACGCTCGCCATCAAGTGCATTGCTTCGGCGGGCGTTTCAGCAGTTTCCTCGCCCACTATTTGCTCAACCATTTGCGCCTGCTGCGCCCCGGCTGTTTTGCCCTGGAAGACAACGCCCAGTTGCCGGACCGACTGTTCGACGTACAGCGCCAGGACGTGGTGCTGGTGTTCGATTATCGCCGCTACCAGTCCCAGGCCTTGCGGGTGGCCAGTGCCGCGAAAAATCGCTATGCGCGGGTAGTGCTGTTCACCGACATCTATACCTCGCCGTTGCGGGAAATGGCCGATTTGATCATCAGCTCGCCGGTGGAGTCGGTCTCGGCGTTCGACACCCTGGTCCCGGCGCTGGCGCAGGTTGAAGCACTGATTGCTTGCCTGACCTTGCGCAGCCCCGATCTGGCCGATCGCCTGGAAGGCATCGATGCCCTGCGTTCTGAATTCGACACCCATCTACTGGAGGAAAAATAAGGATGTTTACGCTCCCTCACCGCTCGCCGCGCGACCTGCCTTTTGTCACCGACCACACCGCGCTGTTGCTGGTCGACATGCAACGGGCCTGGCTCGAACCGCAGTTCGACCCGCACCTCAACGACCCTGACGCTGAATATTTCCTGACCCGCACCCACATGCAGGTAGTGCCCAATCAGCGGCGGTTGCTCAGCGCCTTTCGCAGCGCCCGGCAGAACGTAGTACATACCCTGATCGAAAGCCTCACCGCCGATGGCCGCGACCGTTCCCTGGACCACAAACTCTCGGACATGCACCTGCCCAAAGGATGCCCGCAGGCGCGAATCATCGAGGACCTGACCCCGGAAGAAAACGAAGTCGTGCTGCCGAAAAGCTCCTCGGGGGTCTTCAACTCCACCAACATCGACTACGTGTTGCGCAACCTCGGGGCGCGGCATCTGGTCATCGCCGGCATCGTCACCGACCAGTGCGTCGACATGGCGGTGCGTGACGCCGCCGACCGTGGCTACCTGGTGACGCTGGTGGAAGACGCCTGCGCCACTTACACCCCGGAACGGCATCAGGCCTGCCTCAACGCGATCAAAGGTTATTGCTGGATTACGGACACGCAAACCGTGCTCGCCCGTCTGCAGGAGATGCAGCCATGAGCGCGCGCCTGCTGCCCGTCCCGATGACCACGATTGTCACCACCGACCTGATCGGCGTGACCCGCGGTCGCTCCTTTCCCACCGATGAGCTGGAGCACTATCAAGCCGCCGGTATCGGCTGGGTGCCCGCCAACAGCGCACTGACCCCGCAAGACGTCATCGCCTCGGCCAGTCCGTGGGGCGCTTACGGTGACTTGCGATTGATTCCGGACATGGGCAGCCGGGTGACCGTCAGCAACGGCCCGGACGCCAATGCCCCGCCTCTGGACTTCATCCATGGCGACCTCTGCGAAACCGATGGCCGGCCGTGGGCCACATGCCCGCGCACCCTGCTGCGCAACGAAGTGGAACGTTATAGGGCCGAGTTGGGGGTGCAGGTCAACGCCGCGTTCGAACACGAATTCAACCTGGGCAGCGGCAATGCCGATTGTCGGGCGTTCTCCCTTGAAGCTCAGCGCCAGGGTGCCGAATTCGGCGGCTGGTTGCTCAGCGCTTTGCGCGCGGGGGGCGTGGAGCCGGAGATGTTCCTGCCGGAATACGGCAAGCATCAATACGAAATCACCTGCCGCCCGGCGCTCGGTGTCGCCGCCGCCGACCGTGCGGTGAACGTGCGCGAAATCACCCGGGAAGTCGCTCGGCAAATGGGCGTGGACCTGAGCTTCGCGCCGAAGACCACCGAACATGCGATGTGCAACGGTGTGCATTTGCACATCAGCCTGCAAGACCTCGCCGGGCAACCGCTGCTGTACGACGCCGGCACCACCAATGGCCTGTCGACCCTCGGCCAGCACTGGGCCGCCGGGATCCTGCATTACTTGCCGGCTCTCTGCGCCATAACCGCGCCGACGCCGGTGTCCTACAAGCGCTTGCTGCCCCATCACTGGAGCGCTTCCTATGCCTGCCTCGGCCAGCGCAACCGCGAAGCGGCGCTGCGGATCTGCCCGACGGTAACCCTGGGCAGTAAATCCGTAGCCGCGCAGTACAACCTCGAATTTCGTGCCATGGACGCCACCGCCTCGCCGCACCTGGCCATGGCCGCACTGCTGATTGCCGGACGCCTGGGCATCGAACAACGCCTGGCACTGAATGCAATCACTGATGAAATCCCCGATGCCCTGAATGAAGAACAACGCCAGGCCCGGGGCATTGTTGCCCTACCCGCCTCTCTGCCCCAGGCCCTGGACTGCCTGCGCAACAGTGAGGCGCTGATCGAAGCGTTGCCCAAGGCACTGCTCGACTCTTATTTCGCCCTGAAAACCGAGGAACTGACGCTGACGGAACAGCTCTCGCCCGCCGACCTTTGTGAGCACTATGCCCGTCTGTACTGAACCTGCTGAACTTGGGCTCTACACCAAGCCCCCGTACACCTTGATCCGGGAAGCCTCCGAGCACCCGCTGATTCTGGTGTGCGAACACGCCAGCCGTTTTATTCCGCCGGCGTTGAATGATCTGGGTTTGAGCTTTGAAGCCGCCCGTGAGCACATCGCCTGGGACATCGGCGCCCTGGCGCTGGCTGAGCGCTTGTCCGAAACCCTCGGCGTGACGCTGCTGGCGGCCAACTACTCACGGCTGTTGATTGACCTCAATCGCCCACGCCATGCCCCGGACAGCATTCCGGGTCAGAGCGAGATTTATCAGGTGCCGGGCAACCAGCAACTGAGTGAAGCCACCCGGGAGTACCGCCGGGAAACGTTGTTCAAGCCGTTTCACACCCGCTTGCAAAGCCTGATCGACGAGCGCGTGGCGCAAGGGCGAGCCGTTCGAGTGGTGGGGATTCACAGTTTCACCCCGATTTATTACGGTCAGCCCCGGTTGCTGGAAGCCGGCGTGTTGTTTGGCGGGGCCCGGAATTACGCCCAACGGGTGATCGACGGGTTGAGCCGGCATTCGAAGAAAGTGGCCGGCAATCAGCCGTACAAGATAGACCCTCTGGGGGACATGACCGTGCCGGTGCACGGCGATGCTCGCGAGCTGGAATCGGTGTTGATCGAGGTGCGCAACGATCTGCTGCGCACGCCCGAGGCAATTGAACGCTGGAGCGGATACCTCGCCCCCTTGCTGTAGGAAAAAAGTAAACGTTGTGCGCTGTAGCGGAATAAAAACTAAAAGTTGCCCGATGGAATGACCAGGAGAGACGCTTCATGGAAATAGAAGAATTCGGCTACAAGCAGGAGTTGAAACGTAGCCTGACACTGACGGATCTGGTGGTGTACGGGATGATCTTCATGATCCCCATCGCCCCGTTCGGTGTTTATGGCTACGTCAACGCCGAGGCGCCCGGGATGGTGCCGCTGGCCTACATTATCGGCATGGTGGCGATGCTGTTTACCGCCCTCAGCTACGGCAGCATGGCCAAGGCTTTTCCGATTGCCGGCTCGGTGTATTCCTACGCACAACGCGGATTGAATCAACATGTCGGCTTTATTGCCGGTTGGTTGATGCTGCTTGATTACCTGCTGATCCCGCCGCTGCTGTACGTGTACGCGGCCATGGCGCTGAATCACCTGTACCCGGATATTCCGAAAGTCGGTTTCATCCTGGCGTTCCTGGTCAGTGCGACGTTTGTAAACCTGCGGGGCATCACCTTCACCGCACGGATGAACATCGTCTTTCTGCTGGCGCAACTGGTGGTGCTGGGGATCTTCCTGTTCTACGCCTGGAATGCCCTGCACAACGGCGGCGGTCACGGTGAGTTGACCTTGGCGCCGCTGTACAACCCCGAAACGTTCAACTTCGCGCTGCTGATGCAAGCGGTGTCGATTGCAGTACTGTCGTTCCTTGGCTTCGATGCGATTTCCACCCTGGCCGAAGAGATCAAAGAGGACCCGGGCCGCAGTGTTGGCAAGGCTGCGCTGATTACCCTGGTGGTGATGGGCGTGATCTTCGTGGTGCAGACCTGGATCGCCACCGATCTGGCTGCCGGCATGGGTTTCAAATCCGCTGACACCGCGTTTTATGAAATTGCTGAAATTGCCGCTGGCAGCTGGCTGGCAACCCTTACCGCCGTGGCCACGGCCCTGTCCTGGGGTGTGGCGGTGGCCATCACTTCGCAATCGGCGGTATCGCGGCTGATATTCGGCATGGCACGGGACGGTAAACTGCCGAAAGTGCTGGCCAAGGTCCATCCAAAATACAACACGCCGCACATCAGCATTTACCTGGTGGCCGTGCTGTCGCTGGTGATTTGCTACCTGTTCATCAACTCGGTGGACACCCTCACCTCCCTGGTGAACTTCGGCGCGTTGAGTGGCTTCATGCTGCTGCACCTGACCGTGATCAACTACTACTGGCGCCGGCAGAAATCCGGCCAGGTGATCCGTCACCTGCTCTGCCCGGTGGTCGGCTTCATCATCGTCGCGGCCATCATGTACAACATGGGCGTCGATGCACAAAAGCTCGGTTTGATCTGGATTGCCCTGGGTCTGGTCTATTTGTTCTTCCTGAACAAGCTGGGCGCCAGCACGTCGTTGCCGGACCCGAGCAACGTCTGACAACAAAAAGGGCGGCGTCTGACAACAAATCAGGCGACCGCTGCTTTAACGCGTGGACACCGACAGTGATAGTCAGGTTCGACGGCAAACCGCCGAACCCTTTGATACAGGAGTACATCCATGCTGGTCTTACGCCCAGTCGAGTTAACCGACCTGCCCCAGTTGCAACAACTGGCCCGCGACAGCCTGGTGGGCGTCACGTCCCTGCCGGACGATAGCGAACGCCTGCGCGAGAAAATTCTCGACTCCTGCGCCTCGTTCGACAAAGACGTACAAGGCAACGGCCCGGAGAACTACTTTTTCGTCCTCGAAGACCTGGCCAGCCAACGTCTGACCGGGTGCTCGGAAATCCTTGCCACCGCCGGTTTCAGTGAGCCGTTCTACAGCTTGCGCAACCGCCACTTCACCAGCACCTCACGGGAACTGAACATCGAGCACGGCGTGCCGGCGCTGTCGTTGTGCCACGACCTCAGCGGCCACACCTTGCTGCGCGGCTTTCACATTGATGCGGCACTGGTGCGCACGCCGTTTTCCGAGTTGTTGTCACGGGCCCGGCTGCTGTTTATCGCGGCTCACTCCGCGCGTTTTTCAGAGGCGGTGATCACCGAAATCGTCGGGTACAGCGACGATCAGGGCCAGTCGCCGTTCTGGGATGCCCTGGGCAAACACTTTTTTGACCTGCCTTACGTCGAGGCCGAGCGACTCTGTGGCCTGGAGAGCCGGACCTTCCTCGCCGAACTGATGCCGCAATACCCGATCTACGTGCCGATGCTGCCTAAAGCGGCGCAAGAGTGCATTGGCCGGATTCACCCCGACGGCCAGGAAGCGTTCGACATCCTGGAGCGCGAAGGCTTTGAAACCAACAGCTACATCGACCTGTTCGACGGCGGCCCGACGCTGTATGCGCGTACCGCGAACATTCGCTCTATTGCCCACAGCCACACCGGCACCGCGCAGCCCGTTGAGACCATCGACGCCCGTGGCAGTTACCTGGTGAGCAACGATTCGTTCAAGGATTACCGGGCCATCATCACCGAACTGGACTACACCGCCGGACAACCGGTGGGCTTGAGCGCCGACCTGTGCGCCGCCCTGAACGTCACCGACGGCAGCCCGATCCGGCTGATCGCCCTGTGAGCATCACCGGGACCCGTGCCCAACGACAGCGCCCGAGCACGCGCGCAAAAGGAGCTGCATCATGATTGTCCGCCCGGTTCACATCACCGACCTGCCCGCCTTGCTGACGCTGGTGCAACAGGCAGGCCCCGGGTTCACCACCCTGCCGGCGAACGAAGATCGCCTGGCCCACCGCGTGCGCTGGTCCCAGCGGACCTTCGCCGAACAGGTCGAACGTGCCGACGCCGATTATCTGTTCGTGCTGGAGGACGACGAGCAACGCGTGGTCGGGGTCAGTGCCCTGACGGGGGCCGTCGGCATGCGAGAGCCCTGGTACAACTACCGGGTCGGGCTGACGGTCAGTTCGTCGCCGGACCTGGGTATCCAGAAGCATATTCCGACCTTGTTCCTGAACAACGAAATGACCGGCCAATCGGAACTCTGCTCGCTGTTCCTGCGCCCCGATCAGCGCTACGGCAACAACGGTCGATTGCTGTCGTTGGGGCGGTTGCTGTTCGTCGCCGAATTCCCGCAGCTGTTTGGCGACAAGCTCATCGCCGAACTGCGCGGCAGTGCCGACGAACAAGGCTGCTCGCCGTTTTGGGACAGTCTGGGCCGGCACTTTTTCAAGATGGATTTCAGCCACGCCGATCACCTGTCGGGGCTGGGCAACAAATCGTTCATCGCCGAACTGATGCCCCGCCAACCGCTGTACACCTGTCTGCTTACCGAACAGGCTCAGGCTGTGATCGGCAAGGCTCACCCGAACACGCAGACGGCGCTAAAGATCCTCAATGCCGAAGGTTTTGCCCACAAGGACTACATCGACATCTTTGATGGCGGACCGGTGATTGAAGCGCAGGTCTCGAAAATCCGCACCGTGCGTGACAGCCAGTCGCTGGTGCTGGGCATTGGCACCCCGGACGAACAGGCCCCGGTGTGGCTGATCCACAACCAACGCATGGAAAACTGCCGCATCACCACCGCCAAGGCGCGGCTGGTGGGCAACAGCCTGATCGTCGACCGCCTCACTGCCAAGCGTCTGCAGCTGCAACCGGGGAATTCGGTGCGGGCAGTGACGCTGTTGAATCAGGCGCAGCAGGCGGTGGCGGCCTGATCCCCCGCCTTTGTGGCGAGGGAGCTTGCTCCCGCTGGGCTGCGAAGCGGCCCCAAAACCTGCCACCCCATTTTTCAGACACACCGCGTTTGCTGAATTTACGACTGCTGCGCAGCCGAGCGGGAGCAAGCTCCCTCGCCACAGGTCATGCGTCGCTCATCTCTTTAGTGACCGGCATTAGCACAAGCTCCCGTGCCACAAGGAGCGGTATCGTTTCACCTGTCTAAAAATTCGTCATCCTCCTGACCCCGCCAGCGTGATAGCCTTTTGTTCCTTCGGCGTTGACACTTTTGCTCAAGCCCTTCCATTCCAATGCAGTGGTGGAACTCATATGTCCAGGCTTTCCCATCAAGATTTGCGCCGTAACTTTCGCCAATTGCTGGCTTCCGACACGTGCTACCACACCGCTTCGGTGTTCGACCCGATGTCGGCGCGTATCGCCGCAGACCTGGGTTTTGAAGTCGGGATCCTCGGTGGCTCGGTCGCATCGTTGCAGGTACTGGGCGCCCCGGATTTCGCACTGATCACCCTCAGCGAATTCGCTGAACAGGCCACCCGTATTGGCCGCGTGGCCCAACTGCCGGTCATCGCCGACGCTGACCACGGCTACGGCAACGCCCTGAACGTGATGCGCACCATCGTCGAACTCGAACGCGCCGGCATCGCCGCGCTGACCATCGAAGACACCTTGCTGCCGGCCCAATTCGGCCGCAAGTCCACCGATTTGATCGGCGTCGCTGAAGGCGTCGGCAAGATTCGCGCAGCGCTGGAAGCCCGGGTCGACAAGGAAATGGCGATCATCGCCCGCACCAATGCGGGGATCCTGCCGATCCAGGAAATCATCAGCCGCACCCAGCAATATCAAAACGCCGGGGCCGACGGGATTTGCATGGTCGGCGTCCAGGACTTCGACCAACTGGAAAAAATCGCCGAACACCTGAGCGTGCCACTGATGCTGGTCACCTACGGCAACCCGGCGCTGCGCGACGATAAACGCCTGGCGGAACTGGGCGTGCGGGTCACCATCGACGGCCATGGCGCGTACTTTGCGGCGATCAAGGCGACTTACGACAGCTTGCGTGAACAGCGGCAGATCTTTACCCAGGCGTCGGATTTGAGCGCGACCGAGTTAACGCATACCTATACGCAGCCAGAGGATTACATCCGCTGGGCGGAAGAGTTTATGCGCGTTAAAGAGTGACCGTTTGGCGGGTATGCCGGGGTGAACTGACAGGACGCCTTCGCGAGCAAGCCCGCTCCCACAGTGAATTAATGTTGAACATACATTTTGTGATCAACACTGACTCCATGTGGGAGCGGGCTTGCTCGCGAAAGCGTCAGCCGCAACACCGCTAAGCCGAAGTTTAAACCCCGCCTCCCGCTGCACCGCCCGCGCCTGAATCACATCCAGCATCGCACAGCCTTCGCGCATCAACAGATGCACCGCGCGGGTTACCCGCGTCAAATCGCAATCGGAAATGTCTTTGAGCGTGAGGCTGGACAAGGTGTCCGTCAGATCGCGAACCACGGTAAAGCGATGCGCCGCGCAGGCAGCAATCTCACTGATTTCTTTATGAGTGTTGATGTAGAGCACCGGGGAATCGGCGTCGTAGGTGTCGATGGGGAGGTAACGGGGCATGACTTGGTCGAACATAGAGACAACTCCAGGTTGAGCTTCCACCGTTCGCGGCCAAGCGAATGTAAGGTGGCAGCCGTGTGCGGGTTGGCCGACCGGTACCTGAAAGACCCGGCACACCCGAAGGTGTCCCGCGCACAGCCGCCATAACACGCATGACGCTGTTGCATTTCAGATAGTCGACCGGCCAAGGTCGTTCGCGGTTAATTCGCGAGCCCGAACTATAGGGGTCGATGCTGAAACGCGGCAACAGGGTACGTCGTAGGAAACGTCTTGGAAAGTTGTACGCCGTTGAAAATCGTTCCTAGGACCTACGTGCCAACGCAGGCCGATCTCGAGATACAACATGGCCACCCGCTCTGGCCGGAGCCTTGTTTTCTATGAGTGCTTGATTTAGAGTCAGGCCATGCCAGTGACTAGGAGCATCTCCGGTCATCAGATCTGGCCTCTACAGGTGTCTAGTCTCCGCTTTACGTTTGTGTGCCTCTCTAGCGAATGGCTAAAGAGGCACATAAATAGTAAATACTCTTGATTGATTTTTATCCTCCTTTGTTCGTCCTTTCCCTCCGCAACGCCCCAGTCGAATCGTTTTTCGCATGCCGGGTTTTCAAAAAAATACTTCACCTGCCATTTTCTTGATTTGAGCGCCTACGTCTGTTTAGCCGAGTTTCACCTAGTACATTCACAGATATTTCCTACGGAGACGAACACTTGAACTACGTCAGAAAAGGAAATTTCTGCTTTTAGAGAAAGTATTGTGTCTCGCTCTACTTTCCGGCATATTTTGTCCAAACCGTGTCTCTGTCGCGATATTGGGCTTGAGCTTAAGAAATGAACAAAAGACCACTAAAAGAACTATTAACTGCGATGCACCAAGGAAAGTTCGAATTCCCCGAACTTGACACTGGAGACATCAGCGATCTTTATGAAAAAAAAATATATAACGACAGAGAAATCCACATACCAAACAAAAGACTGAAAACCTTTCACTCTTTCCTTAATCTTTTTTTATTAGAACACCTACACACAAACAATGAAGTTGTATTCTCATATAGAAAGGGTGTCAACGCTGTAGATGCCGTATCGAAACACGCAAGCAGTAAATATTTCTTTCAAACAGATATCACAAACTTCTTCAACAGCATCGATACCGACCTAGTCACATCAACAATACTTAACAACATCGAAACATGTCCTATTTCAGACATAAAAAACCATATCACCAACATAGTAAAAATTTTAACAATCAACGATTCAGTACCTGTCGGCTTCTCCACATCCCCACTTCTCAGCAACGCATGCCTGTTCAACTTCGACAACGAACTGCAAAAATACTGCATTGAAAACAAACTGACTGTCTCCAGATATTCTGACGACATAATTATTTCATCATTAGAAAAATCACCAACACTCGAAGCAGAGATATATGTCGCTCGCCTTTTATCCGAGCTCACTAATAACAAGCTTTCCATTAATAAAAAAAAGAGCAAGCACACTCAAACAGGAAACAAAATAAAGCTATTAGGGATGGTAATCCTACCAAACGGAAAAGTGTCTGTGGATATAAAATTCAAGAGAGACACTGAAGTGAAATTACATTTTTACTTAACCGATAAAGAAAAATTCAACGAAATTGCCGGACCGGATTTTGACAGCGCCATAGAAAGAATGTCAGGGCAGCTCAATTACTACAACACTGTTGACCCCAGCTATCTTGACAAATTAAGAAAAAAATATGGCGCCACAATTGTGGATATGTTTCTTCACAAATCGGACAAGCTATGATGCAGCTGTCAGTCGAGTTAAGAAACATACAGCACGTCAAACATATGTTGTTCAGTTTAGATTTAGACCAAAATAAACTCACTTGTCTCGTAGGCAAGAATGGCGTAGGAAAAACTACGCTTATCAAGTCAATTCTTAACTTCCGCTCGGCTGACACATTTTCCAAAACCACTTCTACTGGCGTTTTCAAAGATGGAAGCGAGGTTCGGTACAAGCTTGGGCCAGATGAATTCGTTTTCAGTTACGACACGTCAATAAATAGCCTGAATTGCAAATCAGCCATTCCAGACAAAGTCAAGCACACTATTGACGTCGAACTTCCAATGCCATTTGGGCAACGCTTCAATCATTTCCAAAGTATCAGCTCTGCAGACAAAGATATAAGAACTGCTATTATTTTGGGTCAATACAGCCGACCTGACGAGCTCATAGAATTCCTTAACGATATCTACTCAAGCAAGAAATTTGAAGACCTCGTTGAGATAAATGCAAAAAACACAAAATATTACTGCATCCCTCTTGACGGCGATAGATACGTAAGAGAAGACCATCTAAGCTCTGGAGAGTTTTTCTTAATAAGCCTTTATAGAAAAATCACCAGCCGCTGTAAGCTGATAGTTATCGATGAAATAGATATATCTTTAGATGCGGCGGCACAGACGCATCTAGTCAGAAGGCTACGCACATTCTGCAAAACTTATTTTGTTAACATTGTGTACACGACCCACTCACTTGCACTAATGAGGACACTTAAAGATACAGAGCTATTCTACATGACCAATGTAGATGGTGAAGGAGACATCATACCTGCTTCATACAACTACATAAAAAGTATAATGTTTGGCTTCACTGGATGGGACAAATATATTCTCACCGAAGACGAAATGCTAAAGAACTTTCTTGATTTTGTAATTGCAAGGTATTGTCCTACAAATTTCTCTCAATACAAAATCGTACCGATCGGAGGTGGCTCTAACGTCACAAAACTGTTAAGACTCAACAGAACAGAGCACTTTTTCTCACAGTCAGAAAATGTGATATCTATACTAGATGGTGACCAAAAGATAAATAAACACATAAGAAACTGCCCCAACACTTACTTTTTACCGTTTGAAAGTGTAGAGAAAAAAATCTTTGCAGACCATAAAGTTCTGAAATTCCTACCAGAGTTAAAGTGCACGGAAGCTATCACTACCGACAAGCACTTCTACAAGCAAATCATCGAAAATGATTTAGCTAATGACCCTCAAATATTTGAATATCTTTGTACCGAGGCAGAACAAGGAATAATCAACTTAAGTCAAACAATTTCATATTTTTTAGCTCAGAAACCAGATTAACCTAATCTGCAGCAAAAGATGAAGTTAACAACAAGCCACCTCATTAGTCACAAAAATCAGACTCAAGCAAACCCCTTGAGCCTGGTTTATTGACTAATTATTTACAGCTTAATCTTTCCCAGCCAACTCCATAATCATCCGCGACAACAAGTAAATCCGCGGCGTCACGCTCTCCACCTCGGCATATTCCTCCGGCGTGTGAATACCGCCGCCGACGATCCCGAACCCATCCAGCGTCGGCGTCCCCACTCCCGCAGAGAGGCTCGCATCCGCCGCCCCGCCGCTACCTTCTTCGGTCAACTTGCGGCCAATTTCGCCGTAGATCCCCTGAGCCATGGCCATCAAGCGATCCGACTCTTTCGTCTGCGGCATAGGCGGCAAGCCGCGTTGCAGGGTGGTGGTGACTTCGGTATCCGGAATCAACTTGTCCTGGGACACCCGCGCCAGGTCCTTCTCGATCCGGTCGAACTCTTCCGGCACCGCCGCGCGCACATCGGCCTTGGCCGTGGCTTGATCCGGGATCACGTTGGTGCGGTCACCGGCCTTGATCACGGTGAAGTTGATGGTGGTTTTTTTCGCTTCGTCGCCCAATTTGCCCAGTTGCAGAATCTGGTGCGCCGCTTCCATCGCGGCGTTGCGGCCCAGCTCCGGCGCGACGCCAGCGTGGGCGGCTTTGCCCTTCACTTCGACCACTGCGGTGGCGCTGCCTTTGCGCCACACCACCAGGCCATCGGCCGGGCGGCCCGGTTCGAGGTTGAGGGTCACGTCGTGGGCCTTGGCGGTTTTCTTGATCAGGTCGGTAGCGACCTCAGAGCCGGTTTCTTCACTGGCATCCAGCAGGAAAGTGATCTGGGCATAGTCCTTGAAGTCGAGATTTTTCAGGACTTTCAGCGCGTAGATCCCGGCGACGATGCCGCCCTTGTCGTCCATCACGCCCGGCCCGTAGGCGCGACCGTCCTTGATGTGGAACGGACGCTCAGCGGCCGAGCCTTCCTTGAACACGGTGTCCATGTGCGCCATCAACAGGATTTTTGCCTTGCCGGTGCCTTTGAGCGTGGCGATCACATGGCTGCTTTTATCCGGGGTGTTCGGTATCAGTTCGATGCTGAAGCCGAGTTTTTTCAGCTCGTCGACGGCGATATCGCGGACCTGGGTCAAGCCAGGTTCATAGCCGGAGCCTGAGTCGATGTTGACCAGTTTTTCCAGCAACTGCAGGGCTTCAGCCTTGTATTGCTCGGAGTCGGCAAGAACTTGCTTGTGGGGTTCGGCGAAGGCTGCGGGGGCGAAAGCGCCGAGAGCGAGGGTCAGGGCGAGGCTGGTGGCCAGTGGGGAGCGAGAGAGTTTGAACGTCATGAATCAATCCTTGTTTCGTGTCGGGGGGTGAAAAACACCCTACCTGACTGCGGCGCAAGGCTCTATACCGGATGCGACACTGAGCGTTCGGCTTTGGACCGAGGTGCGGCCATCGCGAGCAGGCTCGCTCCCACAGGGAACTGTGTACTACACAGATTTTGTGTTCAACCTCGGTCAAATGTGGGAGCGGGCTTGCTCGCGAAGGGGGCCCTGATATCCAGCATTGATGTCGACTGACACACCGCTTTCGCGAGCAAGCCCGCTCCCACAGGGATTTGCTGTGAATCAGTCAAACCGAATCCAGCATCTCACGACGGGGCTTGCCGTCACTGCAACAGATAACGCGATTGCGTCCGGTGGTCTTAGCCTCGTAGAGCGCCTCGTCGGCGTCGTTGAGCCACAGGGTCGCATCGGTGTGCGTCGGGTTGAAGGCCGCCAGGCCAATGCTCAGGCTGACTTTCAGCGCAGGGTTTTGCTCATAGCCCAACGTCGCAAAGCGATCGCGCAAGGCGTCCATCGTGGCGGCGGCACTGTTGAGCGGCAAGTCCGGAAGGATCACGCAGAACTCGTCGCCGCCGTAACGCCCGGCGACATCCGCTGCCCGCAGGTTTTGCTTGAGCATTTTGCTCAACTGCCGCAGGACGATGTCCCCGGCGACGTGGCCGTAGGTGTCGTTGATGGTTTTGAAGTGATCGATGTCGATCAGCGCAATCGCCCCGCCCTGGTTCTGTCGCTGACAACGCTGGAATTCGACGTCCAGTTGATCCTTCCAGGTGCCGTGGTTCAGCAAACCGGTGAGGCTGTCAGTGCGGCTCAGGGCCAGTAATTCACGTTTTTGCCGGCCAAGGACATGGGCCTGGCGAAAGCAGATCCAGCCGAGAGCCAGAGGGTACAGGCACATCAAGGGCAAGCAGGCATACAGCTGCAATGGACTGGTTTGCGGAATGAACGCAGGGGTAAAAATCAAAAATCCGACGCCGATCCCAAGGACTTGCGCCACGCTGCCGGCCAAGAGAAAACGCAAGCCGCCGATGGCCACGTTGTTCATCGCCATCATTGAAATGGTGGTCGCACTGGGCAATGGATTGAACTGCATCGCTGCGACCCAGAAGCCGCCGAGAAAGGCGTCCACCAGCAAGTTGCGGTGTTCGGCATGGTAGGGAATGGTGGCGCGGCGGGCCCATTGGTACGCGAGGTGCGGCCAGAGCACGCCATTGAGCAACATAACCACCCAAACCCAGGGCGCAGGGTTGAGCGGGTACATCGCCACACTCACGCACAACAACCCAAGGGCCAACCCCAGGGTTCGCGACGTATAGAGCCTCCTGGCCAGTGAAAGTCCCTTTCCTCCCGTTTTTGCCATAGAGGCCTCTGCCACCTAACGGAATCTGATTACACCGAGGGTTACGGGTGTGAACGCAGTCTATCAGGGCAACCTCAAATAGCCATCACCGACTAGCGGTGAATAGCTTGCTATCTGTAGGAGCGAGGCTTGCCCGCGAAGAACGATAACGCGGTAGAACTGATAGACCGCAGCGCCTGTATCGCGAGCAAGCTCGGCTCCCACAAAAGCGAAAGCATCGCGGGCAAGCCTCGCTCCTACGAAAGCGGAAGCAGCGCACCTACAGTTTGGCTATACATGATGGGAGGATTTGATAAACAACGGCAAAAAGGAGGCCCATGCAGACCTTTGAAGTGTTGATCATCGGCAGCGGCTTTGGCGGCCAGTGTGCGGCGATCAATTTGCTCAAGGCAGGGATCAGCGATTTTCGCCTGCTGGAACGGCGGGACTTTTTCGGCGGCACCTGGTGCCAGAACACCTACCCCGGTGCGGCCGTCGACGTGCCCTCGCCGCTGTATTCGCTGTCCTTCGCGCCGTACCGGTGGACGCAGATGTTCGCCGAACAGGCCGAACTGCACCGCTACACCCAGTACGTGGTGGAGCACTTTGGCCTGCGGGACAAAGTGGAACTGGAAGCCAACGTCGAGGGCATCGAATGGGACGAGGCCGGCAAACGCTGGGCGGTGCACACCGGCACCAAAGGCACGTTCTACGCGCAGTTCCTGATTAACGCGACGGGGCCGCTGAGCCAGCCGGTGGTCCCTCACTTCGAAGGCCAGGAGCGCTTCCAGGGCAAAACCTTTCACACCAATAATTGGGATCATTCCTACGACTACAGCGGTAAACGGGTCGCCATCGTCGGCAGCGGCGCCAGTGCGGCCCAGGTGATTCCGGCGATTGCCCCGAACGTCGGACACCTGCACGTGTTTCAGCGCTCGGCCCACTGGGTGTTGCCCCGCGCCGACCGAACGTTCGGGAAGTTTCAGCGTTGGTTGCTGGGGCTGAAACCGGCCTACAAGCTATTGCGCTGGATGATCTACTGGCAATTCGAAACCCGGGTGATCGCCTTCAAATATTCAAAACCGGCGATTCATATGGTTCAGCAACATGCCCTGCGCTTCCTTAAACGCCAGGTGCCTGACCCGGAACTGCGGCGCAAGTTGACGCCGGATTTCACCATCGGCTGCAAGCGAGTGGTGGTTTCCAGCAGCCTGTACCCGGCGCTGGGTCGGCCGAACGTGACGCTGCACAGCCGCGAACAAGGCATCGCTTCCCTCGACGAAACCGGCATCAACACTTTGGACGGTCAGCACATCGACGTCGACCTGATCGTCTGGTCCACCGGTTACGACGCCACCGACGGGGTCATTTCCTACCCGGTCACCGGCAAGAACGGCAGGCAGCTGAAGGACGTTTGGGCCCAGTACCCCCGGGCCTATCTGGGCACCAGCCTGCCGGACTTCCCCAACCTGTTTATCGTCACCGGCCCCAACACCGGCATTGGCCACACTTCGGCGCTGTTCATCATCGAATCCCAGATGAACTACATCCTCGGTTGCATCCGCACACTAAAAGAACAGGGTCTGCGCAGCATTGAAGTGCGCCCCGAAGCAGAACGTACCTACACTGAAATGATCCACCGGGAAATGGAACGCACGGTGTGGAAGTCCGGGGGCTGCCACAGTTGGTATCAAAGCAAGAGCGGTCATGTGATCGCCATATTTCCGGGGTTCAGTTTCAGCTATCACCGCTTGACCCGGGCGTTGAAACCCGCCGACCACATTCTGTCCTGATCACGTAGAAGGAACACGCCTGATGCTTGTGTTGGTTGTCGCAATCGCGGTTTTCGTGGCCTGGAGCTGGTTGAGTTACCCGGCCATCGGCCGCTGGCTGTATGACTTGAGCATGGCGCTGGAGGCCAAGCTGTATCGGCTGCACAAGATCGTCGTGCCGATCAGCGAGATGACCGTCTCGACCTGGCAAGGCGGGCCGTATGAAGCCACCAGCGGGATACTGATGCTGCACGGCTACAGCGCCGACAAAAACCTCTGGCTGCGCTTTGCCCGGCATTTTGTCGGCGACTACCGGGTGATCATCCCCGACCTCGCCGGCCATGGTGAAACCGGCTTCAAGGCCGGTGGCGGCTACGACATCGCCCTGCAGGCCAAGCGGATGATCCAGTTGCTTGACGTATGCGGAGTCGAGAAGGTGCACGTGATCGGCAACTCGATGGGCGGCTACATCGCGGCATGGCTGGCCGCCACCTACCCCGAGCGGATTATCTCGGTGGCGCTGATCGACCCGGCGGGCGTCAGCGCCCCGGAAGTCAGCGACCTGGAGCGTCAACTGTCCAAGGGACATAACCCGTTTCTGATTCACACCAAGGAAGAATTCCAGCAGTTCTACGCCATGACCATGGCCAACCCGCCGTGGGTACCCGGCGTCGTACTGGACGCCGTCGCCCAGCGCTATGAACAATGCCGCGACGAACTGGCGGAAATCTTCCAGGACTTTCGCGCCAGCCCGCCGATGGAGCCGAAACTCGCCGACATCAAATGCCCGGCACTGCTGCTGTGGGGGCGCAAGGATCGGTTGATCGATGTCAGCAGCGTGGCGGTGTGGAGCAAGGGCATTGCCAATTTGCGCGTGGACATCTGGGAAGGGATTGGCCACATGCCGATGGTCGAGCAACCGACGAGGGCGGCGCGGTTGTATCGGGATTTTTTGGGACCGCGGCGGTGAGCATTCTTGTAGTGATGGAAGTTATTGGAGCGAGGACCGCTTTTGTGGCGAGGGAGCTTGCTCCCGCTGGGCTGCGCAGCAGCCCCCAAACCAGACACCACGGTTACTCAGTCAGTGCGCGTTTTCCGGGTTGCGACTGCTTCGCAGCCGAGCGGGAGCAAGCTCCCTCGCCACAGGGGACTGTGGTTGGCAGTGAAAGCAGAAACGGACCAGCGCAATGAACATTCTGTACGACGAGCGCGTCGACGGCGTTCTGCCAAACGTGGACAAAGCCGCCCTGCTCAACCTGCTGCACCAGCATGTCCCCGACCTCGACCTGCTCTGGCGCGAGGAAGAACTCAAGCCCTATGAATGCGACGGCCTCTCGGCCTACCGCACCACGCCAATGCTGGTGGCCCTGCCCCGGCGGCTGGAACAAGTGCAAAAACTGCTCGAAATCTGTCACGCAGAACAGGTGCCCGTAGTGGCTCGAGGCGCCGGTACCGGGTTGTCCGGCGGTGCCTTGCCGCTGGAAAAAGGCGTGCTGCTAGTGATGGCGCGTTTCAACAACATCCTGCACATCGACCCCGCCGCCCGCACCGCTCGGGTCCAACCGGGCGTGCGTAACCTCGCGATTTCCCAGGCTGCCGCGCCCTTCGGTTTGTATTACGCGCCGGACCCATCCTCACAAATCGCCTGTTCCATCGGTGGCAACGTCGCGGAAAACGCTGGCGGCGTGCATTGCCTCAAATACGGCCTGACCGTGCACAACTTGCTGAAACTGGAAGTGCTCACCGTCGAAGGCGAACGCCTGACATTGGGTTCTGAAGCCCTGGATTCACCGGGTTTCGACCTGCTGGCGCTGTTCACCGGTTCTGAAGGTTTGCTCGGAATCATCACCGAAGTCACCGTCAAACTGCTGCCCAAACCCCAGGTCGCCAAGGTTTTGCTGGCCAGTTTCGATTCGGTGGAAAAGGCCGGCCGCGCCGTGGCCGAGATCATCGCCGCCGGGATTATTCCCGCAGGCCTGGAGATGATGGATAACCTGGCGATTCGCGCCGCCGAGGACTTCATCCACGCCGGCTACCCGGTGGACGCCGAGGCGATTCTGCTGTGCGAACTCGACGGCGTCGAAGCCGATGTCCACGACGAATGCCAGCGGGTGCGCGAAGTCCTGCAACAGGCCGGCGCCAGCGAAGTGCGCCAGGCCCGAGACGAAGCCGAACGCGTGCGCTTCTGGGCCGGACGCAAAAATGCCTTCCCGGCCATCGGTCGCCTGTCGCCGGATTACTACTGCATGGACGGCACCATCCCCCGGCGCGAACTGCCCGGCGTGCTTGAGGGCATCGCCCGTCTCGCCGCCGAGCATGGCTTGCGGGTCGCCAACGTATTCCATGCCGGCGACGGCAACATGCATCCGCTAATCCTGTTCGATGCCAACCAGCCCGGCGAACTGGCCCGGGCCGAAGCGTTGGGCGGGCAGATCCTCGAGTTGTGCGTGAAGGTCGGCGGCAGCATCACCGGCGAACACGGCGTCGGCCGGGAGAAAATCAATCAGATGTGCGCGCAGTTCAACAGCGACGAGCTGACCCTGTTTCATGCGGTGAAAGCCGCGTTTGACCCTCAAGGCTTGCTCAACCCCGGCAAGAACATCCCCACCCTGCACCGCTGTGCCGAATTCGGCGCGATGCACATTCACGCCGGGCAACTGCCGTTCCCTGAACTGGAGCGCTTCTGATGCTGGAGTTCGATGCCAGCGAGGCGCTGCTCGCGCAGGTCAATCAGGCCCGGGAGAACGCCACGCCGCTGCGGATTCAGGGCAGCAACAGCAAAGCGTTTCTCGGCCGCAAGGTGGCCGGGGAAGTGCTCGACACCCGCGCCCATCGCGGTATTGTCAGCTACGACCCGACGGAACTGGTGGTCAGTGTTCGCGCCGGCACGCCGCTGAGCGAACTGGTGGCGGCACTCGATGCCGCCGGGCAAATGCTGCCCTGCGAGCCGCCGTCATTCGGCGAAGGCGCCACGGTGGGCGGGATGATCGCGACGGGGTTATCCGGGCCACGGCGACCATGGTCGGGTTCGGTGCGGGATTTTGTCCTCGGCACGCGGGTGATCACCGGCCTCGGCAAACACCTGCGCTTTGGCGGCGAAGTGATGAAAAACGTCGCCGGGTATGACCTGTCGCGCTTGCTGGTGGGCAGTTACGGCTGCCTCGGCGTGCTGACGGAAGTCTCGCTCAAAGTGCTGCCAAAACCCCGGCAATGCTTGAGCATCAGCCTGGAAATCGACAGCGACCGCGCCCTGAGCAAACTCGCCGAATGGGGCCAGCAGCCGCTGCCAATCAGCGCCGCGAGTCACGATGGTCAGCGTTTGTATTTGCGGCTGGAGGGTGGCGAAGGTTCGGTGACGGCTGCCCATCAACGACTCGGCGGCGAGCCGCTGGACTCGTGTTATTGGGCTGATCTGAATGAACAACGCTTGGCATTTTTTGATGAAGGACCCTCGTTGTGGCGACTGTCGCTACCCAATAATCTCGGGCCTTTGTCGCTGCCGGGCGAGCAACTGATCGACTGGGCCGGCGCACAACGCTGGTTAAAATCCGAGGCCCACGACATCCAGTCGTTGGCCCATGAACTGGGCGGCCATGCCACCTGTTTCAGCCACGGCGCCAGTGAAACACCGTTCCAGCCGCTGGCCCCGGCGCTGCTGCGCTACCACCGGCAACTCAAGGCGCAACTGGACCCGCAAGGGCTGTTCAACCCGGGCCGGATGTACGCGGAGCTCTAGCATGCAAACCACCCTCAGCGAGCAATCCCGGAAATTACCGCGGGCCGCCGAAGCAGAAAAGATCCTGCGTACCTGCGTGCATTGCGGCTTCTGCAACGCCACCTGCCCGACCTATCAACTGCTGGGCGATGAACTCGACGGCCCGCGCGGGCGAATTTACCTGATCAAACAAGTGCTCGAAGGCGCCCCCGCCACCGCGCAGACCCAATTGCACCTGGACCGTTGCCTGTCGTGCCGCAACTGCGAAACCACCTGCCCGTCCGGGGTCGATTATCACAACCTGCTGGACATCGGCCGAGCTGTGGTCGACCAAGCGGTGCCGCGTCCGGCCGGTCAACGGTTGTTGCGCGAGGGGTTGCGGGCATTGGCGCCGAACCCGAACCTGTTCAAGTCGTTGCTGCAGATCGGCGCGACGTTCCGTCCGTTTTTGTCACGGGATGTCGAAGCGAAGCTGCCCCACGACCTGCCCGCCACCGGTGTGCGCCCTGCCCCTCGGCATGCGCGGCGCGTGTTGATGCTCGAAGGCTGTGTGCAACCCGGGCTGTCGCCCAACACCAATGCCGCTGCGGCGCGGGTGCTGGATCGCCTTGGGATCAGCGTCATTGCGGCGCCTGAGGCCGGCTGCTGCGGTGCGCTGGATTATCACCTCGACGGTCAGGCCAAAGGGCTGGATCGCGCCAGGCACAACATCGATGCGTGGTGGCCGCATCTGGAAAATGGCGCCGAAGCCATCGTGCAAACCGCCAGCGGTTGCGGCGCGTTCATCAAGGACTACGGGCATTTGCTGGAGGACGATCCGGTCTACGCGGCCAAGGCTCTGCGGGTCAGCGAACTGGCGCTTGATCTGGTGCAAGTGCTGGCCGTCGAACCGTTGGAACGAGTGTGCGCCGCGACGGACCGGCGGATTGCCTTTCATTGCCCCTGCACCTTGCAGCACGCCCAGAAACTCGGCGGCGCTGTAGAAGCGGTGCTGACCCGGCTGGGTTTCAACCTCACTGCCGTGCCGGACAGTCATTTATGTTGTGGCTCGGCCGGCACCTATTGCCTGACCCAACCGGAACTGGCCCGGCAACTGCGCGATAACAAGCTCACCGCGCTGGAAAGCGGCCGCCCCGAACTGATCGTCACCGCCAACATCGGCTGCCAAAGCCACCTCGCCAGCGCCGGACGAACACCGGTCAGGCATTGGATCGAACTGGTGGACCAGTCGCTGGGAGAATGAAGTCCGTAGGAATCTTCGTTTGTCGGCACGGCAGAAGGCTGCGATCTTTTCCCCCAT
>Ga0209903_1000254_pt1 | contig 22394 bp, 20 predicted proteins | sample OrgsoiDNA2013051_FD_185801 | JGI IMG/M metagenome (GOLD analysis project Ga0209903, IMG submission 185801) | Permafrost soil microbial communities from the Arctic, to analyse light accelerated degradation of dissolved organic matter (DOM) -... | ecosystem: Environmental > Terrestrial > Soil >...
CGGTCGTTTTGCTCAGGGGCCGCGCTGTCGGAGATTCGAGTTGCCGCCCGACTTGGTAGGAATATAATTTCCCTATGGAATCATTTCTCTGAAATCTACCATCTGTAGGCAGAATGCCTCCAGGGCAACCATAGTGCAGCGGTGTTGAACTCAGTACTGGAAGTTCTTAGCCCGGAAATTGTGATTTTCTCAAGCGTCCTGGCATGGGGCGCCGCAAGGGAGTCAATTCACCGGCACCAGAATGTCCGCTTCGCTTTTACCCCGCACCCGGCCACTCGTTGGTGGCACACACCAATGCGTAAGTACAAGGGCAAGAGCGGGCGGCAAATCTTTATCGAGGCTCTGATGGCTGATAATGGCGAACGCAATTGAAATGGTAAGGAATTGGGTGGTCATGCTCCGTATAGCAGCCGCAGCCATAAAAAAATATGTCGTTTACATTGGCGTCATTATGTCGCATAATTTAACGACATAAGCAGCGACCCGTTGGAGGTTCAGATGACAGAAGAACAAGTTGAGAGCAACGACGTTGACCCGGATGAAATTACAACTCCCGCAGACCGGACCGAACAATTCAAAGCAATGCTGGCTGAGCTTGAGGAGAAACCCACGGAGCTAGCTCGGCGTCTGCGCAACCTAGGGGACTTCCGCACGCATACAGCAATCATGCGCAGCATCCAACGAATGTCGGCCGGAGACATTGCCGTTTCAGGCGAGATGCTCGTAATCGCGAAAATGCTTTTGAATCAGCAGCGATTGAGGGACCGCAAGCAGGCCCAAGTGGACTGGCAGCCGCAGACCGGCGGAGTGTGGGCGGCAACCATCGAGGGCTTCAAAGTTCGGCTATATCCACAGCCAAATGGCAAATGGAAAGTCGACCTCGTGTTTATAGAAACAGATTACAGCCCGCCATGGCAGACGTTCCCGACGAGTCTTCCGGCTGCAAAACGCAAAGCGCTTACCTGCGTGGCCGACGGACTGCTAGAGGTGTGCGACCTAGCGGCAGCACGCAAATAGTAGAGGTACTAGTTTCTTGTTGCCAAGAGTGCGGCCGGGCCTGTAGCTTAGTCGCACGCTGTACAACTTTTATATAAGCAGAAAGGCTTCAATGTCTCGCTACACCGATTACGCTCCGCTCACCCCGTACCTGTCATCCAGCCAAGCAGCGCAAGTCGCGCTGTCATTCGATGAACTAGAGAAAATCATCGTTGGCGGCTTGGCCGACTCAGCAAAGAAGTACCCGACGATGTGGACAAACAAAGAAGAAAGTCGGTCATGGGCAAAGTCTTGGCTTGATGCTGGGCGACGTGCGTCGCTCGACGTCAAGGGCAAGCGGGTCGTGTTCACGCTCGATTCCAGTCTTGAGCCAAGCGAGTTAGCCGCTGACGTGGTCGACGAATCGACGCCACAGGAGCTGACTGAGTACGTTGAAAGCAGCTTGAGCCTCGAACGCGACCTTGAGGACCAAATCGTCAGCCATCTCGACTCGCTGGAGCCAGGCCTGACGTTGGTGTCGCGGCAGGTGCGCAGCGACGTCGGCATCCTTGACTTGCTCGCAAAAGACCGGGATGGACAGACAGTCATCATCGAGTTGAAGGCTGGCGAGGCCAAGGATTCCTCGATTGGCCAGATTGCTCGTTACGTTGGCTGGTACAGCGAGAAAGAGGGTACGGCGCCGCGTGCGATTCTGGTCGCAAGCGGCTTTCCGCAGCCCGTGCGTTGGGCGGCGAAGGCAATTCCAGGGCTGCGTCTGGTGACGTATCAAGTGCAGTTCAATTTCGAAGACGCGACGGTGTCAGCATAAGAAAATCCCACAAGGGGCCTCGCTACGCCAGTCGATGATTATTTGTCCAAGGCATCGATTACGGCCAAGGTCAAGCGGCCGTATCGTCATTCATGACGTCATTTCAATTGAAACGATGTCTATGAATCACACACTTAGCTTCGTTGGCTTGCAGCTAAATTCATTGCCCACCTTTATTGTATGAATTAACGACGGGGAAGCGCGCAATTAATCAGAGACAAATATCGAAGGTCCGATTCGGGGCGACAACGGACATAGACTGGCTCAGTATTGTATAACTGATGGTAGGGCAGCCTGTAGATGAATTTTCGACACGAGCTGCCATCAGAGAATTGCCCGTTATAAGGTCTCCGATTAGAACGGTACATATACCAGGTGGAATTACGTCGCCCAATGCCGAGCCAGCACACGCTGTACGAAATCGCCACCGGTTTGGTTGCTGGCTATCAGCGCGCCCACATCGGCTTTGACCGTGGCTTCATCCACCCCCATCGTGCTCGCCGCCTGAATCACAGCGGCGTACGCGTCCAGTACGTCCACGCCCGTAATGTCATATCCGTATCCGCGCATGATGCCATGCAGCGCGGTCATGCCGGATGCCATGGCGAAGTCTGGTCGTTTGACGGCGAAATCCCTAGCCGCCCGGATTAGCGTTCTCGGGTCCGCCGGGCTCCGGTTCGCGAGTTCGATGGCCAGGTCGAATAAACCAGCGTCCTTGGCGGCCGCAAACCATTTTCCTTCCTGGCCTCGTTGACTTGCAACGAGGTCCCGCAGAATGGTCTCCGGTGGCATGTTCGGATATTTCTTGGCGATTGCCTTGAAGGTCGCCAGGTTGGTGGACGCGTACGTGGCCTCAACTGCGTAACGCGCATGTGCTTCGTCCGCAAACCCCGAATCCAGCAAAACGCTCTCACAGAACTGCGCAATCTCCGGCTGGGGCGCGTTCAGTCCCTTTGATTCCTCAGCGTAGCGAATTGCCTCGGCGAGTTTGCCCTGGGCCGCCAGGGCTTTGGCGCCCCAGCGTCGGTCGGACCACCATTTGTGGCGGGCTTTCGCAAGCAGTTCTAGAAGTTCGTAGTATCTGCTGGCCGCGTACAGTGCACTCATGCACGCGGTCGCGCCTTTGAAGAACCCGTGCTCGTCAGCGGCGTTACATATCCAGACGCGTTCCACCGTGGGCTTCAAGTCGTCAGCCCACTTCGATGCGACCTCTGGACTCGCGCACAGTTCTCCCAGTACTCGCCCATGGATTCCAAGTACGGTATCGAATCTTCCTGGAGTGCTTCAAATAAGCGGTCTAGCCATTTTTCCCGTACGGCGCGCGTGACGTCCGCCTTGGCATGATTGGCACTAGGGTTTCGATGGCACGGTTGACGGCGCTGCCGATACCGCCGGAGGAACTGTCGACTTGCTCAATGGCTGGCGCCAGCTTCTCCAGGAACAGCACGGCACCCTCGGCGGCCAGCACAGGTTCCTTCTTGGCGACTGCCTTGAATTCAGTGAGCGCCTCCTTGATGCGCAGGATTGGCGTGTCTGATTTCCAACCAAATGCATTGCGGCGGAAGCGTAAGGAGAATTGCCATTTGTGAGCTGTTGCCATGTACCTGAATATGCCTTTGAATTCGTCTTGTTGATGGCCATCGCAAACGGTACGGCATCGCGGCTAAAACTTAGTCTATGGACCTCAAGCGGCCGCCTCGTCTGGCACTACTGTGAGTTTTTGGCTGGGCTGGAAATGGAAAGTGACAACGCGGCGCGGCGCGATTGTGACGACCTCTCCAGTTTTCGGATTGCGTCCTGGGCGGGCGGTCTTGTCACGCAACTGGAAATTCCCGAACCCTGCCAATTTAACCGACTCACCGCGCACAAGCGCATCGTTGATTTCAGCGAAGAAGGCATCGACCATGTCCTTCGCCTCGCGTTTATTTAAGCCGACATGCTCAAACACGAGCTCTGCCAGTTCCGCCTTGGTCAAAGTTGGTAAGTCCGTGTCAGCAATCTGCTGCCTCTCACTCACTGCCATTGTAAGGCGAACGTCAGTAGCAAACGCGGATTGAATTTCCGCAGTGGAGTTATTGCTCCGCGTTGAAGACCATGCCCCGCCGAGTTCTTGCATGATATCCGTCTGCTCCATGGCCCGCTCCTGAGTTTTGAATTGATTTTTCTACGGTGGCGTGCGTGTAAATTCGTCCGGCGGGGTCTGCGTTGCTGTGGCGGCGTTTTCTCACAAAGCCATCGAGTATCTCGGAAATCGTCGTTGAAAGCAATATTTTTGCACTTGTTGACAACTCGGGCAATTTATTGACCTATTGATAAAGCTCATACTTTCGATTGAGGCGTCAACCAACCACTAAGAATCGCTCGCAATCGGCCCATACCATTCATTCCAATGTTGAACTCGCTGATTGCTCCAACGTCATGAGTTTCGATGAACTCTACTTGCTCCAGCTCCGGAACTGTATTGCTACCTGGAAATAATAGAATGCAGGGGCTCGGAGCTCGCATGTGACAACGTAACGAGTCGTGATAGATATGCGCAGACTCCATTGAATCCAATACATTTTCTTTGCCACTACGCCATTTTGCATCGAGAATCATCGTGCGAACGGATTCGCCAATTTTTTCAATAAGTACGATATCGGGAATACGTTTTTTCGAGATGCTGTAGCCTTGACGCTCTTTTGATGGGCTAATGGATGGGAAATTTGCCTGGAAAAGAATTTCTAGGGAACCTGAGATGCCAACTTTCATTGAAAACGCCAACTTGGCAGAGACTGAGCTCGACTGTATAGTGCTAAGCGCGCCACCTATCAAGTTGGTTAAGCATCCAAGAACCGCTAGATAGCACCACGTCTCGTAAATCCCCCATGAGTTGGCTACGTGAAGTTCATCGCTTTTGTCGGCGCCGTCGACACCGATGGACAAAGCTCGGCTACCGAATCGATAGGCCTTACTGTAAATCGGCTGGGCAGCTATCTGTGTCAAGCCAGACGCGGATGTTTGTGCCTTTGAGGTCTCTGAAAATGGGCGTCCATGGATGAGTTTTTTTGCGCGAGCATCCAGTTCGTCAAGTGCATGAAGCCTTCGCTGTATTCGGGAATCTTGTTCGTCAGTTGGAATGCCAAGATTTTTTGTTTCTACTTTATCCCTAAGCATCAGAACAGTGGCACGGAACCGCTTCACTATTGCCAATAGAGTTTGATTTGCTGGAGTATCAAAAGTCGGTGACGATGTTAGGCTGCGTAATTGGATGGACTGCAAAGCGTCGGCTTGAACCGAAATTCCAGCTGCTAAAGCTACTAAGCGCCGGTCGCGCAATGCGCTCGGGTGCAATTTGCGTATGCGCGAAAGAGGAAGGACCTCGTTGTCAGGCGATATCGACCGATGAGGAGCACGTGAAATAGCCTCAACCGAGTCAAGAAAACTCCCTCCGTAGGCCCGTACTCGAGAAAGCAGAATGTCATCAGAGAACAACCCCTCTTGGCCTTCGCGACCGAAAGTCATTGCTGCCGCCGAAGCTCCACCTAAGAGCCTCGTGTCAAATGCACGGATTGCGGTCACCATTTCTTCGAAGTGGGTCGCGCCTGATTTTTGCAGAGATGGGCTAACGTCTAACCAGAAATGCAGATGTGCTCCCCCGACAGGCTTAACCTCGACCATTACGCGTCCAGCGTAAAAGCTCGGTCGCCAGAAGAACTCTCCGGCGGTGCAGGGTTTGAGCTCAACGTCGTCAACGTAAAGTCTCGAACCGAACGGACTTGTCAGCGTGATGACGTAGTCAGTGTCCTCAAATAACCCACTCAGCGCCGTGCCGGGCTCGGCTTCCATCCAGCTTCCCAATGCCACTTGCTTTACAGCTCGAATCTTTAACATTTGGATTATCGCAGTCAACGCCAGTACCTTGCCGAACCTGTTTCGACAAGGTCAGCTTGCATACCTTGTATTTTTCTTGCGCAGCGGCTCAAACCGTTGCTCAAGCAGATTTCATAAACTGATTGAAGTGCGGACTGAAATCTAATGCCCTCTCCACGGAGCTTGGGTAGGACCTTGGCGTAAATCACACTATCCAGGGAGTCATTTGCAGTTGGGTTGTGCTTCAGTTGAAAGGTTAAGTAACTCAACACGTCGTCGATAGTTCTCCAGCCGAAATGGAGACGTACCGGGTCTAAGGCTTTAACTAATTTATCCAACACTGCGCGGGTAGTTTCTTTGACATCGTTGGGGAGTGAAACGGTAGCCCAACCAGGAAAATCGTTGACGCTGATATTCCAGAATTCCAATGTATATGCACGGTCGAGAACTTTGTCCGACAGTCCATGGGTAGTCTCGTCCATGTTCAATGTGCCGATAATTGCGAGATTTGCTGGGTATTGAATTCTCTGTTTTATCGAGGAACTTTCTTCGTCCAGTTGGTGAAGCTCAATCCATCCACGAGTCTCCATAGCCGAAAGAATTGGTGCCAGATATTGCTCAGGGTGCGATAGATTCATCTCATCAAGAATGGCGACATACGGACGGTCGGGGTCTCCAGCTGCGCGTTGCAAAAGCTCCAAGAACGGTGCACTACGATACGAGGTATCTTGAATGGGATTGACATACCCCAAAAGAGGGCTCGGGTCATACCACCCAGGTTGTACGGGAATAACTCGCACCTGTTCCTGCATGTCGTCATTAGCATCGCACAATGCCAACGCGTAGTTGAGGGCAAGCTGTGTCTTGCCTGAGCCGGAGATACCAGTTAGTACAACGAAATGGCGAATGGGATGAAACCAAAGACCACCATGTAGCTGACTCACCAGCTGGTTATCCAGCATCAGCTTCCCATTAGTGATTTTCTGCAATCGTTCGAGTAAGATGTCAGCTCTTGGCAATTCTATTTTGTCTATTACGGCACTCTTCAACTCATCTACTGCCTCATCTGGATTTGGCAGGCTCTGAGGTATCCAAGTTATCATCTCAGCCCAACGGAGTCCACGTTCTGTAAGCTCAAATTTGCGACTTTCATTTAGTGAAATCGCACCAAGGCTTGACAACCAGATTAGCACCGAATGCGGAACAGCATCAGATTTCCAACCAGAATGGACACCCTTTAAGAGCGCGAAAAGTTGCGGCTTTGTTTGTGGCTCCGCCTCTAGTTTTTTAAGTACGTTGTCGACGCCAAGAATCCTTGTTACTAAATGGTCGGCAAGCTCGTCAGGGTCCTGCGTGTCTAGTAGATTGAGACCTCTGGCGCTTAGTTGATATGTGTCACCTTCACGTTTGCAAATATCGAACTCTCGGGATATGACATTGATAGTGGTGCCAATGCTCCCGGGAGTAGCGTTAGGGCTAATCTGAGCAAGAAGGGCTGAAAACTCTTCACGGGTCACTCCATCTTTGAGCTCGGGAAGCAATCCCAACAAGGTCGGAAAACTACCTTTGATTGCCGTCAGCCCCTTACGTCTTAGCGTAGCGGGCAAAGGGATGAGTGCACTAAGAGGCGTTACTGACGTAGAATCTAGACTTCTGGAGTCCTCCTCCGCAATTCGTTCATAAAGCAACCATGGCAAACAAGTTCGGCGGATTTTCCCGTCATGGTCATTGTCGCTAACTTGCCCGAGCACTTCGTCAATCCGCCCTCGAATTTTCATGTGCATCGTTATGGGGTGCTCGTTGCTACCATGGCCACCAATTTCCCGGAATAGAACCCTCAATGCCCCGACGTCTGCAATTGTGGTTAGGTGCTCAGGATATAGGGCGCAAAGCACTCGATTGAGTTTGAGCCTGGGTGTTCTACCGCACAATTGCTTTAACCTTGACTGTAGTTCGTCATAAAACTCAATCAAATTGGCTTCAATGGAAACGGAGTTGTCTGGCAGCGGTATGAGAACTTTAGAGCGAAACCATTGGCGAAATTCGGTGTTCTCCAGTGCGGGGGCTATTTTTACACTGCCCATTCCTGTAGCCGCTACATGGCTTTCATCCCATAAAAATGTTAGGAATCCAATGTCATCCAGTTTCGATGGTATAGAGTCCGTTACCTCTTGGAGGAACAAAGCGAGATTGCGGTACCAGTCAGATGCGCGCTTGGTGTTTCCAATGCCAACGATGACGGCATTAAGTTGCTCTTTTAATATCTCGTTGTTTTCAAGTTTTCCGGACATGCTTTTTCCTATAAATAAGCTATCTACTAATTTTTCGTTATAAATCGTTTTCAGTTTCAAGGAGGGAGCATTGCGGACCAAATGCTGAGGCTCGTCTTCCAGCTCGGACTTCTCTGGTTTTAATTCGCCCTACAACTAGTTGCATTAGCCGGGGGCTGGAAATGGTCACCCAACGACTCTCCGAAACGACGCGCGATAATCGATTGGTTCTAGGTGTAACTGCTTTGACACGTCGCCCCGAAGCATGTACAGCAGTGGTGATGTCCGAAATTGGAAGACACGGTAGAGGTGGAATGCATCTCCGGCTTCCTGGGCGAACTCCAGTTCGTTACGACTGATGATGAATGCCGAGGTATGGGGGCCATTCGTCGTTTTGACTTCGATGTAACGCGGCTGGTCGGCAGCATCATACGAAAGGATGTCGTAACCGGCGCCATCGCCCAAACGGTCCGACACCCAGTCCACGCGTTGGAACAGCTCTGACTGGCCAGCATCGTGCAATCGACTCTGTTCGAATCCCAGCACCCACTGTTCACCGATGCGTCCAAGCAGCCGGTTAGACTCGTCGCGTGCAGCGAAATCGGTTTTGCGGGGAAGGCGAGTGCGTGGTGAGGTTGCTGATACCTGTGCAACGACATCAATCGGTGGTGCGTCCACTACCACTGCACGATATTTCCTTTCCTCGGGCGCGACAATGTCCTCAAATGCGTCGACAACTTGGCAAACGAGGTCTGCCTTATCGACGAGGAATTTTTGCACAGCCTTCCGCAGTAGCAGCTGACTGTTTCCGCGCGGTTTGTAGCCTGCAATGAACGGTAAGTCCATACCATGCAGGACCGCGCTGACGTTCTGGTGTTTGAGTTCTACTGAAGCCTTGCTGCGCCCTTTGAGCGTTTGCTGGAGTGCGACATTGCGCTCACTCTTGTTGAATTTCTCTTGCCTGGCTTCCATAAGCAGCATTTCGAAATAGGCTGCGACAGTGGCGTCAACTTCTTGCTGAGTCCAATCCTCGCCAATTCGCACGATTTCAAAACCGAGGCTTTGGAGCTTTGGCGCGACCGTCGCCTCGCCACCCGAGAAATCTTCCGGTTTCAGAGGGCCATCGCTTGGATACTGAAAACCATATGCGGCGCCGACGATGGCCTTCGAATCGCATAGGTCCCCGTTCGCCGGATTGCGCACCATGAAGTCGCGGGACTTTCCAAATCCGTACCTGGCCAGGAATGCCGTTCTTCCCAATGAGGAAAATTCATCGAGTGCGCTTTGTACCGCAGAAGGACTTTGAAGTCGGGAGAGCTCAGATGACATGGCTGCGTCTTGAAGTGCGGTGATTTCGCTGGAAGCAAGCACAGTAACATGGTGATGTCGCTGCGGCAACAAATGACGAGTTGGTGCAGAAGGCGAGGCTGATTGTAAGGCGCGCATTGGCCAACTTTAAGAATCGACTGAGCTGAGGCAAGTGAATATAGAAATCGCTGCAACCAGTAAGAAACTAATGCTGCTGAAGTCACGGAAGGTCGAGTTTGAGGTGGCGTTGGGCAGAGTAGAAAAGCCGCCATAACGTCAGACTGTGCATCGGGCGTTATGGCGACGGTATAAATTGTACGAGTGATACGGTTCATGCGGTTCCTACGCCCGCCATCACCGCTTGGGGGCTCGCCAGCAGCCATTCATTCGTGTTGGTCCACCAACTTGGCAACGGGGATGGGGGCTCTAATCAGGCCTCCGCCACAATTGCCAGGGCCTCAATCTATGACCACCGGCATCAATTCTGTGATGACACGCAACTGCGACGCAGCCCATTTCCAGCCGCCATATCCAATTTCCCGACCCTTGATTTCAACCTTGCAGAGAACGAGCACGTTGCCAGCGTCGACGCTCTCGGCGAATGTTACGCCGCGCTTGGTGGCATCGATGGCAGGCGCTTCGTCCATGTAGTAATAGAATCCGCCGCCATGGTCTGGGCGCGCAGCTTGGGAGCGCCATTTGCCAATCGGGTATTCAGAGCCGTCGAAGGCGCTGACGAGTCGGCCATCGGCGGTCTTGACCAGGACTTTGAAACCGGTTCTGACTGGCACATTAGGCTTCTTACAAACGACGGTGGTTTTGCCGATGTAGTGCTCGACCAGTTGGCCAAGCGCGGTCGTATTTTTGGCTCGCTTGACGCAGGTGGCTTTTTCGAGGGGCTGGGCAGTAATTTTTCGGCCCGAGCGGGTGGCGAGGTAGTATTCTTTGCCCGAACTAGAATACCCTTTGCGCGTTTCTTTCGAAAACGTTCGTGCTTGGACAACCAGCGATTTGACCTTGCCACGAAATACGAGCACGTCGTAAATATCGAGATTTAAGCATTTAAATGCGTTCTTGCTGCTGGTGAAGTAAGGTGCTGGCAGATAGCCTGCTGCCACGGCGGCGTCCAAAAAGGCCGCAACTTGGGCTTGTAGCTCTGGAGGCAAAACTTGGGGAAGGTTGAGCGCGCCATACTGGTCGCGGGAAAGTGGTGGCTGATTGATTGTCGAAATTTCAATAGAATTGTTCATGCCCTGATTCCTAAAATGAGTGGTGGAATCGAGTACAGGTATTAGTTTTAGATTCGTTGGGAAAATTCAGAAAAAAAGAAGGCAACCGAGGTGGCGCCGATTGTGGCCGTGGCGTCTTTACTGCCGCAGTCTCGGCCGACCACGTGTGTCGGTCATGGAGTAAACTGTCGGCATGACCATTTTCCGCCTCAGTCCATTCTCGATTCGCCTCATCTACGCTCTGTGCCTTTCTGGCGCAACCGTCAATCACGCATGGACAGTGCCCCAGTACGGTCTGAACTGGGACTATGGCGGACTGCCAGTATTTGTCTGCGTTTTCTGGACAGCGCTTACTTTTCTCGACCCGATTGCCATTCTGCTTTTGCTGACAAAACCGCGCGTTGGCGTGGCACTGACCGCAGCCATCATCGCGGCTGATGTTGTCGTTGACGGTTGGGTCGGGGGCAACTATGGAATCGATGTTGTGGCGTTTTCTGTCCAGGTCGCATTTTTAGTTTTCGTGGTGGCGACAGTGCGAATCGCGTGGGGACGACGCCGGTCAGGTTTCGACCTGGTGAGTGGCGCGACTACGACCCTAGGATTTCCACCAAGGACCCGAGGGCCATAGAGCATGGTGGTTGTGTCGGAGCCATGATGTGCTGGCACACATTGCTGCGCGACTTCAGCGCTATTGGCTAACGTGACGTTGAAATCGTCTACGCCAGATTTCGTGCCTTCCCTAATTGTCCCCAATGTCTAGGGGGGGGCGAAGCGCCGCAGCAGAGGCGGCACCGACGTCGCAATTTCATCTTTCGAGCTTTTCTTCGGAAAGCATGGCGAGCAGCCGCACATTCAGCTCCATCAGCTTGCAAGCAACGGGTGAATGCGATTGATGGCGGAGTTGTTGATAAGTAAAGCACGGGAGAGATTAATAGCATCGGCACCTTTCATTGAAGTTGCCGTGTCCGTCAGAACTATGGCGATGCTTTAAAAAATTCTCTGCGAATAGTTATATGGCAGAGTACTGCATTCGCTAGGCGGCCGCCCGTCCCAATCTACAATGCCTTGAGATGTAATTACTTCGAATTTGTAGCGACCACCCTCCCGAAAATTGTCCATCGAAATCAAGATAAACTCATGTTCTTTGACAAGTGTGAAAGGGAGCGTTTCATCAGCATAGTGTTCTTTATCATCCAAGATGCCTTTGGGATTCCATACCGAAGCTTCCGGTGAGAAGTCCCAATCGAAGGGTTTGATTCGACTGCGCAGCCAATTGTCGATAGTGCGTGGCTTGGGTGCGTAAACATAACAGCGAGCACTATGGATTTTAAGCTTAGTCTCTCGCTGGTTGAAGATGATAAGCTTCATCCTGGTTTTGCCGTTTACAACAACTGTCCCAACGGCGTTCAGAATGGGGCGGGTCGCAACCTCGTCATAGGACTGAATCATTCTGCTATATTTTGCAGACTGGTTCGTTCTTCGGTTTTCGAGCCACGTCAGTGCTGAAATAAACACCGCACCTAACGCAATCGCGGTTCCCATATCAATGTTCATATATTTCCAAGCAGAATTTTAAAATCGATAGTCTATGCGAAAATAAGGAGCAGTAGATGCTCGACTTGGCCGAGCGACTCGGTGGCCAATACTTGCCCCCAATGGGCGTCGAAGGAAGTGCTTCATCTTTTTTTGGGGGGCGCTGTGTATGCTGGTACGCGTCATGCAGAAGTAGTTTTGGTGCCTGATATCATCTCGGCGCTCCGAGTTCATCCAAGTGTTCACGGCAAAGCTCTAATGCCGCAAAAAAAACGTCGCATTGTTTCGATGTGTGGGTGCCCAAGATGTGCCTTTTAAGCCCATCTGGGACTGCGAATCCGCTAATCCCATGGGCGGCAGCGCTGCTATGCCCGTCGCAGAGAGGGCACTGCGCTCGCGGCGAATTTGACGGGAGGTCTCCCATTTCTGCGGCTGTATGTATATCGGCTAAAGCCACAATTTCCCCAGCAGTTGCCTCACCCCAGCCCCACGCGTTGTCCTTTCCATTCAAATATTGGTAACTCCTCAGGAGCTCACGAAATTTTTCTGGCACGATTGAAATAACTGTTCGACGCGTGTCGTGCAATTTGCGCTTTAGTTCCAATACCAGCGGGTCAGATGTCGAAGGCGAATTTTTGGACTTTCGGGTTGGCATGGTCAATAGCGCTGGAGTAGGAGATGCTGTTTATATTGCCACAGCTTTTCACGCTACCGTCAACTAGTTGTTCCATATGAATATTTCGCATGTGGTCCTCACCCTTCTGTACGGCGCTTTCCCGTCGAGCATCCATTGGAGTGACGTTCGAGCGAAAATCTCGTGATTTTGGTACTCAATGGGAGCGGAACCCTCCATCAAAGCATAGCTAGCGGTTAGAATGATGCTCAAGAGAATTTGTCTATTATGCATCACTCGAAAGCTGGTAAATAATGAACCATCAAGCCCTCTCATCCTTCATTTGGTCGGTCGCTGACCTGCTGCGTGGCGATTACAAGCAGTCCGACTACGGCAAAGTTATCTTACCGTTCACCATCCTGCGCCGCCTTGACTGTGTGCTGGAGACCACGAAACCAGCTGTGCTAGCCGAGTTTGATGCCAAGACCAAGGCAGGACTGAACCCGGAGCCGTTCCTTGTGAGGAAAGCCGGACAGTCGTTTTACAACACGTCGTCACTCGACCTAACAACGCTACTGGGCGACCAGGACCACATCCGGCAGAACCTCTACGCCTACATCCAGGCGTTCTCGCCAGCCGCGCGCGACATCTTTGAGCGGTTCGACTTCTATACGCAGATAGAGCGTCTCGGCAAAGCTGGCCTTCTGTACTTGGTTGTCGAGAAGTTCGCGAACATCGACCTCCATCCGAATGTTGTGGACAACGCCGACATGGGCTTGGTCTTCGAAGAGCTGATTCGCAAGTTCGCCGAAATATCCAACGAGACCGCCGGTGAACACTTCACCCCTCGCGAAGTCATTCGCCTGATGGTGAATTTGCTGTTCATCGAGGACGATGACGTGCTCACGCCTGGCAATGCTGTCGTGCGAACCATCTACGACCCTACGGCCGGTACTGGCGGCATGTTATCCGTAGCAGGTGAGTATCTGTCGGAGCACAACCCTGACGCTCGTCTGACTATGTTCGGTCAGGAACTGAATGACGAGTCCTACGCCATCTGCAAAGCAGACATGCTTATCAAGGGCCAAGACGTCGGCAACATCGTTGTGGGTAATACTCTCTCCGAGGACGGCCACGGCGGCAAGAAGTTCGACTATATGCTTTCCAATCCGCCATTCGGCGTTGAGTGGAAGAAGGTCGAAAAAGAGGTACGCAAGGAAGCTGCGGAGAAGGGCTTCGATGGACGCTTCGGACCAGGGCTGCCACGCGTCTCGGACGGCTCAATGCTGTTCCTGCTGCACCTCATCGCCAAGATGCGCCCAGCAGTCGATGGCGGTAGCCGCATCGGTATCGTGCTGAATGGTTCGCCTTTGTTCACCGGTGGCGCTGGCTCGGGTGAAAGTGAGATTCGTCGTTACGTACTCGAGAACGACTTGGTCGAGGCCATCATTGGTCTGCCTACGGACATGTTCTACAACACCGGAATTTCGACTTACATCTGGATTCTGTCGAACAAGAAGCCTGACGACCGCAAAGGATGGGTGCAGCTCATTGACGCCAGCAGCTTCTGGCAGAAAATGCGCAAAAGTCTGGGTAGCAAGCGCAAGGAACTATCCGATGAACATATCGCTGACATCACTCGCATGTTTGGCGACTTTAGCGAAGGTGACTTGGTCACAGTGCTTGACGCCAAAGGCAATGAGGTTGAGCGGAAGCTATTGGCACCAGGCGATGAAGCGCCGGATGCGCCCGAAGGCGGCAAGGTAAAGGTCGCACCGATATCCCGCGTGTTCATGAACCACGAATTTGGTTACACCACTATTACGGTTGAGCGCCCGTTGTACGACGAAGCTGGCAATGTTGTCTTTGGACTGAAGGGAAAGCAGAAGGGCTTGCCCCAGGCAGATAGTTCATTGCGCGACACTGAAAACGTGCCACTGACCGATGAGGTACAGGCCTACTTTGAGCGTGAGGTATTACCGCATGCGCCAGATGCATGGATTGACCATGAGAAGTCCAAAGTGGGATACGAGATACCTTTCAATCGGCACTTCTATGTCTTTGAGCCGGCACGTGACCTGCATACTATAGACGAGGAGCTCAAGGGTGTCACTGCGACCATCATGAAGATGCTTGAGGAGTTGGCGGAATGAGCTTGCCACAGTATTTTAAGTATAAAGCAAGCGGTGTGCAGTGGCCGACAGAGTTACCCGAGCACTGGGGTATTCGAAAGGTAAAGAAGCTTGCTTCTAGGGTCTCTAGTGGTAAAACGCCTACTGGTGGAAGTGAGACTTATGTTGACGAAGGCGTGGTGTTTATTCGTAGTCAAAACGTCTACGATGAAGGATTGCGGCTCGATGACGTAGCGTATATTTCGGACTCAGTAGACGAGGAAATGGCGGTGAGTCGTGTCATGCCCAATGACATTCTCCTCAACATTACCGGGGCCTCGATTGGCCGTAGCTGCATCGTACCTGATGGATTTCCTAGAGCGAACGTTAATCAACACGTTTGCGCGATTAGAGTACTGCAAGATGTGAGTGTTAATTTTATAGCCTGGTATTTCAAATCCATTCCAATAAAGACGCAGATTGATTTTTTGCAAAATGGTGCGGGAAGGGAGGGGCTAAATTTTGACCAAATAGGTCGAATGGTGGTTGCTATCCCTACTTTCTCCGAGATGGCGTCCATTGTCATTTTTTTGAATCGCGAAGTCGCAAAAATCGATGCGCTAATTTCCGAACAAGAAAAGCTCATCACGCTTCTCGCCGAAAAGCGCCAAGCAACCATCTCCCATGCTGTGACCAAGGGTTTGAATCCAAACGTGCCGATGAAGGATTCTGGTGTGGAGTGGTTGGGGGAGGTGCCGGAACACTGGGGAGCTACACGACTCAGTCATTTGACACGGAAAATTGTCGACGGTGCACACTTTACACCGACATACGTTGATGATGGCATCCCTTTTTTAAGGGTTACAGATATTTCTTCTCCCGGGATTGATTTGTCGCAGATTAAACGTATTCCTCTTTCAGAACATCAACAGTTATCGTTGAGATGTAATCCTGAAAAGGGGGATTTGTTACTCTCAAAGAATGGCACAATCGGCGTACCCCGCGTCGTCTCATGGGATTGGGAGTTTAGTATATTTGTCAGCCTTTGCTTAATTAAATTTAACAAGAAAATGCTTCCCTATTTTGCATTTTATGTATTTCTTTCCAGTACGATTGAGTCTCAAATCAATGCGGAAATTAAACAAAGTACAGTAATTAACTTACATCTTGAGAAAATTGCAGGGTTCAAATTTCCGGTTCCGCCTATCGAAGAACAGTTGGCAATAGTTGAGTTCCTGAATGTTGAGACAACGCGGCTTGATGTTCTCATATCGGAAGCCAACCGTGGTATTGCATTGCTCAAAGAACGCCGGAATGCTCTCATATCAGCCGCCGTGACTGGTAAAATCGACGTCCGCCGAGCATTTCAGCAGGAGCCATCGACAATTCAGGAAGCCGCCTAATGTCCACTCTGCACAAGGAACTCCACTTCGAGGCTGCTATCTGTGAACATCTGCTGGCCAACGGTTGGCTGTATGCAGAAGGTGATGCTGCTAATTATGACAAGCAGAACGCGCTCTACTTGCCAGACTTGATGGCATGGCTCGAAACTACACAACCGGACAGTTTGCAACGTCTGAACAAAACGCATGGGGCCGCGACCGGGAAGAACTTGGCTGAGCGCGTACGTAAGAACCTGAACGACCGTGGCACGCTTGACGTGCTGCGTCGTGGCGTCGAAATGCTTGGCTTGGCCAAGCCGCTGTTCTTGGTGCAGTTCAAGCCAGCTCTTGCCATCAACCCGGTCATCCAGCAGCACTATGCCGCGAACAGATTACGCGTTGTGCGCCAAGTGCATCACTCGCTCAACAAGGGGCATGAGTCCATCGACCTGGTCCTGTTCGTGAACGGCATTGCGGTTGCTACATTGGAGCTGAAATCCGAGTTCACGCAAAGCGTGGAGGACGCGGTTGACCAGTACCGCTATGACCGTGACCCTGCACCTAAGGGCGGTATGGTCGAGCCGCTGCTGTCGTTCCCTGGCGGAGCGCTGGTGCACTTCGCCGTCAGCCAGGCAGAGGTGCAAATGACGACTCGGTTGGCCGGAACTGCCACGCGCTTCTTACCCTTCAATATGGGCAATTATGGTGCCGCCGGTAATCCCCCCAATCCTGATGGCTATGCAACGTCCTACCTTTGGGAAAATGTCTTTTCTCGAGACAGCTGGCTGGAAATTCTTGGTCGTTACCTAATCGGAAAGCGCAACGACAAGAAGCAGATGGCGAGCGTGATTTTCCCGCGCTTCCACCAACTGGATGCTACGCGGAAGCTGGTGGCTGATGTGCTGGCCAACGGTGCGGGGGAGCGATACTTGATTCAGCATTCTGCTGGGTCCGGCAAGACGAATTCGATTGCTTGGACAGCTCACTTCCTAGCGGATTTACATGGCCCGGACAACAAGAAATTATTCGATAGCGTGCTGGTGGTTTCCGACCGCACTGTGCTTGACTCCCAGCTACAGGAGGCCATCTTCGACTTCGAGCGTACCACCGGCGTCGTCGAAAGTATCACCAACGAGAACGGCAGCAAGAGCGCTCAGTTGTCGCAGGCTCTGAAGAACGGCAAGAAGATTATCGTCTGTACGATACAAACTTTCCCGTTCGCTCTGAAGGCCGTGCAGGAGCTCTCTAGCACGGAGGGGAAAACGTTCGCGGTCATCGCTGACGAGGCCCATAGTTCCCAAACAGGCGAGGCTGCATCAAAGCTGAAGCAGTTGCTGTCGGCCGAAGAGCTGGCTGAGTTGCAGGACGGCGGCGAAATTGGCACTGAGGATTTGCTCGCTGCCCAGATGGCCGCGCGGACCGGCGCTGATGGACTGACCTATGTCGCTTTCACCGCCACGCCAAAATCCAAAACGATGGAGCTGTTTGGACGCCCAGGGCCAGATGGTTTGCCGCAGCCGTTCCATGTCTACTCGATGCGCCAGGCAATCGAAGAGGGTTTCATTCTTGATGTCCTGAAGAACTATACGACCTACAAGCTCGCGTTCAAGCTCGCCAACGACGGCAAGGAATACGACGAAAAGGAGGTCGAGAAGAGCGAGGCGATGAAGGGGATTATGCAGTGGGTTCGACTCCACCCGTACAACATCGCTCAAAAGGTCAAAGTCGTAGTCGAGCACTTCCGTGAAAACGTTCAGCCGCTCCTGCAAGGTCGAGCCAAGGCAATGATAGTGGTCAGCAGCCGCAAGGAGGCTGTACGCTGGCAGATAGAGATTGCTGGATATATTCAGAAGCAGAATTATCCGCTGGGCGTTCTGGTAGCGTTTTCTGGCGAGGTTGATGACCCAGTTAGCTTCCCTGAGCCGGTGAGTGAAGTCAGCAAGGACCTTAATCCTGGGTTGAAAGGCCGGGACATCCGTGAAGCATTCAACGAACAGAATTACCATTTGCTGTTGGTGGCCAACAAGTTCCAGACCGGATTTGACCAGCCGCTGTTGTGCGGCATGTATGTGGACAAGAAGCTGGGCGGTATCCAGGCGGTGCAGACATTGTCCCGTCTGAACCGCGCCGCGCCAGGTAAGGACACGACTTACATTCTCGACTTCGTGAATGATGCGGCAGAAGTGCTGGCTGCATTTATGACCTACTACGAAACTGCCGAGCTCGAGGCTACCACCGACCCGCACATGGTGTACGACCTGCGCGCGAAGCTAGATAGCGCCGGTCACTATGACGATTTCGAGGTGGACCGCGTTGCTAAGGTCGCGACGGACCCCAAGGGTACTCAGAGCCAACTGCTAGCTGCGATTTCGCCGGTGGCTGACCGACTGCTGAAGCGATTCACCGCTGCGCTAGCGGACAAAGCGGCAGCCGAGGCGCAGAAAGACGAGAAGGGTGAGCAGGTAGCGAAGGATGTTATGGCGGCGCTGCTCTTGTTCAAGAATGACATGGGTGCGTTCGTCCGCTTGTATTCGTTCCTGTCTCAGATTTTTGACTACGGTAACACCGACATCGAAAAGCGCTTCCTGTTCTACAAGCTGCTACTGCCATTGCTGGCGTTTGGCCGCGAGCGTGATACGGTCGATTTGTCCAAGGTGACACTGACGCATCACACCCTGAAGAATATCGGCAAGCAGGCGCTTACCTTGGGCCAAGGTGAGCAACCCAAACTGACGCCGATGGAGGGGGCCGGTAGTGGCTCAGCCCAGGATAAGGAAAAGGGCTTGCTTGACGAAATTATCGAAAAGGTCAATGGTCTATTCGAGGGGGAGCTGTCCGACAACGACCAGCTCGTCTACGTAAACGGCGTAATTAAGGGAAAGCTGCTTGAGAACGAGACCTTGATTCAGCAGGCAGCCAACAACAGCAAAGAGCAGTTCGCCAACTCGCCCGACCTGTCGAATGCGCTGCTAAATGCCATCATGGATGCGCTTGACGCCCATACCAGCATGAGTACGCAAGCGTTGGATTCGCAGCGGGTGCGTGATGGGTTGAAAGACACTTTGCTTGGCCCTGCGCAGTTGTATGAGGCGCTACGTGCACGTTCTGCAAACGGCGGCGTTAGACCCGTTTAACTTGGAGCAAATGAATTGGCTATCCCGGACTTTCAGACTTTGATGCTACCCGTCCTGCGCGTTGCTGCGGAAAAAAATGAAGAGGTGAAAATCTCCGACGTAGTTGAAAAGCTAGCGGAAGATTTTTCTTTGACATCTGATGAGCTTTCGCAATTGCTTCCATCCGGAAAGCAAACGACCTTCGCGAACCGGATTCATTGGGCGAAGAGCTACCTCGGCAAAGCTGGCTTAATCGAATTGACCAAGCGAGCGCATTTCCTTGTTACTGACCGAGGTCGCGACGTGGTTGCATCTCCACCGGAGCGTATTGATATCAAATACCTTAACCAGTTCCCAGGGTTCCAGAAGTTCAGAGAAGGGGGCGGTGAGGGTGGTGTCGATGATGTTGGTCAAGTCCAAGGTAACGGAGTCAGCTTGCGAGGTGCCGATGATATCGATGCGGATGACAACTCGCTGGGCTCCATCGAAATAGCGACCACGTTGACGCCTGACGAAGTTATGCGTAGCGCACATCGTCAGCTAGAGGTCGCTTTGGCTGATGAAATGCTTCAACGGATTCGGTCGGGGACGCCTGCATTTTTCGAGCGATTAGTCGTGAACTTGCTCGTGGCTATGGGGTATGGTGGCGGCTCAGCATATGATGTTGAAAGGGCCTTGGTCGGTGGGCCAGGCGACGGCGGGATTGATGGTGTGATTGACCAGGACCCACTCGGCTTGGACCGGATTTACGTTCAGGCCAAGCGCTACGCGGCCACCAATACCGTGGGCGCTGCGGACATTCGAGATTTTTTCGGGAGCTTGGACCGGTTCAAAGCCAGCAAGGGGTTGTTTGTCACGGCCTCAACCTTCACTGCGTCCGCTCGACAAACCGCTGAGCAGTTGAGCAAGCGAATTGTACTGATAGATGGCACTCACCTGACGCGCTTGATGATTCAACATCGTGTTGGATGTCAGATTGAGGAAACCTTGCATGTGAAGAAGCTGGATGAGGAGTTTTTCGAATGAGTCCAGGGCGGATTGGGTGTCCGCAATCGGTTATTGTATAAACAGTTTATATAATATTTTTTTGCGAAAATCGGCGCGCTACCTGCATGTCGGAATTGCGGTGGAGTCATACCGTTGGAACGGTCAGTAGGCGCAGAGAAATACTCTATGCGTTTGGGATGTAAGGTACCTATGAATTTTGATGAACTCGATGCCCTAAAGGCGAAGCTTGACTCGTTGCGACCGTTACCAACTGCGGCGCTACGCAACCTGCACGATGAGCTTGTGCTGAGGTGGACCTACAATTCCAACGCCATCGAGGGCAACACACTGACGCTCATGGAAACCAAGGTGGTCCTAGAAGGCATCACCGTTGGCGGAAAGCTCCTGCGCGAACACTTTGAGGCCATTAACCACCGCGATGCCATTTTGTACGTGGAAGACGTGGTGCGGAAAGCGGAGCCGTTGAGCGAGTGGCAGATACGGAACTTGCATCGCCTGGTGCTCAAGCAGATTGATGACGACAACGCCGGTACCTACCGTAAGTTGAACGTGACCATTGCAGGCGCGCGTCATGTGCCGCCGGACATGCTGCTGGTGCCTGAGCAGATGGCCGCGCTGATGCATTGGTACGATACCGAGGGGGCGGCCGTGCACCCTGTCGTCCGTGCGGCCAAGCTGCATGTCGATTTCGTGAAAATTCATCCGTTCGTCGACGGTAATGGTCGGACAGCGCGGCTGCTTCTAAACCTGGAGCTCTTGAAGGCTGGCTTCCCGGCCATTGTGCTGCCGGTGACGCGTCGCTTGGCTTACTACGAGGCGCTGGACACTGCGCATGTGGACGGCGACATGGTGCCGTTTATCGAGCTGGTCGGGGAGTGTGTGCGTGAGGGATTTGCGCCGTACTGGCACGTGCTGGGGATTGACCCTGCCGCGTGATTGCGCGTGGAGTAGTGGGCTGCCGAAGAGGACGACCATTATCTGTTGGGCGAAAAATAGGCGAGCGCAAAGCTCGCCTGAAAAATCACTGTTTGTCGGTGTCGCGACTCACCCTGGACAGCAGATACGCCCGCATGCCCGCTTCAAAATAGTCCTTCCCCAGAGCCATCGTGCGGTCAATCGTGCAGAACACCGCCAGGTTGCTGTCGGTCGCTTCAAACCTGGCGCCACGACTCTGGAACAGCTTCATGGCCGCGACAGCTTGCTCGGCAGGGCTGACCATGTCGACGCGTGGTAACGATGGCCCGTCAAAGAAGACTTTGGTGCTGCCGTCGTCTTCCGCGACCACAAGCGGTCCGCTGTCCACGCCAATCGCGCCAGGATGCACCCGCCTCAGAAACGCGCGTCGCAGCGCGTCGCCGCTCAGTACTGAAATATCGCACTCATCCAAATTTGACCTCAACGAAATCGCAGGACGTCCCTGCTGAGAGTGTAGAGATTTGGTTCAGGCGGATGTCGGCTTGGGCGGCCGGGAGAGACCAGTGTATTTACAGCGGCGGTAGAAGATTAGTTGAGCGGACAGGGCACAGGCAGGGGCATTGTTTAGAACGGTCCAAGCCCCTTATTGAGACTCTTTTCTCGCAAAAACTAGGCCCTTGGGTGTGTACAAAGGTGTGTGCATTCCGTATACTGAGTGCTTCTGAAACCCAGTGCACATGCGGGTTCCGTTGGGCTGAGGCAAAATCTCACCCTTTCCGCCAGTATTTCGAAAAAAACCCGCTACGGCGGGTTTTTTCATTTCAGCTCCTCATAAAAGAAATGCCGTTTCAGTCGTCCGATGAGGTCCATCTGCCACCGGTGCCATCCACAACTGCGGGGGAGGGGCGGAGGTGCCACGACTTTCCTCACAGCGCGGGCTGGCAGGTACGACCGTCGAAATTAGTCACATACTGCCTGCGTAGCACCTGGTATCGTCAAGAACGGCTTATTGGAGCTGGCCTTGAGCAAGGGGACCGAGGATTGATGGTGTAGCCGTTCATACGGGCTTCTTTTAACGGTGAACCTGTTTAGGCAGCTTGACATGGTTGCGTAGCTAGGCCCTATGCCATCACATAGCAATCGATATTTTTAGCAAAGAAATATCTCAATAGGTTATTATCGACTCGAGTTCTATCTGACGTACTGGGCCGTGTAAGCTGAACGCGGCTTCCGCGCGCGATGCTTGTGTCAGGTGG
>Ga0209903_1000264_pt1 | contig 21882 bp, 16 predicted proteins | sample OrgsoiDNA2013051_FD_185801 | JGI IMG/M metagenome (GOLD analysis project Ga0209903, IMG submission 185801) | Permafrost soil microbial communities from the Arctic, to analyse light accelerated degradation of dissolved organic matter (DOM) -... | ecosystem: Environmental > Terrestrial > Soil >...
CACAGCGTCAGCCATCGAACCCATGTACAGCTGGATGGCGCGGATGGCGTCATCGTTGCCTGGGATGATGTAGTCAACGCCTTCCGGGCTGCTGTTGGTATCGACTACGCCGATAACCGGGATGCCCAGCTTGTTGGCTTCGGTGATCGCGATGCGCTCGTGATCAACGTCGATAACGAACAGTGCGTCTGGCAGACCGCCCATGTCCTTGATACCACCCAGGGAACGATCGAGCTTCTCAAGATCGCGAGTGCGCATCAGCGCTTCTTTCTTGGTCAGCTTGGCGAAAGTACCGTCTTCGGCTTGCACTTCAAGGTCACGCAGACGCTTGATGGAAGCACGGATGGTTTTGAAGTTGGTCAGCATGCCGCCCAACCAGCGGTGATCGACGTACGGCGAACCGCAACGTGCTGCTTCTTCAGCAACGATCTTGCCAGCGGAACGCTTGGTGCCGACGAACAGAATCTTGTTTTTGCCCTGGGCCAGACGCTCTACGAAAGTCAGAGCTTCGTTGAACATTGGCAGGGTTTTTTCAAGGTTGATGATGTGGATCTTGTTACGCGCGCCGAAAATGTATTTACCCATTTTCGGGTTCCAGTAACGGGTTTGGTGACCGAAGTGCACACCGGCCTTCAGCATATCGCGCATGTTGACTTGGGACATGATAGTTCCTTAATAAGTCGGGTTTGGCCTCCACGTATCCCAATGACCAACCAGCAGCATCAGCTGAAGGCACCCAGGTCATCGTGTCGACACGTGTGTGGATTTAAGCCTTTCGGGGTATACCCGGAAAGCGGCGCATTTTATATCACAAGGCTGTAAAAAACGGAACCCGGATTCTCAATTCCTGGCGCGCGCCTTCAATCGCGCCCTTGGAATCGCTCAAGAATGCGCCTATCTATAGAGAGAAGCGATGCACAGAGGCTCAGATTTGCGCTGATCGTCTGTTAGAATCGCGTTTTTCAGGGCCGCGAATATCAACCGCGCAACGCCCATTCCGAATTAGAAAGCGCCATTGAGCGCAGAGAGAGCCTGTATGACCGTCACCCTCAAAACCCCAGAGGACATCGCAAAAATGCGGATCGCCGGCAAACTGGCCGCCGATGTGCTGGAAATGATTGCCGAACATGTCAAACCGGGCATCACCACCGAAGAACTGGACCGCATCTGCCACGACTACATCGTCAACGAGCAGCAAGCCATCCCTGCCCCGCTCAACTACAAAGGCTTCCCGAAGTCGATCTGCACCTCGATCAACCACGTGGTCTGCCACGGTATCCCGAACGAGAAAGCGCTGAAGGATGGCGACACGCTGAACATCGACGTCACGGTGATCAAGGATGGCTACCACGGCGACACCAGCCGTATGTTCCACGTCGGTACCGTGCCGGTCTGGGCCGAGCGCCTGTCGCAGATCACTCAGGAATGCATGTACAAAGCCATTGAACTGGTCAAACCCGGCTGCCGCCTGGGCGACATTGGTGAAGTGATCCAGAAACACGCCGAGAAGAACGGTTTCTCGGTGGTTCGCGAGTTCTGCGGCCACGGCATCGGCAAGGTGTTCCACGAAGAGCCGCAGATCCTGCACTACGGCCGCGCCGGCACCGGCATGGAACTCAAGGCGGGCATGACCTTCACCATCGAGCCGATGATCAACCAGGGCAAGGCCGACACCAAGGTACTGGGCGACGGCTGGACCGCGATCACCAAGGACCGCAAACTTTCCGCCCAGTGGGAACACACCCTGCTGGTGACCGACACCGGTTATGAGATCTTCACCCTGCGCGCCGATGACACTATCGCGCGCGTTTCGGCCTGATCGACCCGTTCTGCCCATAGCCTTATAGAAAGGAAAGCCAATCGATGCCGCAGGTGGATCCCGAACTCTTCGACCGTGGCCAGTTCCAGGCTGAACTGGCCCTGAAGGCAAGCCCGATCGCGGCCTTCAAGAAGGCGATTCGCCAGGCCCGCGAGGTGCTCGACGGGCGCTTTCGCAGCGGCCGGGACATTCGCCGGCTGATCGAGGATCGCGCCTGGTTCGTCGATAACATCCTGCAAAAGGCTTGGGAGCAGTTCAACTGGAGCGAAGACGCCGACATCGCGCTGGTCGCGGTCGGCGGCTACGGTCGCGGCGAGTTGCACCCCTATTCCGACATTGATCTGCTGATCCTGCTGGACAGCGCTGACCACGAAGTCTTCCGCGATTCCATCGAGCGTTTTCTGACCCTGCTGTGGGACATCGGCCTGGAAGTCGGTCAGAGCGTTCGCTCGGTGGACGAATGCGCCGTCGAGGCCCGCGCCGACCTGACGGTCGTCACCAATCTGATGGAAAGCCGCACCATCTGCGGTCCCGAGCGCTTGCGCCAGCGCATGCTGGACGTTACCAGCACCGCGCACATGTGGCCGAGCAAGGACTTCTTCCTGGCCAAACGTGCCGAGCAGAAGGCCCGTCACCACAAGTACAACGACACCGAATACAACCTGGAACCCAACGTCAAAGGCTCGCCTGGCGGCTTGCGGGATATTCAGACGATTCTCTGGGTCGCCCGTCGCGAGTACGGCACCCTCAACTTGCGGGCCCTGGCCGGCGAAGGCTTTTTGGTAGAGAGCGAAAACGCCCTGCTGGCCTCGTCCCAGGAGTTCTTGTGGAAGGTCCGTTACGCCCTACACATGCTCGCCGGGCGCTCCGAGGACCGCTTGCTGTTCGACCACCAGCGCTCCATCGCCGGGCTGCTGGGCTTCAAAGGCGATGACGCCAAGCAAACCATCGAAAACTTCATGCAGCAGTATTACCGGGTGGTCATGAGCATTGCCCAGCTCAGCGACCTGATCATCCAGCATTTCGAGGAAGTCATCCTCGCGCCGGAAGACGAAGCGCCGCCGCAGCCGATCAACTCGCGATTCCAGCTGCACGATGGCTACATCGAGGCACGCAACAACAACGTGTTCCGCCGCACGCCGTTCGCCATGCTCGAGATCTTCGTGCTGATGGCCCAGCAACCGGAGATCAAAGGCGTTCGCGCCGATACCATCCGTCTGCTGCGCGAACACCGTCACTTGATCGACGACGACTTCCGCAACGACATCCGCAACACCAGCCTGTTCATCGAGCTGTTCAAGTGCAAGATCGGCATTCACCGCAACCTGCGACGGATGAACCGTTACGGCATCCTTGGGCGCTATTTGCCGGAGTTCGGCTTTATCGTCGGGCAGATGCAGCACGACCTGTTTCACATCTATACGGTCGACGCTCACACCCTGAACCTGATCAAGCATCTGCGTAAGTTGCAGTACACCCAGGTGTCGGAAAAATTCCCGCTGGCCAGCAAGCTCATGGGCAAACTGCCCAAGCCCGAACTGATCTACCTGGCCGGCCTGTACCACGACATCGGCAAGGGCCGGCACGGCGACCATTCGGACATTGGCGCCGTGGATGCCGAAGCCTTTTGCCAGCGCCATCAGTTGCCGGTATGGGATAGCCGGCTGATCGTCTGGCTGGTGCAAAACCATCTGGTGATGTCGACCACCGCCCAGCGCAAGGACTTGTCCGACCCGCAGGTCATTCACGACTTCGCGCAGATTGTCGGCGATGAAACCCATCTCGATTATCTGTACGTGCTGACCGTCGCCGACATCAACGCCACCAACCCGACGCTGTGGAACTCCTGGCGCGCCAGCCTGTTGCGCCAGCTCTACACCGAGACCAAGCGTGCCTTGCGCCGCGGCCTGGAAAACCCGGTGGACCGCGAAGAGCAAATCCGCCAGACCCAGAGCGCTGCCCTGGACATCCTGGTGCGCGGCGGCACCGACCCGGACGATGTCGAGCAGTTGTGGGCGCAATTGGGCGATGACTATTTCCTGCGTCATACCGCTGGCGATGTGGCCTGGCACAGTGACGCGATCCTCCAGCAACCGGCCGACGGCGGCCCGCTGGTGCTGATCAAGGAAACCACCCAGCGCGAATTCGAAGGCGGCACGCAGATCTTCATCTACGCGCCGGACCAGCATGACTTCTTCGCCGTGACCGTGGCCGCGATGGACCAGCTCAACCTGAACATTCATGACGCCCGGGTTATCACCTCCAGCAGCCAGTTCACCCTCGACACCTACATCGTGCTCGACACCGACGGCGACTCAATCGGTGACAATCCAACGCGGGTCAAGCAGATCCGCGAGGGCCTGACCGAAGCCCTGCGTAACCCGGACGACTACCCGACGATCATCCAGCGCCGGGTACCGCGCCAGCTCAAGCATTTCGCGTTTGCACCACAGGTGACGATCCACAACGACGCCCAGCGCCCGGTCACAGTACTGGAGCTGAGCGCGCCCGACCGCCCGGGCCTGCTGGCGCGGATCGGCACGATCTTCCTCGAGTTCGACCTGTCGTTGCAGAACGCCAAGATTGCCACCCTCGGCGAGCGCGTGGAAGACGTGTTCTTTATCACCGACGCACACAACCAGCCGTTGTCCGACCCGCTGCTGTGCAGCCGCTTGCAGGATGCAATCGTTGAACAGTTGAGCGTCAGCCACGAACCGGATATCAAACTGTCGCGCATCAGCATTTGAACTAACAAATTTCCCCTGTTGGAGCGGGCTTGTGTGGCGAGGGGGCTTGCCCCCGTTGGGCTGCGAAGCGGCCCAAAAATCTGCAACCGCGGTGTATCAGGTACACCGCATACAATGTTTACGACAGCTGCGCAGCCGAACGGGGGCAAGCCCCCTCGCCACAAAAGCCAGCGCCCACATTGCATGAGATCTATCGATGAACAACGCTCTGAACCAGCTGCAACCCTACCCGTTCGAGAAGCTCCGCGCCCTGCTCGGCAGCGTCACGCCAAACCCGGACAAGCGCCCTATCGCGTTGTCCATCGGTGAACCGAAGCACCGTTCGCCAAGCTTTGTCGCCGAAGCCCTGGCCAACAACCTGGATCAGATGGCCGTGTACCCGACCACCCTCGGTATCCCGGCTCTGCGTGAAGCCATCGCCGCCTGGTGTGAACGTCGTTTCAACGTCCCAAGCGGCTGGCTCGACCCGGCGCGCAATGTACTGCCGGTCAACGGCACCCGTGAAGCGCTGTTTGCCTTCACCCAAACCGTGGTCAATCGTGGCGAAGACGCGCTGGTGGTCAGCCCGAACCCGTTCTATCAGATCTACGAAGGCGCCGCGTTCCTCGCCGGTGCCAAGCCGCATTACCTGCCATGCCTGGACGAAAACGGCTTCAACCCGGATTTCGACGCCGTCTCGCCAGACATCTGGAAACGCTGCCAGATCCTGTTCCTGTGCTCGCCGGGCAACCCGACCGGCGCGTTGATCCCGGTTGAAACCCTGAAAAAACTGATCGCCCTGGCCGACGAATACGACTTTGTGATCGCCGCCGACGAGTGCTATAGCGAGCTGTACTTCGACGAACAAACCCCGCCAGCCGGTCTGCTCAGCGCCTGCGTCGAACTGGGCCGCAAGGACTTCAAGCGCTGCGTGGTCTTCCACAGCCTGTCCAAGCGCTCCAACCTGCCGGGCCTGCGTTCGGGTTTTGTGGCCGGTGATGCCGACATCCTCAAGGGCTTCCTGCTCTATCGCACCTACCACGGCTGCGCGATGCCGGTTCAAACCCAACTGGCCAGTGTCGCTGCATGGAACGACGAAGTGCATGTACGCGCCAACCGGGCGCTGTATCGCGAGAAGTACGATGCGGTGCTGGAAATCCTCAGCCCGGTGATGGATGTGCAGCGTCCGGACGGTGGTTTCTACCTCTGGCCAAGCGTTGAAGGCGATGACGAGGCGTTCTGCCGGGATTTGTTTGTGCAAGAACATGTGACTGTAGTGCCGGGGTCTTATCTGTCCCGCGACGTTGATGGTTTCAATCCGGGCGCCGGGCGCGTGCGTATGGCATTGGTTGCGCCGCTGGCGGAGTGTGTCGAAGCGGCCGAACGAATTCGCGCGTTTATTACCAACAAGTCATAAGCAGTCGCCACTATATAACCCGCCCGGTGCAATGCCGCGCGGGTTTGTTCTTATAAAGTAACAGCCTCACTCATTTTTAAACTTAACAACTTGGCGCATCTCGCTTAGCCTTTCATTACATACCAAATGCCCGAAATGACTCAGGCATAAGTTTTAATGTACATGGAAGTCCACAATGAACAACGCACTACCCTGCCAAATTAAATTAGCCGACGACATCAATGCTTCTTATGAAGTAGCCATCGCCGAAAACCCTGCGAATCGCGGCGCGTCTACACCCGGACGCCGAAAGCGTGCAGCCGTCAAGCACACTCACTTCTGGGCACCGGGCCGCACATTGCGCATTGCCTTTCTAAGCGGTGATCAAGTATTCAAGGATGCAACCAAAGCCGCCGCAAACAATTGGTTACCGCACATCAATCTGAAGTTCGACTTCGTCGACGGTGAAGAAGGTGATATCCGCATTATTGTCGCGCCGGGCACTTACTGGTCGACGGTCGGTACAGATGCCTTGCTACATGAAGAAGCCCCGACCATGGGACTGTCACCGGACATGCGCATGCCGGCGTTTTTTGCCGCCAATGTGATGCACGAGTTTGGCCATGTACTGGGCGCCCAACATGAACACCAACATCCCGAAATGACCATTCCGTGGAACAGGCGAAAGTTGTATGAGGCCTTTGGCGCGGATGAACACGCGAATGAAGATCACTACATGCGCACGATGCTCGACGAACGCTACCTCAAGCGCCTGGATGCCAATGAAGTCAGGCACTCAGCCTATGATCCGAAGTCCATCATGCACTACGCCATCCGTGAGGAATGGACCGACGATGGCTTCAAGATTGACCTGAATCTGGTGCTCAGTGAAAAGGACAAGGCGTTCATGGCCGAGGCCTACCCTTACCCTGACGTGCAAAGTGAACCTATTTGACCTGCCCCAGATTAGCCTCACTTAAATCCAGCTCCCCCAATACTTCACGCAGTACGTCATCACCAATTTGGTGATGACGACTGAGGCTGTACAACTCCAGGCGTTGCGCCCGCAGCGCTTTCAAACGCAAGCGGCGCTCCAGCAAATCCATCTGAAACGCCAAGGCCTGGGCTTCGGCGGAATCGTTAAAGACTTCCAGTTGATGACGATACTCGGACATGATTCGCGCCTTGAGCTCCGCCGCCAACGCCGCCTCTGCCGCATCTACAGGCTTGGCCTCTTCGACTTCCAGCGCATGGATCGCCGCTTCAGCGGTTTTTCGCCAGGCGTCGCGCACTTCATTGCGGCGCTTGTCGTCTGGGCTTTTCTCGATACCACGCAACAACAGCGGCAAGGCGATGCACGCGGCAATCAGCGACAGCAGAATCACCCCGGCGGCGATGAAAATCAGCAGGTCGCGCTCGGGAAACGCGTCGTTCCCCATCAACAGCGGCACCGACAGCACACCCGCCAGGGTCACCGCGCCGCGTACGCCACCGACCGTCAGCAACCAGCAGGACCGCGCCGTGGGCACCAGCGTCAGCTCGCCCTTACCGCGCCATCGCCGCAGCAGCCCCGACACCCGCCAAATGCTCTGCACCCAGATAAACCGCAACACCAGTAACACCATAAAAACCGCCACAACGTCCAGGCAACGGTAGAGCAACGTCGGCCACATTGACGCTTCCTGGCTGGCCACCGCCTTGATGATGTCCGGCAGCTGCAAGCCCAGCAGCAGGAAGATCAAGCCGTTGAAGGCGAATTCCAGCAATGACCAGACGCTGCGGTTGAGCAAACGCGTGCTGGTCTGACGCGGCAGCAGGTCGACCCGGCTCTGCATCATCCCCGCTGCCACTGCCGACAAAATGCCCGAGGCACCGAGCCGCTCGGCCAGTACGTAAGCGGCGAACGGCAGCAACAGCATGAACACCACGTGAGTCGCCGGGTCATCCCAGCCTCGGGCGATCATCCACGAGCGCAAGCGACCGACCAGCCAACTCAGCGCCACACCGGTGGCCAGACCACCCACTGCCACCAACACGAACGTCAGACTGGCATTGGCCAGGGAAAACACCCCGGTTATGGCCGCCGCCAAGGCAAACTTGAAGGTCACCAGGCCCGAGGCGTCGTTCATCAAAGCCTCGCCCTGGAGCATGTGCATCAACGGTGTCGGCAAGCGGTTCTGGGAAATCGCCGAGACCGCCACGGCGTCGGTCGGCGACAACACCGCCGCCAATGCGAACGCCACCGGCAGCGCAATACTCGGCAATAGCCAATGAATGAAATACCCGGCGCCGACCACGGTGAACAGCACCAACCCCACGGCCAGGGTCAGGATCGGCCCGCGCAAGCGCCACAACTCACGCTTGGGCATGCGCCAGCCATCGGAAAACAACAACGGCGGCAGAAACAGAAAGAGGAACAGTTCCGGATCAAGCGCCACATGCAGCCCCAACGTCGGCCAAGCCAGCAAAGCGCCCGCACCGATCTGCACCAACGGCAACGGCAGCGGGATCACTCGCCCGATCAGGCGTGAAACGCCGACCAACATCAGCATGATCAGGACGGTGTAGGCGGTTTGCATAAAGCGCTTTTCCCAGGCTATCGACAGCATTGAAGTGCCATATTAGCCGCTTGGACTGACGACCATTTAAAAGTCAGCGTGTAATCGCGCTGACTGTGTTTTGCGCCAGAATCCATTGCCCTTCCTGTAAGGAGACAAGACGGTGTAAACCTCATTCAAGACGAGGGATCACTACAAAAACCCGGTCTTGAAGCGGTTTTTCAATGTGCGGGGAATGTTTAGGAAACGCCCTACATCCAGTCAGTAATCATCGCTATAGAGTGCAGGGCATATACCCCACTCAAGGAACGAAGATGCTTGCTTGGTTAAGAATGCTGTTAGGTGAAGACAGCGACGATAAATTTCGCAAAGGATTTGAAGCGAGCAAGATTGCGCTTGACAAAGAAGTAGATATTTCACGCATCGGCGCAGGGTATAGCAATCCAGCCATGCAGGAAGACTGGGTCAACTGGGTCGAGTATGAGCGCTCAAAAATAAACGCTTGGTAACCAGGCCCGTCAAAAACCTGCTCACATGTCATTCCTCAGACGCGGCTTTGGTTAGCGTAGTCCGCCAGGTTTCCCACTCTTTCATCAAATTGCCTGGCTATCTCGCAAAGCACCGTTGCGACGCAGATAGCTGATGTCATATTAGCCGCTTAGACTGACGGCTGGCCGTTGCACCAATGTCGCATCGCCCGCAAACACCGCAAAACCTGTAGGAGCTGAGCTTGCTCGCGATAGGGGCGTGTCAGTCGAAATCAATGTTGACTGACCTGGCGCTATCGCGAGCAAGCTCAGCTCCTACAGGTTTTGCGTTTTAACTGGAAGGCCATGGCATAATCCGTCACCTTTTTTTTCCAGCACCTGTAAAGGGGGCAATTCCTTGACCGTTTCAAGTAAAACGTTGCACCTTTTCGGCATCAAAGCCTGCGACACCATGAAAAAGGCGCGCACCTGGCTCGATGAACACGCTGCCAGCTATGACTTCCATGATTACAAAACGGCCGGAATCGACCGTGAACACCTGACGCAATGGTGCGACGAGCACGGCTGGCAAGTGGTGTTGAACCGCGCAGGTACGACCTTTCGCAAACTCGAAGACGAACGCAAAGCCGATCTCGACCAAGCGAAAGCCATCGAATTGATGCTCGCACAACCCTCGATGATCAAGCGCCCGGTGCTTGATCTCGGTGACCGAACCCTGATTGGCTTCAAGCCAGATATCTACGCGGCCGCACTCAAGTAAGGCAGCCCGTTCCTTTTTGTTAGAGGTATCAACATGTCCAATACTCTGTTCAGCCTGGCCTTTGGTGTCGGCACTCAAAACCGTCAAGGCGCATGGCTGGAAGTGTTTTACGCACAGCCACTGCTCTACCCGTCGGCCGAACTGATCGCCGCTATTGCTCCGGTTCTGGGCTACACCGAAGGCAACCAGGCCATCGCGTTCAGCACTGCACAGGCCTCGCAACTGGCTGAAGCGCTGAAAAGCGTCGACGCCGGCCAGGCCGCATTGCTGACCCGTCTGGCCGAGAGCCACAAGCCGCTGGTCGCGACCATTTTGGCCGAAGACGTGCAACTGACTTCCACGCCGGAGGCCTACCTCAAGCTGCACCTGCTGTCCCATCGTCTGGTCAAGCCGCACGGCCTGAACCTGGCCGGCGTGTTCCCGCTGCTGCCGAACGTTGCCTGGACCAGCCAAGGCGCTATCGACCTGACCGAACTGGCCGAGCATCAACTGGAAGCCCGTCTGCGCGGCGAGCTGCTGGAAGTGTTCTCGGTGGACAAGTTCCCGAAAATGACCGACTACGTGGTTCCGGCCGGCGTGCGTATTGCTGACGCAGCGCGTATCCGCCTGGGCGCCTACGTGGGCGAAGGCACCACTGTGATGCACGAAGGTTTCGTCAACTTCAACGCCGGCACCGAAGGCCCGGGCATGATCGAAGGTCGCGTGTCGGCTGGCGTGTTCGTCGGCAAGGGTTCGGACCTGGGCGGCGGTTGCTCGACCATGGGCACCCTGTCGGGTGGCGGCAACATGGTGATCAAGGTTGGCGAAGGCTGCCTGATCGGCGCCAACGCCGGTATCGGTATCCCGTTGGGCGACCGCAACACCGTTGAATCGGGCCTGTACGTGACCGCTGGCACCAAGGTCGCGCTGCTGGACGAAAACAACAAACTGGTCAAAGTCGTGAAGGCCCGTGAACTGGCCGGTCAACCTGACCTGCTGTTCCGCCGCAATTCGGAGACCGGTGCCGTGGAATGCAAAACCCACAAATCGGCCATCGAACTGAACGAAGCGCTGCACGCTCACAACTAAGCAGAGCGTCACACGATCACCTGTCCTCGTAGGAGCGAGGCTTGCCCGCGAAGGCGTCTTCACTGACGCCAAAAGCTTCGCGAGCAAGCTTCGCTCCTACAAGGTCAGGGAGGTCAGGCGTACACCCCGCCCATGTTCACCAGGGCCGAACAACATGATGATTCCTTCTCCCTGGCGCGCCGATTTTCCGGCGATCGCCGCATTGCAACGGCAAGACCAGACGTATCTGGACAACGCCGCCACCACACAAAAACCTCAAGCCCTGCTGGATGCCCTGGCGCATTACTACGCTAATGGCGCGGCTAACGTGCATCGGGCGCAACACTTGCCCGGCGCCCACGCCACCCAGGCGTTCGAGGACAGCCGCAGCAAAGTCGCCCAATGGCTTAACGCTGGCGATTGCGGGCAGATCATCTTCACCCACGGCGCTACCTCGGCGCTGAACCTCCTGGCCTATGGCCTGGAACATCTATTCAATCCAGGCGATGAGATTGTCATCAGCGCCCTGGAGCACCACGCCAATCTATTGCCCTGGCAGCAACTGGCCCTGCGCCGCGCGCTGAAACTGGTGATTTTGCCGCTGGATGCCGACGGTGTGATCGACCTTGAGGCTGCCGCGCAGTTGATCGGCCCACGCACCCGATTGCTGGCGGTCAGCCAGTTGTCCAACGTACTTGGCGCCTGGCAGCCGCTGCCCGAGTTGCTGGCGCTGGCCAAGGCCCACAACGCGCTGACCGTCGTCGATGGCGCGCAGGGGGTGGTCCATGGCCGGCACGACGTTCAGGCGCTGGGTTGCGACTTTTATGTGTTTTCCAGCCACAAGCTCTATGGCCCCGATGGCCTGGGTGTGCTGTTCGGGCGTAACGAAGCCCTTGAACAAGTGCGTGCGTGGCAATTCGGCGGTGAGATGGTGCTGGACGCCAACTACCACGACGCGCGCTTTCGCCCGGCACCGCTGGGTTTCGAGGCGGGTACGCCGCCAATCGCCAGCGTAATTGGTCTGGGGGCGACCCTGGATTATCTCGGCGGACTGGATCAGGAAGCGGTTTCTGCTCACGAAGCGGCGCTACATGACTATTTGCTCAAAGGTCTAGAGGCGCGCAATGGCATTCGACTGCTGGGTAAACCGCACTTGGCACTGGCCAGTTTTGTCGTCGAGGGTGTGCATAACTCGGACCTGGCGCATTTGCTGACCGAGCAAGGGATCGCCGTGCGCGCCGGTCATCACTGCGCCATGCCCCTACTCAAAAGCTTCGAGCTGGCCGGGGCGATTCGGGTGTCGCTGGCGCTGTACAACGATTCCGAAGATCTGGAACGCTTCTTTGAAGCGCTGGATCAGGCGCTGGAGTTATTGCGATGAGCTTGCCCGCCGAAGCCGTTACAGCACTGGAGACTTTTCAGAATGCCGCTGGCTGGGAACAACGGGCGCGCCTGTTGATGCAATGGGGCGACCGCCTGCCAGCGTTGAGCGCTGTGGATAAAGTCGACGCGAACCGGGTGCATGGCTGTGAAAGCCAGGTCTGGTTGGTGGGCGCGTTGCAGGCTGGGCACTGGCAGTTTGCCGCGAGCAGCGATGCGCGATTGATTCGCGGGTTGGTGGCGTTGTTGCTGGCGCGGGTCAACGGGTTGTCGGCGGCCGAGTTGCAGCAGGTGGATTTGCCGGAGTGGTTTAATCAGCTCGGGCTCAGCCGCCAACTGTCGCCGTCGCGCAGTAATGGCCTCAATGCCGTGTTACAGCGAATGAATGAGTTGGCCGCGCCCCTGTAGGAGCAAGGCTTGCCCGCGAAAGCGGTGTGTCAGGTACGACGCCTTCGCGGGCAAGCCTCGCTCCTACAGGGGAACGCATTCCAATGTGGGAGCGAGCCTGCTCGCGAAGGGGCCATCAGCAGCAGCCTTAAGCCGCAGGCTTAACGCGATCCGCAGGCCGCCGCACGCCCGCCACAATCTTATCCACAGCTTTGGTCGCCGCGACCATGCCGAACGTCGCCGTCACCATCATCACGGCGCCAAACCCGCCGGCGCAATCGAGCTTCACGCCATCACCGACAAAACTCTTCTGCAGGCAAATGCTGCCATCCGGTTTCGGGTAGCGCAGCTGCTCGGTCGAGAACACGCACGGCACGCTGTAATGGCGGGTCACGGTGCGGGAGAAGTTGTAGTCGCGGCGCAACGTCGAGCGCACTTTCGAGGCCAACGGGTCGTTGAAGGTACGGTTGAGGTCGCAGACCTGGATTAGCGTCGGATCAATCTGCCCGCCCGCACCGCCGGTCGTGATGATCTGGATCTTGCGGCGTTTGCACCAGGCAATCAGCGCAGCCTTGGCGTTGACGCTGTCGATGCAATCGATCACGCAGTCGATGTTCGGCGTGATGTACTCGGCCATGGTTTCGCGCGTCACGAAGTCCGCCACCGCGTGCACCGTGCAATCCGGGTTGATCCCGCGCAGACGCTCGGCCATCACTTCGACCTTGGGTTTGCCGACGGTGCTGTCCAGCGCATGCAACTGACGGTTGGCGTTGCTGACGCAGACGTCGTCCAGGTCGAACAGCGAAATCTCGCCCACGCCACAGCGGGCAACGGCTTCCGCCGCCCAGGAACCAACGCCGCCGACACCGACGATCGCCACATGGGCCGCGCGCAAGCGCTCCAGGCCTTCAATGCCATACAAACGAGCGATGCCAGCAAACCGCGGATCTTCTGTACTCATGACCATTACCCCAAAAACCGGCGCGCATTATAGGGCCACAGCGCGAGAACTTTTAACCTTCCGGCTATAAGTGTAAGAACTTATGTGAAACCGCAGTGCCCAATGCCGGGCATTTCCCTGTTCGCTGTACGGTCAGAGAACCTCCAGTGTAGGATGCGCGCCCTGCCCCCCGGCAGCCAGCCGCCAACCGTTCCTTCGTTCCACAGCCTTTGGAACCCGAAAAAAACTATGTCATCGCGTAAATTTGGACTCAACCTGGTCGTGGTGCTCGCCATCGCAGCCTTGTTTACCGGCTTCTGGGCGCTGATTAACCGCCCGGTCTCCGCCCCCAACTGGCCTGAACAGATCTCCGGTTTTTCGTACTCGCCGTTTCAACAAGACCAGTACCCACAGAAAGACCAGTACCCGACCGACGATGAAATGCGTCGCGACCTGGAGATCATGAGCAAGCTGACGGACAACATCCGTACCTACTCGGTCGACGGCACGCTGGAGGACATCCCCAAACTGGCGGAAGAGTTCGGCCTGCGGGTGACCCTGGGGATCTGGATCAGCCCGGACCAGGAACGCAACGAGCGCGAGATCCTGCGCGCCATCGAACTGGCCAACACCTCCCGCAGCGTGGTTCGCGTGGTGGTCGGTAACGAGGCGATCTTCCGTAAGGAAATCACCGCCAAGGACCTGAGCGTGATCCTCGATCGCGTCCGCGCCGCCGTGAAAGTGCCGGTGACCACGTCCGAACAATGGCACGTCTGGGAAGAACACCCGGAACTGGCCAAGCACGTCGACCTGATCGCCGCGCACGTTCTGCCCTACTGGGAATTCATCCCGGTGGACAAGGCCGGTCAGTTCGTCCTCGACCGCGCCCGGGACCTGAAAAAGATGTTCCCGAAAAAACCACTGCTGCTTTCGGAGGTTGGCTGGCCGAGCAACGGCCGGATGCGTGGCGGCACCGATGCGAGCCCGGCGGATCAGGCGATCTACCTGCGGACTTTGGTCAACAAGCTGAACCGCCAGGGCTTCAACTACTTCGTGATCGAAGCGTTTGACCAGCCGTGGAAAGCCAGCGACGAAGGCTCGGTGGGCGCGTATTGGGGCGTGTTCAACGCCGCGCGCCAACAGAAATTCAACTTCGAAGGCCCGGTGGTCGCGATTCCGCAATGGCGCGTGCTGGCGATCGGCTCGGCCGTACTGGCGTTGCTGTCCCTGACCTTGCTGATGATCGACGGCTCGGCCCTGCGCCAGCGTGGCCGGACCTTCCTGACCTTTATCGCCTTCCTGTGCGGTTCGGTTCTGGTGTGGATCGGCTACGACTACAGCCAGCAATACAGCACCTGGTTCAGCCTGACGGTGGGCTTCTTGCTCGCCCTCGGTGCGCTCGGGGTGTTTATCGTGCTGCTGACCGAGGCCCACGAACTGGCCGAAGCGGTCTGGACCCACAAGCGCCGGCGAGAATTCCTGCCGGTCGAAGGTGATTCGGACTACCGACCAAAAGTCTCGATTCACGTACCGTGCTACAACGAACCGCCGGAGATGGTCAAACAGACCCTCAACGCCCTGGCCAACCTCGACTATCCGGATTTCGAAGTCCTGATCATCGACAACAACACCAAGGACCCGGCGGTCTGGGAACCGGTGCGCGATTACTGCGAAACCCTCGGCCCGCGCTTCAAGTTCTTCCACGTCGCCCCGTTGGCCGGTTTCAAGGGTGGCGCGCTGAACTACCTGATTCCGCACACCGCCAAGGATGCCGAAGTCATTGCGGTGATCGACTCGGACTACTGCGTCGACCCGAACTGGCTCAAGCACATGGTGCCGCACTTCGCCGATCCGAAAATCGCCGTGGTGCAGTCGCCACAGGACTATCGCGACCAGAACGAAAGCACCTTCAAGAAGCTCTGCTACGCGGAATACAAAGGTTTCTTCCACATCGGCATGGTCACCCGTAACGACCGTGACGCGATCATCCAGCACGGCACCATGACCATGACCCGTCGCTCGGTGCTCGAGGAACTCGGCTGGGCCGACTGGTGCATCTGTGAAGACGCCGAGTTGGGCCTGCGCGTATTCGAAAAAGGCTTGTCGGCGGCGTATTACCACACCAGCTACGGCAAAGGCTTGATGCCCGATACCTTTATCGACTTCAAGAAACAGCGTTTCCGCTGGGCCTATGGCGCGATTCAGATCATCAAGCGTCACACCGCCAGTTTGCTGCGCGGCAAGGGCACCGAGCTGACCCGTGGCCAGCGCTACCACTTCCTCGCGGGCTGGTTGCCCTGGGTTGCCGATGGCATGAACATCTTCTTCACCGTCGGCGCCCTGTTGTGGTCGGCAGCGATGATCATCGTGCCGCAACGGGTCGATCCACCGCTGTTGATTTTTGCAATCCCGCCATTGGCGTTGTTCGTGTTCAAGGTTGGCAAGATCATCTTCCTGTACCGTCGTGCGGTCGGGGTCAACCTGAAAGATGCGTTCTGCGCGGCACTGGCCGGGTTGGCGTTGTCGCACACCATCGCCAAAGCGGTGCTGTACGGCTTCTTCACCAGCAGCATTCCGTTCTTCCGCACGCCGAAAAACGCCGATAACCACGGCTTCTGGGTGGCGATTTCGGAAGCTCGCGAAGAGATGTTCATCATGCTGCTGTTGTGGGGCGCTGCGCTGGGGATCTTCCTGGTGAACGGCTTGCCGAGCAACGACATGCGCTTCTGGGTGATCATGTTGCTGGTGCAGTCGCTGCCGTACCTGGCGGCGCTGATCATGGCGTTCCTGTCTTCGCTGCCCAAACCGGTTGCCGAGCCTGAGCCTGCACCGGCTGTCTAAATCAGTACAGATGCACTAAACGGCGGCCAATGGCCGCCGTTTTGCTTTAAGATAACCGCCATTTTGCAGGCCTTGGCCGGGCCCGGTTTAACGGCCGAACGCCTTACCTGTGGGAGCGGGCTTGCTCGCGAAGCTTTTGGCGCCAGTGATGGCCCCTTCGCGAGCAAGCCCGCTCCCACATTTTAGTCCGCGCCCAAATTCATGTTTTTCGGAGTTTTCCATGACGGCCCACGCCGACCTTTCGCCGACCCTCCAACTCGCCATCGACCTGATCCGCCGTCCGTCCGTGACGCCGGTCGACGCCGATTGCCAGAAGCAGATGATGCAGCGCCTGGGCGATGCCGGTTTCAAACTGGAACCGATGCGCATCGAAGATGTGGATAACTTCTGGGCCACCCACGGTAAACACGACGGTCCGGTGCTGTGCTTCGCCGGTCACACCGACGTTGTCCCGACCGGTCCGGTAACCGCTTGGCAGATCGACCCGTTCAACGCGGTGATCGACGAACACGGCATGCTCTGCGGCCGTGGCGCGGCAGACATGAAAGGCAGTCTCGCCTCCATGACCGTCGCCGCCGAGCGTTTCGTCACCGACTACCCGGATCACAAGGGCAAGGTCGCTTTCCTGATAACCAGCGACGAAGAAGGCCCGGCGCACCACGGCACCAAGGCTGTGATCGAACGCCTCGCCGCCCGTAAAGAACGTCTGGACTGGTGCATCGTCGGCGAACCGTCGAGCACCACCCTGGTCGGTGACGTGGTCAAGAATGGCCGTCGCGGTTCCCTCGGTGCCAAGCTGACCGTACGCGGTATTCAGGGCCACGTGGCCTATCCGCACCTGGCGAAGAACCCGATCCACCTCGCCGCCCCGGCACTCGCGGAACTCGCCGCCGAGCATTGGGACCACGGCAACGACTTCTTCCCGCCGACCAGTTTCCAGATTTCCAACGTCAACTCCGGCACTGGCGCGACCAACGTGATTCCGGGGGATCTGGTGGCGGTGTTCAACTTCCGCTTCTCCACCGAATCCACCGTCGAAGGCCTGCAAAAGCGGGTGGCCGATATCCTCGACAAGCATGGCCTGGACTGGCACGTGGATTGGGCGCTGTCGGGCCTGCCGTTCCTCACCGAACCGGGCGCACTGCTGGATGCCGTGGCATCGAGCATCAAGGACATCACCGGTCGCGAGACCAAGGCTTCCACCAGTGGTGGCACCTCGGACGGGCGCTTCATCGCGACCATGGGCACCCAAGTGGTTGAGCTGGGGCCGGTCAACGCGACGATTCACCAGGTCAACGAGCGCGTGCTGGCCGCCGACCTCGATGTGCTGACCGAAATCTACTACCAGACCTTGATCAAGTTGCTCGCCTGATGCTGGCCTGCCCGATCTGCAGTGAACCGCTGAACGCGGTGGACAACGGCGTGGCCTGCCCCGCCGGGCATCGTTTCGACCGCGCGCGCCAGGGGTATCTGAACCTGCTGCCGGTGCAGCATAAGAACAGCCGCGACCCTGGGGATAACCTGGCAATGGTCGAGGCCCGACGCGATTTCTTGAACGCTGGCCATTACGCGCCGGTCGCCAAGCGTCTGGCGGAACTGGCGGCGCAGTACGCGCCGCAGCGCTGGCTCGACATCGGTTGTGGCGAGGGTTACTACACCGCGCAAATCGCCGAGGCCTTACCGAATACTGACGGCTACGCGCTGGACATCTCCCGGGAAGCGGTCAAACGCGCCTGTAAACGCAACCCGGCGCTGACCTGGTTGATCGCCAGCATGGCGCGGGTGCCGTTGGCGTCCGGCAGTTGCCAGTTTCTGGCCAGCGTCTTCAGCCCATTGGACTGGGAAGAAGCCAAACGTTTGCTCAGCCCTGGCGGCGGCTTGATGAAGGTCGGCCCGACCAGCGGCCACCTGATGGAATTGCGCGAAAGCCTGTACGACGAAGTGCGTGAATACACCGACGACAAGCACCTGGCCCTGGTGCCGGAAGGCATGGCGCTGGCGCACAGCGAAACCCTGGAATTCAAACTGACGCTGGAAAGTGGTCAGGACCGCGCCAACCTGTTGGCCATGACGCCCCACGGCTGGCGCGCCAGCGCTGAACGCCGAGCGGCAGTCATCGAGCAGGTCGAGCCGTTCGAAACCACGGTTTCGATGCGCTACGATTACTTTATTCTTCAGTAACTTTTCAATTTCTGGGTCTACGGCATTTGCCGTGGACCGGCTAAATCCGCGAATGGATTTTTCAAGACCGCAGTGAGGACATCCATGCGCCAACCCGATATCGAGATTTACCTGAAAGACGCCGACGTCGACTACAAAGCCGTCGCCGCCTGGCTGGGCGCCGCTCTGGGCCCGTGCACCGACTGGGTACAGAAAGGCCAGACCTACAAATGCAAGGCCGGTAACGTGCCAGTGACCTGGCTGCCAAAAGCCGTCGGCAAATGGAACAGCCTGTTTCTGGACAGCGACCAGACCCCATGGGAAGACGATATCGCCTGCGCCCGCGCAGCCTTTGCCGCGCTGAACGTCGAAGTGCGTTGCGCGCCGGGTACGTGGGTCGAGGAAGAAGGTGAAGAATTGGCCGATCGCTGGATGCGAATCAGCGTTGACGGTGAAGAAGAGATCACCTGGAAAACCGTGTAAAACCAAAAAGATCGCAGCCTTCGGCAGCTCCTACAGGGTCATGTGTACACCTGTAGGAGCTGCCGAAGGCTGCGATCTTTTGATCTTAAAGCTTACAGCCCCACCACATCCTCAGCCTGCAACCCCTTCTCGCCTGTCACTACGGCATACTCAACCTGCTGACCTTCAGCCAGCGAGCGGTGGCCTTCACCGCGGATCGCACGGTAGTGCACGAACACGTCCACCCCGTCCTCGCGTTGAATGAAGCCGTAGCCCTTGGCATCGTTGAACCACTTTACATTGCCGGTTTCGCGCGTAGCCATGTCTCGTTACCCCCTTCTTTTTATTTTGAGCGGTCGAGTATATGACAGCCGCCAAAACTCTCAACTCAAGTTTACTTAGCCGCTTTTTTGCCGATTTTCGATGAATCCGGCACACTATCGGCCTCCCGAGCAAACGCTCGGTTTTATTCACTCACGCAGAAGCCGTATGACCCGTTCCCCGTTTCGCCGTCTTGTGTTTGGCACCCTGCGCCGACTGTTGTACCTCTGGGTTCGCTCGGAGACGATCAACCAGTCGTCCCTTACCCTCAACCTCGACCGCAGCCGTCCGGTGTTCTACGTCCTGCAAAACCCTTCGCTGACCGACCTCGCTGTGGTCGACACCGAGTGCACCAAAGCCGGCCTGCCGCGCCCGGTGCTGCCGGTGTCGGTGGGTAATCTGTTGGAGCCCGCCGCGTTCTTTTACCTGACACCCGAGCCCGACTGGCTCGGCCGCCAGGACAAACGCGGCGCGCCGCCGACCCTGACCCGCCTGGTCAGCGCCCTGAGCCAGAACGCCGCCGAAGACGCGCAGATCATCCCGGTCAGCGTGTTCTGGGGCCAGTCGCCGGACAGCGAATCCAGCCCGTGGAAGCTGTTGTTCGCCGACAGTTGGGCGGTCACCGGGCGTCTGCGCCGCTTGCTCAGCATCATCGTGCTGGGGCGCAAGACCCGCGTGCAGTTCTCGGCGCCGATCCATCTGCGCGAACTGATCGACCACAATAAGGGCCACGAACGCACCGTGCGCATGGCTCAGCGGATCCTGCGGGTGCACTTCCGCAACCTGAAAGCCGCGGTGATCGGTCCGGACATTTCCCACCGCCGAAACCTGGTCAAAGGCTTGCTCAATCAGCCCTTGGTCAAACAAGCGATCCTCGATGAAGCCGAGCGTGAAAACATCTCCCCGGAGAAAGCCAAGGCCCTGGCCCTGCGCTACGGCAACGAGATCGCCTCGGACTACACCTACACCGCGATCCGTTTTCTGGAAGTAGTGTTGAGCTGGTTCTGGAACAAGATTTACGACGGGGTGAAGGTCAACCACATCGAAGGTGTGCAGAAAGTCGCCCAGGGTCACGAAGTGATCTATGTGCCTTGCCACCGCAGCCACATCGACTACTTGTTGCTTTCGTATCTGTTGTTCCGCAATGGCCTGACTCCGCCGCACGTTGCCGCCGGGATCAACCTGAACATGCCGGTGATCGGCAGCCTGCTGCGTCGCGGCGGTGCGTTCTTCATGCGCCGCACGTTCAAGGGCAACCCGCTCTACACCTCGGTGTTCAACGAATACCTGCACACTCTGTTCACCAAAGGCTTCCCGGTCGAGTACTTCGTCGAGGGCGGCCGGTCGCGCACCGGGCGCATGCTGCAACCGAAAACCGGGATGCTGGCGATCACCCTGCGCAGCTTCCTGCGTTCGTCGCGGATGCCGATCGTGTTCATCCCGGTGTACATCGGTTACGAGCGGGTTCTGGAAGGCCGGACCTACCTCGGCGAACTGCGTGGCGCGACCAAGAAGAAAGAATCGATCTTCGACATCTTCAAAGTCATCGGCGCGCTCAAGCAGCGCTTCGGCCAAGTGGCGGTGAACTTCGGCGAACCGATCAAACTGGCGGAGTTCCTCGACAGCGAACAACCCGACTGGCGCTCCCAAGAGCTTGGCCCGCAGTTCAAACCGGCCTGGCTCAACGAAACCACCAACCGCCTCGGCGAGAAAGTCGCGCAGCATCTGAACGAAGCGGCGGCGATCAACCCGGTGAACCTGGTGGCGCTGGCATTGCTGTCCACCAGCCGTTTGGCCCTGGATGATCGCGCCATGGCGCGGGTGCTTGATCTGTATCTGGCGCTGTTGCGCAAGGTCCCGTACTCGCCGCACACCACGTTGCCGGAAGGCGATGGTCGGGCGCTAATCGAGCACGTGAAGGACATGGACCTGCTGTCCGAACAGAGTGATGCCTTGGGCAAGATTTTGTACCTGGACGAGCAGAACGCTGTCCTGATGACCTACTACCGCAACAACGTGCTGCACATCTTCGCCTTGCCAGCGCTGTTGGCGAGTTTCTTCCAGAGTGCGTCGCGCATGAGCCGCGAACAGATCCTGCGCTACACCCGCGCGCTGTATCCGTACCTGCAATCAGAGCTTTTCATTCGCTGGTCCATGGATGAGCTGGATGGCGTGGTCGATCAGTGGCTCGAAGCCTTCGTCGAGCAAGGCTTGCTGCGTTTCGAGAACGATGTGTACCTGCGTCCGGCACCGAGTTCGCGGCATTTCGTACTGCTGACGCTGCTGTCGAAAAGCATCGCCCAGACCCTGCAACGTTTTTACATGACTGTTTCCTTGCTGCTCAACAGCGGCCAGAACAGTATTAGCGCCGAAGAACTGGAAGACCTGTGCACCGTCATGGCCCAGCGCCTGTCGATCCTCCACGGTTTGAACGCCCCGGAGTTTTTCGACAAGAGCCTGTTCCGTCACTTTATCCAGACCTTGCTCGACCTCGACGTGCTGCGTCGCGACGAAGCCGGGAAGCTGAGCTATCACGCGCAGCTCGGCGAACTGGCTGAAGGCGCGGCCAAACGCGTATTGCCGGCGGAGATTCGCTT
>Ga0209903_1000274_pt1 | contig 21430 bp, 19 predicted proteins | sample OrgsoiDNA2013051_FD_185801 | JGI IMG/M metagenome (GOLD analysis project Ga0209903, IMG submission 185801) | Permafrost soil microbial communities from the Arctic, to analyse light accelerated degradation of dissolved organic matter (DOM) -... | ecosystem: Environmental > Terrestrial > Soil >...
CATCGACGAAGTTGGCTTGATCACCATCACGGGCCCGAACCTGTTCGAGGGTTACGTTGAGGAAAGCCATAACCGGGGCCTGTGGATCGAGATCAATGGTCAGCGCTGGCTGAATACGGGCGATCTGGGTCGCCAGGAGGGAAATGGCTACTTCTGGCTGACCGGGCGCAAAAAGGAACTGATCATCCGCGGCGGCCACAACATCGATCCCAAACAAATCGAGGAGGCTTTGCAGGCCCACCCAGCGGTGGCGTTGGCGGCTGCCATCGGCAGCCCTGACGCCTATTCGGGTGAAGTGCCGGTCGCTTACGTGCAACTGCGGCCGGGCCACGTCTGCAACATTGAAGAACTTGAGAAGTTTGCTCAGCGCCACATCAGTGAGCGAGCGGCCATTCCCAAGCGGATCGAAATCCTCGAAGCACTGCCGTTGACGGCGGTTGGAAAGATCTTCAAGCCCGCGTTGCAGCAGCGCGAAGTTGCCAGGGTAGTCCGGCAGGATGTGGATCGCATGTGTATGAAGGACATTGCGGTCGAGGTGATTCAGCATGAACAACGTGGATTGGTCGCCTGCATCCGGGCCGGGAGACATCAAGAGTCCCTGGCCCTCCTTCTAGGTCGCTATAGCTTTCAGGTGGAGTGGCTCAAATGACCCTGACTACATAAGTTCGGCACCTCGGCCCTGTTAGTCGTCAGCCAGGGCCTGTTTCACAACTTTGATCAACTCCATCCGGCCCTGCCAAGTGCACCGGAAGGCGAAGCTTTGCCTGAGCACCAATCAATAAAAACAATACGAGGTGGGAAATGAAACTGAGCAACCGTGCAACCCCGTGTCTCTTAGTTGTGCGAGAAATGTCTTCCTGGATTAAATTCACCGGTGCCGCGGCAATACTCTGCGTTTCAACAAGCGCAGGCGCCAATGGCATTGCCTTGAACGAGCAAAGTGCAAGCAGTGCGGGTACTGCTTATGCGGGAAGGTCATCTTCCGCGCTGGACGCCAGCACTATCTTTGGAAATCCTGCAGGTTTGACCAAACTGAAACGTACGGAGATTTCCGGCGGAGCTGCGGTCGTCTCGGTGAGTGATGACATCAGTGATGCGCAGAGCAGCGCCTCAGGAACGAATAAAGGGGACTCGGTACCGCTGGGGGTTGTGCCCTTCGCTTATATGTCGACGCCACTTGATGATCGTTTTTCGATTGGCTTGGGTCTGTATGCTCCGAGTGGTCTGATCAATGATTACGAGAGCTCTTTTCAGGGCCGCTACCATGGTTCCTATAGCACGACCAAGGAGATCACCCTTCAGCCCACCATCGCTTATCGAATCAATGATTACGTGTCCATTGGTGGCGGACCGACCGTAAACCATTTCAACGCAAAGCTTCAAAATTACTTGGCCACCGGCGCCCTGAACAACGGTCAGGACACACTGGTCACCATCAAGGGCGATGACACGGCATTGGGCTACAACCTCGGCCTCTTGGTTGACTTGAGTGATGCAACGAGTTGGGGGATTAACTACCACTCGAAGGTGAGCTATCACCTCAAAGGACACACCGAGATTTCCGGTTCTCCGGCTGTTCTTCCACTGGACGGAAATTATGACGCCAAGATTGATCTGGTCATGCCTGAATCCGTGGATACCTCAATCACTCATCATTTCAACGATCGCTGGACAGGATACCTGGGGGCGACTTGGAAACGGTGGAGCCGGCTCGACAAGTTCGAAGCCATCAACAGTGGTGTTTCGCCTGTTGGACAAAGCATCGGACTGGGGCAAGTGGGCGAACCATTGAACTGGCACGACACGTGGTCTGGGGCTGTTGGTGCATCCTATCAGTTGACCTCGCAATGGCTGATGCGCGCGGGCTACGCTTATGATCCTGCGCCCGTTGGCAATGCCGATCGCAGCGTGCGCATCCCCGTTGGGAACCGCCAAGCCGTGACGTTGGGAGGCGCCTACTCTCCGAATTCCGATCTGACGATAGACTTTGCTTATGGTTATCTCTGGGATTCAAAAGTCTCGGTGAAGCAGTCGAACAACTCCGGCCTTCAACCGGAATACAGTGCCAACTACGACAATAGTGCAAATGGAGTTTCAGTGCAGGCAACCTATCGGTACTGATCAATCTGGTCCAAAGCATTTCCACTACAAATTGATTGAGTGGTTTTTCCAACGCCCATTACTGAACCTGTCATGGGGCTCTTTACAGCGGGCTGAAGCTACGCGTTCCACGGCGTTAGTAGCCATGCCTAATCGAGGCGTTTTACCAAGCTCCTTGCTGTCGGTGCACTCTCCACAAGAGGGTCTCTGCTTTATCTCTGCGCCTGTCTGAAGGTCGTCGTTATCCGTGGCGATGTGGAAGACTCCGAACTCGCGCTCCGCGAGTTCGGAATGGCGCCACCGAATTACGCAAATCAAAGTCTGGAGCTGTTGTGTTGCTAAATCGCTACGATTTACTTAAGTGAATGGCAGCTTTTGGCTGGCTGCCTGTCTCGAATGGCCGCAATCGCCCAAAGTGAACAGTCGGAGGCCCACCGATGCCTTTCTGATCGAGTCCGTACCTCTCATCTGGATTTCATATCACGACATGTGTTGTCGTACAACTAGGGTGGTCTATCATTCCTTGTCGTCATCCCCCCACCAGGATTAATCACCCTGGCAGGCCCACAGCTAGCGGACTATAAGCGGAACCGAAATTTTTCGGACGCTCTTTGTCGAGACAGACGGCCATTTTTCAGATTGACAGCCGGGTAGGGAGCTAGCTATAAAAGGCGTAGTTGTACGACGACAGACGATAGATCGCCTGTTCACCCCTAAAAATAAAAAAGAGTGTCGGCCCTCATCATGAATTCAACTCGCTTACTCATCCCCCTGCATGCCGCGCCTAATGGTCCGATCCTGATTGCTTGCCTCTATACAGACTCAGGTCCATTACAGGCAACCGTCCCGCCACACGCCCGATAGCCCTTGCAACACGTTCAACTCCAGCCGAAAAGCATGGAGAACGTGCACCTGCACTCTCACATTGATGTCGAGAGATCATCACCCTAATCCAATAATAAAGTGATGCCATGAATCTGAACGAGCCCATCAATCCGCAACGCATAGGCCAGGCTGTAGGCAAATATCGCTGGACGATCTGCGCGTTGTTGTTCTTTGCTACCACCGTCAATTACCTGGATCGCCAGGTGCTCAGTCTGTTGGCGCCGGATCTGTCGACGCAATTTGGCTGGAGTAATACCGATTACGCCAACATCGCCTCGGTCTTTCAGTTTGTGTATGCGATTTCCATGCTATTCGCCGGCCGTGTGGTGGATAAGATCGGCACCAAGACCGCCTATGTAGTAGCGATTGGCATCTGGTCTACCGGCGCGATGATGCACGCGTTTTCGGTGCCGATGGGTGAGGGGATCGCCGCTGTGTGCAGCGCATTCGGCCTTGCCGTTATCCCGGTTTCGATCGCCGGCTTCATGCTGTCGCGCGCCGTACTGGCGATAGGCGAGGCGGGTAACTTCCCGATCGCGATCAAGGCCACAGCCGAATACTTCCCGAAGAAAGAGCGCTCCTTCGCCACAGGCATCTTCAACTCCGGAGCCAACGTGGGCGCGATCCTGGCGCCGATTTGCGTGCCGCTGATTGCCGGTCTATGGGGCTGGGAAGCGGCGTTCATCGTGATCGGTATGTTGGGCTTCGTTTGGGTGGCTGTATGGGTTGCGTTGTACCAAAAACCGGAGCAGCAAAAGCGCCTGTCAGCGCAGGAACTGGCCTACATCCGCAGCGATGAGACCGTACAGGTGGACGTCACCCCAGTGTCGGGCGACGTTGCGAAAAAAGTATCGTGGTTCAAGTTGCTGACCTACCGCCAGACTTGGGCCTTTGCCTTCGGCAAATTCATGACCGATGGCGTGTGGTGGTTCTTCCTGTTCTGGCTGCCGACCTATCTGTCGGCGCAATACGGCATGAAGGGTTCAGCCATCGTGATGCCGCTGGCCGTGTTGTACAGCATGACCATGGTGGGCAGCATCGGTGGTGGCTGGTTCCCCAGCTACTTCATGGCGCGCGGCGACAAGCCGTATGACGGGCGCATGAAAGCCATGTTGGTGATCGCGCTCTTCCCGCTGCTGGTGCTGTTGGCGCAACCATTGGGTTACATCAGTTTCTGGGTGCCGGTGCTGCTGATTGGCGTTGGCGCGTCGGCGCATCAGGCGTGGTCGTGCAATATTTTCACCACCGTGTCCGACATGTTCCCGCAAAAAACCGTGGCGTCCGTGGTCGGTATTGGCGGCATGGCAGGCGGCTTGGGCGGCGTGGTGATGACCAAAATCGGCGGCTGGGTGTTCGACTACTACAAATCGATTAACGATATTCATACCGGCTACATGATCATGTTTGCGATCTGTGCACTGGCCTACCTGGTGGCGTGGAGCGTGATGAAAATGCTGGTGCCGCAGCATAAGGAAATTACTGATTTGTAAACGGCTGGCGATGCGGTACGTCCGTTAGACGGATGCTGGATGTGTCGCCGTCATCGCGAACAAGCTCGCTCCCACATTGGCTCGGTGTCGTTCGCAAGTGTTGCGGCCGACACCGGCCCTTGTGGGAGCGAGCTTGCTCGCGATGGCGTCAGTGGGTGCACCGCTTAAACATGCTTCGCGGCGCATGTTTAAGGACACTCGGCGTTACGTCCTAAAGGCTACAACACCTTGCGTCATTACCTACGCGTACGCCAGAATCCGCCGGCTTGTGCGCTTTGCCCCCGGACTCTATCGTTTGCCTGCCACTGCCCATCAGTGGTCGGGTTTAGTCGCCCGGTGGTTATCGGTAAGGTGCATAAGCGCCATTCAGTCAGGTCATTCTATGTCTGTACTTGATGGTGGTTGTGCGCAGGGCGCCCTTGGGCGCGCCGGGCTTGCTGATTCCACCGGTCGACTAACCTGCGTACAGCCGCCACCCTCTTTTAGTCGAGAGCGGTAGTGGCCCCAACTCTGGAATCAGATCTATGTTCAAAGTCACATCCAATCCCCCCGACACCGATCCAGTACCCCACGATGCCTCCCTCGACCCCAAAAAGCTCAAAGAGGCAACCGACCGCGCACTCAACTTCTACCTCAACCCCGGGGCGCTGAAAGAGCCGATACCGCCCCGCAAGCCCGGCATCATCTTCCTCATCGACCCAGCGGTAGATGACGAAACGTTGCTCCTCCAAGCTTGCGATTCGTTAGAGTCAGCCAGCGACATGGCCGGTGATATCGCCGGTTTAATGGAAGGCCCGCAACGCAAAAAAATGCTGTTGCTACAACAGGTGATCATGATGGGTGAGTTAGCGGTCAATCGAGTACTGGATAACCACAAACCTGGGTAGTCGCCAGGCACGTTCGTGAGGAAGCTTGCTCCCTCACGACACTCATTTCTGATGGAACACCCTGTGGCGAGGGGGCTTGACCCCGTTGGGCTGCGCAGCAGCCCCAAATCGGCCATCGAGCTCTTTCTGAAAAACCGCGACAGCTTTATTGGGGCTCAATTGCAGCCCAGCGGGAGCAAGCTCCCTCGCCACATTTTTCAGTGATCAGCAAATAAGGTGACAGCTTCATTTTCCAGGAAAATGAAGCTGTCACCTTTTTACTGCGCGTAAGAGGAAAGGGCTTTTTATGCGGCTGGCGGTTAGCATGGCGTTTTATCAACGCCCATGTTCGTTAACGTAACCGAGTGGCCCAGACCTTGATCGAACGACGCCAATTCAGCGGTGGCATGAAGGGGAAAAACCTCCGCTATTTGAATGAACAGCCAGATGAGCCGGTGCAAATGGCCCGCACAGGCTTTCTGCTGCTGGAGCATTTCTCGCTACCCGCGTTTACTCAAGCGCTGGACACGATTATCACCGCGAATCTGCTACGTCCCGGCTTGTTCTCTTCCCGAACGTTCAGCTTGAACGATGGGGAGGTGGTCAGCGATCTGGGCCTGGTCATTCGGCCAGATGCGCGGATCGATTGTTCCGGGATACGTGACCTGGATCTGCTGGTCATTTGTGGCGGCTACCGGACAGAACTGAAGGCCAGCGACGAGTTGATCAGCCTGCTGAGAAACGCGTCAGAGCATGGCGTCAGCCTGGCCGGATTGTGGAATGGCGCGTGGTTTCTAGGCCGGGCAGGGTTGCTTGACGGATACCGTTGCGCCATTCACCCCGAACACCGCCCCGCACTCGCAGAGTTCTGCAAGGTCACGCAGGTCAGCAGCGAGCCCTACATCATTGATCGAGACCGGCTCACGGCGTCCAGCCCTTCCGGGGCCTTCCACATGGCGCTGGACTGGATCAAAGGCTTGCACGACAAAGCCCTCGTCGAGGGCATTGAAGACATCCTGGCGTTCGAGGAGTCGCGCTACCGGCGCATCAAACCGACTGAAAATATCAGTGTGAGCGCACCGTTACGTGAAGTGGTCAATCTGATGGGCGCCAACCTCGAAGAGCCTCTGGAACTGGATCAACTGGCTATTTACGCAGGCCGTTCCCGGCGGCAACTCGAACGATTGTTCAAGGAGCAATTGGGCACAACGCCGCAACGCTATTACCTGGAACTGCGGATAACCGAGGCGCGTCGGCTGCTTCAACACACCGAGTTATCCCAGGTCGATGTGCTGGTTGCCTGCGGCTTTGTGTCGCCGAGTCATTTCAGCAAATGCTATAGCTCGTACTTTGGCTACCGGCCTTCCAAGGAAAAGCGGCTGGTCAAATAACCCCCGGAGACCCAGCAATGTCCGACCGAGAAATCATCATTCCTGAAGCCATGAAACTTATCGTTGAACGCGCGGGTTATGCGCCTGCAGTGAGGGTTGGCGACACACTTTACTGTGCCGGTCAGGTTGGAAGAACACCTGACTTGCAAGTCATCGTGGATCCTGAAGAACAGTTCATCTGTGCCTGGGAAAGCCTGCGCCAGGTGCTCGCCGCTGGAGGCTGCACGTTCGAGGATGTGGTCGACATGACTACCTATCACGTTGATTTGGCCAAGCACATGGCGGTGTTTCGTGAGGTGAAAAATCGCCTGTTCCCCAGAGGGCTGTGCGCCTGGACTTGTATTGGGGTGAGTGAGTTAGCTAACCCGGGACTTTTGGTGGAGATTAAGTGCATAGCGGTGCGGCGAGCGTAAGGCTATGCTGGCGCGCATTCTTACTCGCCAATAACAACTAATAATAGTGATGTCATGAGCCAATCAGAGCTGCATGCGACTGCCTTAGCGTTGTATCCAGAGGACTACCGCGAGGCGGCAGCATTGCTCAAGCAAGCCGTGCCTCTGATGGTGCGTCACAACATCCCGCCGAATCCGGTGCATTACGCGCTTTGGTACACCTATAGCAAAGGCCTGGAACCAGAACTCAATCGCCACCTGGACCGGGTTGTTAAAGACTTCGATTACTTCCCCTCGGAGTCCGCTTCCAGGCTTTTTCGCGACTACATTATTCGCGATGAACTGGAAGATGCCCGTGCCGGCCAGCAACAGGCGATTAATCTGGTTGATGGCATGGAACGAGACGTCTCGCATAGCGTAAATGGCAGTCTCAACTTTAAGGCCAGTCTTGGGCACTGCCTGGAAATGCTCGCTGAGCCAGTCGATAAAAGATTGCCGGCAATACTCAACGAGCTTCAACAAAGCACTCAGGCGATGCACGATCAGCAAGAGCGATTCCTTGCTCAACTGCACACTGCCCAAAACGAGATTAAAAGCCTGCGCGATAAACTTGAGCGTGCCCAACTGGACGCATCGCTGGACGGTCTGACTCAAGTGCTCAACCGAAACACCTTCTCTCGAGTGCTGGAGCATGCGCTGAACACCGAAGCGCAAGGCGTCGCGTTGGTGATGTTGGATATCGACCACTTCAAGCAATTCAATGACCAATATGGGCATCCGCTGGGCGATCGCGTGCTCGAACATGTCGGTCAGGTGTTGCGAGCTGCACTGCCACCTCAGGCCCTGGCGGCGCGTTATGGTGGCGAAGAGTTTTGCGTGGTCCTGCGCGAGTGCGCCGATCTCTCCGCTGTCCGTGACTTTGCCGAACTGCTGCGCCAAAAGATTCAGTCGTTGCGGATCAAGGCGCGTGGCACGAACGAAGTGCTCGATACAGTCACGGCGTCGTTCGGTGTTGCCCTCGCTAACGCGGACGATACGGTGGAAAGTCTCGTAGTCCGTGCAGATGATGCGCTGTACCGCGCCAAGCGCAATGGACGCAATCAAGTGGTCTGATTGATGCCGCTTGAGATCGGTGTAGAGACGCTGACAGTGGTTGGGTACAAGGGCACGGAAATCGTCGCGTGTGAACAAACCGGTATTGCCGCCTTCGTGCCTGGACCGCTGACGTTCAGCAGCAAAGGGATGCTCACTTTCAACCCTATGCCGCCTCTTCTTGTGGGTCGCCTTTGTTTGAAGCATAAGCACTAAGCCGTGCATTTAACGCCTGCACAAGTCGTGGCCCACCAACGCCGCCCTGGCGAATTGGGACTTCCCAATTTTTCATGTTTTTCTTATAAAGAAAGAGTCCGTTCCGCCCCCACTCAAATTTTTCTATTTGATCCCAAGAAACCTTCCAGGCTGAATCAAAGACTCCTCCACGGCCAGATATTCCTTCGGTATCAACTATAAGGATTGGTCCTGCATAAATAGGCGACCACTTGATATTGCGCAAAATGGACAACAAAACCACTAAAGCCCAGCATGCCGATAGCCATGACCAGTGGAAAAGTATCAACCAATTGCTCGGGTAAAAAATAAAATAGAGTGGTATGGAAAGAAAAGCGATACCGAGTAAAAGACCTCGGCCACGAAGGCTGAATTCAATACTTTCATGAGGGTCGGCTACTCGATCTAGAAGTTTCATTGGCTGCTGTCTAGGCAAAATCAGGTCTTCCGCATTGGAGTTGACGGGCAGCTTTGGGTGCCAACCTTGATTGCCAGTTCATGGCCGACAACTGTCTGATAGTATGTATTTTGCATCCGTTCCGCACCCCCGGGCCGAGGATTTTCATTGTCGTAATCAAAGTCACACCGGAGTTTTCTGCCACCATCCAGCCGCACATGAATGGTCTTTCTGGCATATCTACTTCTACTACTCGGGATCGGCAGGAATCACCTTCAAACTTGAGTGTGTGATCATCGAGCCCGACTGGGGCAAGAAGAGGAACTGGAATTATCACTCAGGAAACAAATACGCCTCTGCACTTCAAACCATTTCGATAATGCCAGCACTCATTCGCATCTTCACCTCGTTCTATGCGGTAAGGCTCTCCCACTGTTTTATGAGTCTTGGGTTTGGATTCCTGGCATGGAATTTCATGGCGTTCTCCTTATACAGCGCTAACGCTGACACACCCGGGATGGGTGTTCATTCCTGGCCCTGGTGGACGAGTGCAATCCAATTGTTCCGACTAGTCAGCTAATTGGCCTAGACCTATTGTTCCGGCATCGGGCCGAGAGGCTCGCAAATCCGCCTAGCGGGCTTTGCAATGACATAGGACGGGCCTGCGTGCGCCCGTCGACCAGTTTGACCAGGACGAGGTGGACATGAAAATTGGTGTGAGTGGCGCCAGCGGCCATTTGGGCAGAGCTGTCGTTTCGCAATTGCTGCTGCGTCCCGGCGGGCACGAGGTAGTGGCTATCACGCGCACGCCCGAAGCCGTCTCCGGACCGGTTCAGGGACGCTTCGGGGACTACAATCGGCCCGAAAGCCTTGCCGAGGCCTATGCGGGTCTCGATCGTCTGCTCATCATCACGACCGTCGATCCGGAGCCCGGAAAGCGTGGGGCGCAGAGCGTTGCTGCCATCGACGCGGCCGTGAGGGCGGGCGTCAAGCATATCGTCCTCATGTCGGCCGTGGGCACGCGGCAGGAGGAGGAGCCGGCGCGCGGCGCGGCCTACTGGCGAGGCGAGCAGCATCTTATCGCCACGGCACCGGCCTGGACCGTCCTGCGTATGAACTTCTATGCCGAAGCTTTCGTGCAACTGGCGCAGGCAGCGATACGCCAGGGCGTGCTGACCGGGCTGACCGAGAACCGGGCTGCTTTCGTTGCGCGCGATGACGTGGCGGCCGCCGCAGCCGGAATCCTGATCGGCGACGGCCATGCCGGCGCGATCTACAACGCTACCGGGCCCGAGCGCCTGTCGGGTGCGGAGCGCGCGGCCATCATTGCCGAAATCACGGGTCAGCCACTCGCGTTCCTTGCCATCACGCAAGAGCAACTTCGCGCCGGACTGACGCAGGCGGGTCTGCCGGCAGGGGCCGTCCACATCGTCGTCAGCATCCAGGCGAGCTTCGCAGCGGGTGCGTTCGACATTGTGACTGGCGACGTCGAGCGCCTTGGCGGCCGACCGCCCAAACCTCTTCGCGATGTGCTTGCCAGGGCGCTGAAATCTCCTTCGGCCTGAAGACTTGCCGCCGAACCGATTTCTTCACCAAGAAACCATTTATTGGAGAACTACCATGTCAAACACCAAAAAGCTCATCGCCGTCGTCGGCGCAACCGGTCATCAGGGCGGCGCCGTTGTGCGTGCGTTGCAGGCGAATGGTCAATTCAAGGTACGTGCGTTGACGCGCAATCCGTCCGAGCATCCGCAGTTGGCTGACGAGGTCGTGCTGGCGGACCTGGATCGTCCGCAAACACTGGAGGCCGCGTTTGCCGGGGCATACGGGGTTTTTCTGGTAACCAATTTCTGGGGGCCGGGAACGGACGAGCGCAAGCAGGCACTCGCAGCTATTCACGCGGCGAAAGCTGCTGGCGTTCAACACTTCATCTGGTCGACGCTGCCGAACGTGGAGACGATCAGCCGCGGCAAGCTTGATGTCCCACATTTTACGGACAAAGCAAAAATCGACGGCATCGTGAGTGAGGCTGGATTCGCGCACCACACCTACGTGATCGCTCCGTTCTTCTATCAAAATCTGCTTGGCATGATGGCTCCGAAGAAACAAGCGGATGGGACCCTGGGTTGGGCGATGCCGCTCGATCCGCAACAGCGCGTCATTCACATGGGTGACATCACCGAACTTGGCCACGTCGTGGTCGGTGCGTTCGCGCAGCCTGAACTCGCAGGGAACGGCGAATATTTGCCGCTGGTCGGCGACTTCCTGAGCTTCAACGAGGTCATCACCGATCTGAATCGACTGGGACATGATTTTTCGTTCAAGCACGTCCCGCGAGAACTGTTTGCCGACTGGTTCCCGGGCGCCAAGGAAATCGCAGAGATGCTCGCCTACTTTGAGGCCCACACCTACCTCGGTGCGGATTCGCGCGACGCAATCGCGCTGGCCAACAAAGTCGCCGGCCGACAGCCGACGAAGTTTGCCGCGTGGGCTCGGGCAAACTTCGAAATTCCGGCCTCCGCCTGACGCATCGATTGCCACGCGACGACGTGACATTCGAAACAAACATCTGTCCGGTGGATGCTTCGTCCACCGGGCCTTTCACGAATGAAACCATGGCTCTTTTCCCCAAATGCAATGGGGCAGGGGCCCTGCCGCGACTCGCTATCGATACACCTGCGGTGCGTCTGCCGCATTCATCTTCTCGATCACCAACCGGATGAACGCCGATACCGCGAGCGGCAGTTGCCGGCGGCTCGGATATAGCACGTTCATGCCGTAGCCGTTGGGCTGGTATTGAGGCAGCACCGGGACGAGCACGCCGGCCTGTACCTCAAGCTTGGCCATCACAGGCGGGAGCAGCGCAATGCCGAGTCCGGCCACCGTGGCCTTGCGCAGTGCCTGCGCGGTATTGCCGCTGAATCGCCCGACAACTTGAACTTCTTCCTCACCATTTGGGCCAACCAAACGCCAGGTGGCGTGGCCGCTGGGGTGCGCGGAGATCACACAATCGTGGTTCTCCAGGTCCTGCAGCGTGCGGGGTGAGCCGCGCGCCGCGATGTAAGAGGGACTTGCCACCATCCCGATGCTGCCGGGGTCAAGGATCTGACGACCGACATAGCCGGAATCGCGCAAGGACCCGCCGCGAAAAGCGACATCGATCTGCTCTGCGATCAAGTCGGCCTTCGCATCGCTGAGCACGAAGTCGAGCCGCACACGCGGATGCGCGGCCAGAAACTCGGTCACCCACTCCATCTGGAAGAAGTCGAAGAAGTCGGCCGGCGCCGCCACGCGCACCAGGCCACTGGGCTCGCTGCTGCCCGTCATCAACTCTTGCCCAGCTTCGACCAGGCCATCGACCGCTCCGGCGCAACGCTCATGAAAGCCTTGGCCAGCACTGGTGAGCGTGAGCTTGCGGGTGGAGCGTTGCAGCAGCCGAGTACCGAGACGCGCTTCGAGCTGCTGGATGCGGCGACTCACGGTATTGGGAGGCATGCCCAGTCGTCGCGCCGCCTCTGCAAAGCTGCCGCTGCGTACCACCTGTACAAACATGGCGATGTCATTGAGGTCGATCATGGCGGGTGATTCCTGGCGCTGGTGGACGAGTGCAATCCAATTATATCGGCTAATAAAGCAATCGGCGTGGCCCTATTGTTTCAGGCATCCGGCCGCGAGGCTCCCCACTCCGCACAGCAGACTTTGCAGGAGATCGATTTGCCATGACTCACTCTTCCTCCGCTTTTCCTGCGCAGCGCCATTTCGTCTGGGGTGTGCATGTTCTCTTCTCTGCGTCGTGGCGTTCATTTCTCCAACTCTCCTGTGAGTAATCATCATGACCCCTCAGCCACAACCTCACATTGGTTCTACACGCGAAACCGTTACTCACCGCGCAATCAGCTACCGCACCACAGGTAGCGGGCACGGTCCTATTGTTCGACTGATGAGTCCTTCAGATCTGGGCCATTTGGTCAAACCTTTCGTTTTCCTTGATCTGTTTGAAGGTGAGAGTTCATTCACTCGCGGCATGCCAATGCACCCGCACTCGGGGATCGCCACTGTCACCGTTATTACCGAAGGTAATTTGCGCTTCGAGGAGGCTGAATCGGGCGCGGGGACGATTGACTATGGTGGCGTTGAATGGATGCGGGCGGGAGGCGGGGTCTGGCACGGGAAGGAGATGTCGGTAGGGACATCGAAGCGGATTCAAGGTTTTCAACTTTGGGTGGCACTACCGCCCGCGTTGGAAAACGCGAATGTCGACAGCCAATACCTGGAGTCGAGCGTGATGCCTGAAGTGGGGCCTGCGCGGGTGATTCTTGGAACCTACCAAGGGGTCAAAAGTCCAGTTCGCGCGCCTGCTGGAATGAACTACTTGCTGGTCACGTTACGTGCCGGGGAGTCCTGGACCTATGTTCCGCCCAGTGGGCATGAGTCATTGTGGTTGAGTGTCAGTCGAGGTGCTCTTTGCGCACCCAACCTGGTCGACGCGGGGGAAATGGTCATCTTCGAGCCAGGTGACGGTGCCGTTACGCTGAAGGCGATGCACAAGGATACGGTCTTCGTGATCGGTTCAGCGATGCCTCATCCCTATGAACTTGTGCTGGGAAATTACTCGGTTCACACCAACCCGCAAGCCTTGCGTGCGGGAGAGGCAAAAATTGCCGAGATTGGCGTTCGGCTCCGTGAGTACCTGCAAAACCCAAGTGAGTCTGCTGCTGTGCCCGTTTTCAAATAACCCAGGCACCCGGTGGAACTCGGCCTGAAAGCCTGTTCCGGCTGCGGTGACCGCTATCTGTTGAATCCGGGCAGCAAGGCATCCAGCACACGGCTGGAACCCTGCCACGCCTCTGTTTCAGGAGCTTAAATGTTAGAACATCGATTCAAGGCCGACCTCGGTGGTGGCGACTATGGCTGGCTCAAGGCCAGGCATCATTTCAACGTCACTGCCGACGGCAATCCCGCTCACCGTCCGCTAGGGGCGCTTGTGGTCTGGAACGACGACGAGATTGCGCCCGGCAGCGGTTTTCCCATGCATGGTCATGAAAGCATGGAGATCGTTACTTACGTATTGGAAGGCGCGGTGACCCATCGAGACAGTGCGGGCGGGCAAGGCCGCACTGAGGTCGGGGACGTGCAGGTAATGAGTGCCGGCACCGGCATTTGGCATGAAGAACGCAACGCAGGGAGCGTTCCATTGAGGCTGTTCCAGATCTGGTTGCGGCCGCGCGAAAGTGGCGGACAACCCTGTTGGGGCTCGCGTCCTTTTCCAAAGTCTGATCGGACCGGCCAATGGGCGGTACTGGCCAGCGGGATGCCTGGCGATGACAACGCTTTGCCCATCCGCGCCGATGCACGTGTGCTCGGGGCGACACTCAAGGCTGGCCAGTGCTTGAGCCATGATTGTTTGATCACTCGCCAGGGCTATCTGGTGCCGACGCTTGGCACGGTGAGAGTCAACGGAGAAAGGGTCGAAGCGGGGGACGGTATTGCCTTGACTCAGGAGACCCGGCTCATTATCGAAGCCATCGACGATACCGAAGTGCTACTGGTCGAGGTGTTTTGACTATGAATACGATCATCATGACCGGCGGGACTTTTGGTCTGGGGGAAGCGACCGCGAAGCAGTTGAACGCGTCCCCCGACACCCAACTCATCCTTGGCGGGCGGGAAACCCGCTTGCCACTGGAACTGGCAAGTCTGGGAAGTATCAGGCAATTTGCCAGGCAAGTGCTCGACACGCTGGGCAAGCGAAAAATCAATGCCCTGGTGCTCAATGCAGGGCTCAGTTTTCCCGCCGCAGCCCGCACGGTGGACGGTTACGAAACCACCTTTGCGGTCAATCACCTGGGCCACTATCTGCTTTTACGGCTTCTTGCGCCGTCGTTGGCGCGTAATGCAATTGTGGTGATGACCACCAGCAATACCCATGACCCGATGTTCAGCCCGGTCGCCCCGTTTTCATTTGTCGATGCACAACAACTGGCGCATCTGGACCTTCAAAAAGGGGCGCATGCCAGCGTGGCGTTCGAGTCCGGATTTCGCGCCTACGCCACCTCGAAGCTGTGCAATCTATTGACGGCCCGTGCCTTCGCGGCATCCTCCGTGGTCAAGGCTCGGCGTTTGCGGGTTATCGCCTATAACCCTGGATATATTCCCGGCACCGGCCTAGGGCGCAACTTGCCTGCGGGGGCGCTTCCGGCACCCGCCATGGCATTGAGTCCTTACTTCGCCGAGGGCATGCGCATGCAGGCTGGAGAAGTCTTGGCCGACCTTGCGTTGGGGCGGATTGTGCCGCCGAGGGGGCGTCTGTATGCGTCTCTGGTGAGAGGTGAACTGACTTGGCCCGAGCCATCCGAACTCGCTCGTCGTGAGGATGTTGCGCAGCAACTGTGGCGTGACAGCGCAGTGTTAACGGGTATGGATTGTGATTAGTTCAGCTTGTCGCTGAATAGCGGGCGAAGCGGACCTTCTGGGTCCGCTTTCTTGTTCGTCAAACTGGTCTGCTATTGGCCGTTATTTACCTGTCACGACCGCAGTCGATTGCTGCTAGATGCGAAGAGCCGCCCGAACTTGTATTAATCCGAGAATGTTCATTAGCGATGTGCCCGCGAGAAGTCGACGGGTTCACCGGCATTGCCCCGCAAGCCCTCAAACCTGAAATGGCTCTTAGATTTCTGTGCCTACCTCTCATCTCAAAATCATCGATTTTTTGAAATCACACCACTCATGTATTGATTTAAATCGCGCAGATCATTAATCCTCCAAGCGTACGGCGATAGCTTTACACCATTCTCTTGCAAAGTTCTTGGAATCAAGTCTCCATTTGGACGAAGTATTATTGATGAAACAATAACGCCCGGATAATCATTTAATCGTTTTTTGAAAACGGATGTTGTAAGGTCAGGTGTAGGAGGATTGCTTTTATTAGCCAATGGTCCTGTTCCTTTGAGATCTATTCCGTGGCACATGGTACATCTCTGCAAATAGAGATTTTTCCCATTAACATTATCCGCGAAGGATAGTGATGTTTGAATTAGCGATAAAATTCCTAGCGAAGCGATGAATAATATTTTCATTATTTTTATCTTCCTTGATGGATCAGCGTCGATTGGACGCGATTTGATGCGCGGGAAAGATATCAGCCATCGTATCGGCACACACAGTCATTTCTGATGCCCATGAATCAACTCGTTTTCCAGGCGCATCCCAGTGACCGCTTCTGGCCGAGGCTGTGTAAAAACGTTTTTGAGCGCGACAGGTACTCAAAACCGGACTGAAAATCGCGCTCCTACGCGAAATCCACATCTGCTGACATGCCGATAAATTTCAGATTTAACGTAGACGCGCACACTTCAATTTTGGCGAAGCGTTTTTACACACTCTGGGCCGATTGCAGTCCTTCGTGACAGGCAGCTATCGACCCTAAGCAGCCGGTTAGATCCCATGGATGTCAGACAAATAGCTTAAGCGCTTACGGCATTCCCAGGCTGGTGCTTGAGAGGGTAACCTGAGCACCTTTCCATCTGTGTCGTACCGATATGGACATCAATCTACTGACCGAATCCATGCTTGGCCACTGGCGTACTCCCTCGGGTGTTCGGCAATGCGAATTCCAGTTCGGCAGCCGATTGATTTACGTCCAGCACCACGATAACGAGCCACCTCACGTCAGGATCGCCGCCGCGCAACGCGTGGTCAAGGCAGCGTGGGATGACTTGCCCCAGGCACTCAAGTTTGCCGAACAGCACTGTAAAGCACAGATGCCCGAACTGATGTGGCTGTATGAAACCCATATGCCGTGGGAGTCTCCGTTGTTCGTGTATTCGATCCACTTCGATCTCGACAGGCCTTACCCTAGCTATGCCATTTCCAAGAACCCTGACTTCGATTGGGATTGCACCCTGATCAACGAAGATGAACTGTGCCAGGATCACAGCGTTTGCATGGAGCAATATGAGCCAAGGGATGACTTTTGGATTTACGTCAGGCGTGTTGGTTTTCAGCAATTCGAGCTTGAGGACTAGCTTGGCAATTAACTGCATCCCCCCAGGCCCCTGAACCGCCCCCTGATTAGAAAGGCACTCGGGAGCCTCCGCTTCTGGCCGAATGCTACGTGTTGCGAAGGACTGAAATACTTTGTTCGTTGGCCTATAGCAGTTAAGCCCCACCACTGTCCAAGTTGTTCGGCAAGCTTGGCCGGGGAGTTAGGGCCATTTGGCAAGGTTATGAAAAACATTTTGGATTGTGACTATGAATGAAAATATTGAAACGGTACAACGGGTACTCTGTTCAAGATTGGGTTTCGATTTTTATGGATGCGATCTCAATCATAAAGTTGGAGTCTCCCTTAACATCAAGGATAGGGTGCGCCCCTTGAACGGCATGAGAATCAAGCCCGAGTTGGGAACATGTGGTTGGTATATATGGGCTGGAGAGGTGCTTTCTAGCGCTTCGGATTTTTTTGTTCCTTTGCATGTCTCGCATGTTGAAAATTGGGAACCTCTATTGCTTCCTTATTTAGGGCTTCCACCTGGATCAAGGTTTCTCATCACGGAGCAATACGAGGATGTCTGGTACGACGCCAAGCTTCTTATCAGCTGATGGGGGAGGATCGAGAGGCGTCAGGAAAAAATTAACTGCTGAAAAGCCTGATTATTCTTTCGTGACATATTTACTTTTGCCCACTTGTTGAGGGCGGAAGTAAATCCAAATGACAACTTCGTTGTTGGTCTTGGTCTTACGGGCCTACCGGGAAAGTTTACTGGCCTCGACACCAAGCGCTCGGTGTTCTTCCTTGAACACGTGGGTGAGGGCATTGCCCAGCCGAAATATACGAACGGGTTGAGTAGTCCCGCATGCCAGGTCTAAACGTCAGATTTTGACCGTTAGCGAATGGGAGCTGACCGTCTGCTTCCGACCGATTGTGTTGAAAAAGTCGGTCCTTCCAGACTGCCCGCGTGCTGACTGCTGAAAACGCCTTTTTTGCGCGCAGCTACGCGAAATCTGAGCCCGGAATCCTCTGCTTAAAGTAAAGATTTCAATCTGAAGCGCGTACTTTTCTGCCGTGGAAACCATGGCCGACTTTTTCAACAGAATCGACCCATTGCAGTCATTGGTAACGCTGAAGGGTGGTGATGGAGCAGTGGCTTGCGTCGGCGGGGCACAAACTCAATATGCCTCACCTTCATCGCCTTCAATGGTTGCGGCAAGGGCCTGCGCAATTTCCTTGGCTTTTGCGATTGCTTCATCGCTGTAGACGAAAGAAATCACGCCCCTGCGGTAATCAAAGAGATACTTTCGCTGCGTGAGAGGAGACGTCCAAAATGCTGAGTTTTTTTCGCTGATTACAATGGTTTGACCTGTGCTGGGATTTCTTCGAGCAACCTCGTTTTCTAGTTTCAATGATGGGTCATTCGCACAGAGCGATTGCCATTCTTTAAGAGTGATTACGCTTTCTTGTGCTTTGGTGCTGTCCGTTCTGACGATGTGGATTTCATAGGCCATAGGCGTGATTCTCAGACTTGTGGCTGGACCTGGAGAGTTTGTAACGCTGACGTTACCAGAAAGACGGCAACGATAATCTTGATCAAAGTGACGGACTACCGGCGTGAAGCAGACTCAGTGGGAAGGATTGGCTAAAGCGGCAGGCGAGGGGCTGCTTCTGGCCGTTCTCTGCCGGTCCTATGTACAAAGCCTGCTGGTCAAATCCGATGCAATCATTCCGGCGTTGGGGATGGGGATGATGTTCCAACCGCCAAGTTCATCTGATCGTAGAGGAATGATGTGTGAGGCGGATCTGGAGGAGGTCTACTGCCGACGCTCACCCACCTATGACTTGATGAAGCCTTACCCATACAGGTGCTGCGCATGGGAGCGTGACAGGGGATCAAATGATGCTAAAATGACATCATTTTCGATAAGGTTTTTCTGTGCGGCGAATTATATTATTGCTTGGCATGGCAGCCATCGGCGGGTGCATCAGCCAGCCAGTGACGCTGAGCAAAGATACCGTAAAGGCATACGACGTTTTTCTGGCTCAGCCTGTGGTTACCGATACGGCATTCCGTGAGGGGGACAGGTTAAGTTTCCAGCTTGTTGCACCGAAAACCAAAGCACAGCCTCAACGTTTTGTTGTGCAATTAGAAGCGTCTTGCAGCGTACCGCAATTGAGCGCCGCGTATATGGACGTTCCGTATGGCCGGATTTATGTAAATCGAAAAGAGGGGACGTACGTGGGGGTACAGCCCCTGCCTTCATCGCTTAATTCCGGATTCACAAAGAACCCAAGTTTCGTTCAAGCATGTTCTGAGATATCGCAATCTGACTGGCGAATCGTAAAAAAGACGGAGAATGATCGATGGCTAATGCTTGATAGGCATAGCATCAAGAAGCAAGGCTCGGAAACGCTGTTTTGGGGAGCCTATGATAATAAGGAAGTACTGATGGATGCAGTACGCGGCTTGTCTCCCTCCCAAGTGCGCGAGCACTATGCCGTCGATTGCACCAAGCAAACATTTCGCCGGTTGGCCAGTTATGATGTTGATATCTTCAACAGTGTTGCCGATGGTGAAACTCCGGAAAATCCTGTGGCTAAGCTTGTAGCGGAAGCTAATGATGATAATAAGCTGTTGTTCAAAACACTGTGTATGGGTACTGAACAACTGAAGGAGCTACCAACTTACAGTCCGCGTTATAAAATACTTGATGTGGCCGCCCAAAATAGGATTGACGCGCCAATTCTTTCTGCAATCAACGCTCTCAATCTGCAACCTGTAACCAAGAAACTGACATACATTGCATTGAGCGAGACACCAACCAACAAGGGTGCGACTTCAGTTTCCTACGAAGAGAGCTATTTCACCACAGATTTGGTCAGTGGACAGGTCGCTGTCGATCTACGTAGAGAGGCCTATCAGACTCATAAAATTACTTGGCGAGGGTTGATTAATCTAGGTAGTAAAACCACTACGTTTCAACGTAAGGTGAGTACCTATAAAATCAACAGTTTGAATTTTTCCGGAGATTGGCAGCATATGCCCGTTGGCTCTCTATTGAGTTACACTGCTCAGGGGGAGCTTGGCCGTTCTGATCAACGCTCGCCCGTCGCTATAGTCTTCACGGTTGAATGCACTGTAGGGCGCGAGATTAACGCAAGCGAACTCCATGCTAAACTCAGTGGTATAACCAAGGAAATGGGGTGTATTACTAAATACGAGAAACATCGCGCGGCCTATAAAATTTACTACTTGGCTGACTATGGCTATTTTTTAGATTTGGACAATAATGAAGATATATATTCCAAGAATGAACTCCGTATTTTGAGCGTTCACTGAGGATGGTCTGAAGTCGTCATGTATTTCTGTCGACTTCATCCCCCGCCGATTTTGAAAGCGCCGAATTGATCAAAGACGATCAGGCCGACAGGTGGTTCGCGAGCATAAGGTGGTTCAAGCTCTGGACGACCTAGTGGTTGTGTCTCCCACAAGCTGCTCAACCCCATGACTGCGATCTCAATGCTTTAAGGAATGATGCAAAAGGCTTTCAGTTCCGAGGGTCAACATACATCGCGTCGTATTTTCCAAGGCCCTAAATACCATGCAGCAAGTGGCGAGCCGTATGAATACTCTACTAGAGGATTTGCTGTATACCTCCAAAATCGACGCAGGGGAAAAAGGGGATTTATTTCCCCATTTTAAACGTCTCCTTTTTGCCGACTTCTGCCTGTCGCGACTGACCGAAGTTGACCCGATATGGTCTATCGGGCCTGTGCAAAGGAACTCTCGACACTGAAGTAAAAAAGGGGCGGGCGGTCTGGATGTGTCAACAATCAGACCGGTCGCCGATATCAATATGGTTTATTGATGTGCCGTAAACGTTTTGGGGTCACTTTATCGGAGTAGCGGACTTTCAAACTTGGTTCTAACAACTTGAGTATAGGTGCGCCGACCCTGCCCAAATAACGACGACATTGTTTTTATATGCACTTACGTAAAGAACGCGTAAACAGTTAATGCCTCAGGCATTGTTTTTTATGCCCGTCCTGCTGTTCTTCTCCTGACTCCCTCTGTGAGTAACCAGTGGATCAATAGATCTACTGGAACGGTAGCTACACTCAGGTTCAGGTGTCGCAAGGTCAGTCAACTTCTCGTTGTGAGCACTGCATCACTGACAATGGACTCATCCGCCGGGTGCCGGACGTGCACTCGATTAGCGCAAGGTGGCGGTTATGCTCAAACTGGAACGAGTACCTGGCTGGATCATCGGGCCTCCACGTGACCCTCTGGCGCCTGATGCGCGCCGTCATATTTTACTGGTCGCGCTGCTGGCCTGGGCCGGGTTGGGGGCCAATGGTTTGTCTTCTGCCAGTTACGGCCCGGAAAAAGCCTACCTCGCACTGGGTGCTCACCCTGAGTTGGGGCTGTTTCTCGCACTGGCGACCATGGTGACGGTTTTCATCCTGTCGTTGGCCTATAGCCAGGTCGTCGAACTGTTTCCCTCGGGCGGCGGGAACTACAAGATCGTGTCGAAGCTACTGGGACGCCGGCTGGGGGTGGTGGCCGGTTCCGCCTTGCTCGTCGACTAT
>Ga0209903_1000276_pt1 | contig 21307 bp, 18 predicted proteins | sample OrgsoiDNA2013051_FD_185801 | JGI IMG/M metagenome (GOLD analysis project Ga0209903, IMG submission 185801) | Permafrost soil microbial communities from the Arctic, to analyse light accelerated degradation of dissolved organic matter (DOM) -... | ecosystem: Environmental > Terrestrial > Soil >...
TACTGCTTGGTCACTCTTTAAGACTTGATATTTTTTGCCACCGAGGTGGCTGATATCGTCTTGTGAGTGCCCACACAGATTGTCTGATAAATTGTTAAAGAGCAGTGAGTTACGCGCTTTCGCTTGGCAACTCGAGGTGGCGTATATTACGCTTTCCTCTTTCAGTGTCAACCGTTTATTTCATTCGGTTGCCGCTGTTTTTAATCTTTCCGACCCGGTTACTTCGTGATGTTGTTCACGTTGTTCCCTGTCGATGGAGCGGCATTATAGGGAGCTGGGCCGGAATGGCAAGCGAATAAATACAGTTTTATTTCGTTTGCCTGTTTTTTATTCACAAAGCCTTATTTAGCCGCGTTTTTGATAAAAGAAGGCAGCTCTGCAAGGCTTGCGAGCACGCCATCTGCCAGCGCCTCACCTTCTGTAGTAACCGGCTTACCGCTTTTCACCAATATCTTGTGCCCTACGCCAGCAGCTGCAGCTGCCTGCATGTCTTCGATTTTATCGCCTACCATATAAGAAGCGGCCATATCGATGTTCAACTCATCTTTTGCGGTAAGAAACATGCCTGGCATTGGTTTGCGACATTCACATACCTGAGTAAAAGCCTCTACCGTACCTTCAGGATGATGAGGGCAAAAATAGATACCATCCAGATCGACACCACGGTCGGCCAGTGACCAATCCATCCATTCCGTTAACCGGAGAAATTGTGCTTCGGTAAATTTACCGCGTGCAATACCTGACTGGTTGGTCACCAGTACTAAAGCAAAACCCATTTCCTTCAATTGCAGGCAGGCTTCTATTACACCTTCAATAAATTGGAAATCATCGATTTCATGGACATACCCATGATCAACATTAAGGGTACCGTCTCTATCTAAGAAAATTGCTGGAACAGTCTGTGCCACGTCTTGGCTCCTGATGGCGGGTTAATAGATGTAGTATCGCATGTTTTAAGGTGGAGTGAGAATGCTATCCCAGTTGACTTAGACGTCTAGACGCCTTAGCATCCACGACATACTTATGACGTAAGCCACAGAGTCACTTTCATCAAGCTACGACCCAAAGATAGAATAAGAAGAATATGATTAAACTTTCTAACATCACCAAAGTGTTTCAGCAGGGTTCGCGTTCTATCGTCGCACTCTCTGACGTGAGCCTTCACGTCCCTGCTGGACAGATTTATGGCGTGATAGGAGCATCAGGTGCGGGTAAAAGCACGCTGATTCGTTGTGTCAATTTGCTGGAACGTCCGACTGAAGGCCAGATTTTCGTGGACGGCCAGGATTTGATGGCATTTTCTGAAAAAGCACTGACGCGAGCACGCCGCCAGATTGGCATGATTTTCCAGCACTTTAACTTGCTCTCCTCCCGTACCGTGTTCGGCAATATTGCTTTGCCGTTGGAACTCGACAATCTCTCTTCAATTGAGATAAAAAAACGTGTAGCGGAATTATTGAAGCTCGTTGGTTTGGAAGATAAGCATGATGCCTATCCGGCTAATCTTTCCGGTGGCCAAAAACAACGTGTGGCGATCGCCCGCGCTTTAGCCAGTAATCCTAAGGTTTTGCTGTGTGATGAAGCGACCAGCGCGTTGGATCCGGCAACAACTCGTTCTATTCTTGAATTACTCAAAGACATTAACCGTCGCTTAGGGCTGACTATTTTATTGATCACCCATGAAATGGACGTTGTTAAACGCATTTGCGATCAGGTTGCGGTCATCAGTGATGGTAAATTGATTGAGAAAGATAAAGTCAGCGAAATGTTCTCGCATCCTAAAACACCGCTGGCTCAACAGTTTATTCAGTCCACATTGCATCTGGATATTCCCGATGATTATGCGGAGCGCTTGGTCGCTGAACCGGCAAAAGACCGCGTGCCTTTATTACGCCTGGAGTTCACTGGCCAATCGGTGGATGCACCATTGCTATCTGAAGTGGTTCGCCGCTTCAACATTAATAACAATATTATCAGCGCGCAGATGGATTACGCCGGTGGTGTGAAATTTGGCATTATGCTGACGGAAATGCATGGCGAAGAAGCCAGTACGCAGGCAGCCATTCAGTTCCTGCATGAAAATCAAGTGAAAGTCGAGGTGCTCGGTTATGTCTGAGGCAATGATGTGGTTAATGGGCCGGGGCATCTGGGAAACCGTAGTAATGACGCTGACCTCCGGCTTTTTCGGCTTTGTGCTGGGTTTGCCGTTTGGTGTACTGCTCTACGTTACCCGCCCCGGTCAGATTGCAGAAAATAAAAAGGTATATCGCGTAATGTCAGCGGTAGTGAACATTTTCCGCTCAATTCCGTTCATCATTTTATTGGTGTGGATGATCCCATTCACCCGACTGATTGTCGGTACATCTATTGGTTTACAGGCGGCCATCGTTCCATTGACCGTAGGTGCAGCGCCGTTTATTGCCCGTATGGTTGAGAATGCGCTGTTAGAAATACCCAGTGGCTTAGTCGAAGCGGCTCGCGCTATGGGCGCAACACCGATGCAGATTATTCGAAAAGTATTACTGCCTGAGGCCTTACCCGGTCTGGTCAATGCCGCAACGATCACGTTGATCACTCTGGTGGGGTACTCCGCAATGGGTGGTGCAGTTGGCGCTGGCGGCCTGGGGCAGATCGGTTATCAATACGGTTATATCGGTTATGACGCCACGGCCATGAATACTGTATTAGTCTTATTAGTGTTTTTGGTTTATCTGATTCAATTCTTTGGAGACCGTATAGTCAAAGCGGTAACCCATAAGTAAGGCAACAACGGCTGTACCTAAACATTGCGAATAATTTATCTCCGCTTATAGAGGAAAGGATATGTCTACTAAATTTAAATCCATCGTGGTTGTCGGCGCGCTTCTGGGAACGCTGGCGTTGGTTGGCTGCGGTCCTAAAGAACAAGATCCAAATCATATTAAAGTGGGCGTGATCGTGGGTTCTGAACAGCAGGTTGCTGAAGTTGCTCAGAAAGTTGCCAAAGAAAAATATGGCCTGAATGTTGAGTTAGTCACTTTCAACGACTACGTTCTGCCGAATGAAGCGCTGAGCAAAGGCGATATCGACCTTAACGCCTTCCAGCATAAACCCTACCTTGATCAACAGATCAAAGATCGTGGATATAAATTGGTTGCAGTCGGCAACACTTTTGTCTACCCGATTGCGGGTTACTCCAAGAAAATCAAATCAACTGATGAGCTGAAAGAGGGCGATCAGGTCGCCTTACCGAACGACCCAACTAACCTGGGACGTTCTTTGCTACTGTTGCAAAAACAAGGTTTGATCAAACTGAAAGATGGTGTTGGCCTGCTGCCGACTGTCCTCGATGTTACCGAAAACCCTAAAAATCTGAAACTGGTTGAACTGGAAGCACCACAACTGCCACGTTCGCTGGATGACAACAAAATTGCGTTAGCGGTGATCAACACCACCTACGCAAGCCAGATTGGTTTAACCCCTGAGAAAGACGGTATCTTCGTGGAAGACAAAGAGTCTCCTTATGTAAACCTGTTGGTTGCTCGCGAAAACAACAAAGATGCTGAGAACGTTAAGAAATTCGTTCAAGCCTATCAGTCAGACGAAGTGAATGCCGCTGCCAATAAAATCTTCAATGGCGGCGCGGTGAAAGGTTGGTAAGTTTTATTCCTCTGCCTATCACAGAGCTTAAAGAGAAAACTTTTCTAAATAACTTCTTTTAGAAAAAACTCTTTTAGAAAAAAATAACAAGGCGGGCCAATGCCCGCCTTGTTATTTTCCCAATACCTTGCTTCAATACCGCCACATTCTTTCCCCTAACATAGTAAAAAGCAGAGGATATACCATGCGTGCTTTACCTCTCTGTTTGTTCGCTCTCTTGCTAGCTGGATGTTCCGCGACTCATAAAACGCAGCCACCCACTCCTGAACAGCCAACTCCGGTAGAAATTAAACCTGTAAAACCAAAACCAGTCGCTGTTCGTCCGGCACCGGTTAAGCTGTACAAAGATGCTGAAGCTCTGGTAGGAACACCGTTCCGTGACCTGGGTGAAGTATCGGGTGAATCCTGTCAGGCAGACACACAAGACGCGCCACCAAGTCTGGCAACGGCCCGCAAAAGAATGTTGACGCGTGCGTCTTACATGAAAGCCAATGCCGTATTGTTACATCAGTGCCAGATCCTCAGTGGCGTTCCCGGCTGCCATCAACAGGCCGTTTGTCAGGGCTCAGCGCTGAACGTTACCTTCAAATGACCTCGTTTTCCTTCGCTCAAATAGGGACCATTCACTCTCCCTATAAAGAGAAGTTTGCTGTCCCCCGCCAGCCCGGCTTGATTGAAGATGGCGGGGGAGAACTGCATCTACACTCCCCTTACAATCAACCTGAAGCGGTGCGCGGCCTTGAAGAGTTCAGCCATATCTGGGTGATGTTCATTTTTCACCAGACCATGGACGGCGGCTGGCGCCCTACTGTGCGCCCTCCCCGTTTGGGCGGAAATACTCGGACTGGCGTATTCGCCACCCGTTCGACCTTCCGGCCAAATCCGCTGGGGATGTCATTGATTGAACTGAAGGACATTCGTTGCCAAGGCCAGAACGTCATACTGGAATTGGGTAGTCTCGATCTTGTCGATGGCACTCCGGTGGTAGATATAAAACCCTATCTGCCCTTTGCCGAGAGTCAACCCGAAGCCCGTGCAGGTTTTGCGCAATCAGCACCACCTGCCAATATGCCGGTGGAATTCACCCCGCAGGCCGAGCAGCAATTAGCGGCTAATTTGTCAACACACCCCAACTTGCGCCGTTTTATCACTCAGGTTTTAGGCCAGGATCCCCGCCCCGCCTATCGTAAAGGTGAAGAACTGGCACGGGATTACGCAGTAAACCTGTTGGAATTCAATGTCCGCTGGCGTGTTGTGGGCGAGCTAAACCAGGTCTTATCCCTCGACAAAAACTAATTTTCCATCCCTTCTCTTTTGACAGCCCTCAGTCGCTGGTAAACTAAGAAACTTTTCACGCTTTGGCTGCCCGATGGCAGCCCGATTGCAATTAGCAGTGCTAACGGAATCAACACAACATGCGTACAACTCAATATCTGCTCTCCACACTCAAAGAGACGCCAGCCGACGCCGAAGTGATCAGCCATCAGTTGATGCTGCGCGCCGGAATGATCCGCAAACTGGCTTCAGGCCTCTATACCTGGCTGCCGACCGGCCTGCGCGTACTTCGTAAAGTCGAAAACATCGTCCGCGAAGAAATGAACAACGCCTGCGCTATCGAAGTCTCCATGCCGGTAGTTCAGCCCGCCGACTTATGGCAGGAGAGCGGTCGCTGGGAGCAATATGGTCCTGAGTTGCTGCGCTTTGTTGATCGCGGCGATCGCGCCTTTGTACTAGGCCCGACGCATGAAGAAGTGATCACTGACCTGATCCGTGGCGAAATCAGCTCTTATAAGCAACTGCCGCTGAATTTCTTCCAGATCCAGACCAAATTCCGCGATGAAGTTCGTCCGCGCTTTGGCGTGATGCGTTCGCGCGAATTTATCATGAAAGATGCTTACTCTTTCCATACTACGCAGGAATCCTTGCAGGAAACTTACGACGTCATGTATGCGGCCTACAGCAAGATTTTCAGTCGTATGGGCCTGGATTTCCGCGCTGTTCACGCGGATACCGGCTCAATTGGCGGTAGCGCATCGCATGAATTCCAGGTTCTGGCCTCAAGCGGTGAAGATGACATCATCTTCTCTACCGAATCTGACTACGCGGCGAACATTGAATTGGCTGAAGCAGTAGCCCCTGCGGCACCACGCGCAGCAGCGACAGAAGAGCTGCGCCAGATTGCAACGCCACATGCCAAAACCATCGCCGAACTGGTTGAGCAATTCCAGGTCCCGGTCGAGAAAACGGTTAAAACCTTGATGGTTCATGCCACAGAAGAGAGCGGCCACAAGTTGGTTGCGCTGCTGGTGCGTGGCGATCATGAATTGAACGAAGTGAAAGCCGAGAAGCTGCCACAGGTTGCCTCCCCGCTGACTTTTGCTACTGAAGCCGAGATCCGCGCCGTCGTTAACGCGGGTCCGGGTTCACTGGGTCCGGTTAATCTGCCGATGCCAATCGTAGCTGACCGCACCGTCGCGGCCATGAGTGATTTCAGCGCCGGTGCTAACATCGACGGACAGCATCATTTCGGCATCAACTGGGAACGCGATTTGCCGTTGCCACAGGTTGCCGATATTCGTAACGTCGTTGAAGGTGATATCAGCCCGGATGGTAAGGGTACATTGCTTATTAAACGCGGTATCGAAGTGGGTCATATCTTCCAACTGGGTACCAAATACTCGGAAGCGATGAATGCCACAGTGCAAGGCGAAGATGGGCGCAATCAGGTCATGACTATGGGTTGTTACGGCATCGGTGTGACCCGCGTCGTTGCTGCGGCGATTGAGCAGAATCACGATGACCGTGGCATCATCTGGCCAGACGCGATTGCACCTTTCCAGGTCGCGATCCTGCCAATGAATATGCACAAGTCATTCCGTGTCAAAGACGTAGCGGAAGAGCTCTATCAGGCTCTGCGCGCGAAAGGCATCGATGTGATCCTCGACGATCGTAAAGAGCGTCCTGGCGTGATGTTTGCAGATATGGAACTGATCGGTGTACCGCATCAGGTAGTTATCGGCGATCGTAATCTTGACGCGCAAGAGCTGGAATACAAAAATCGTCGTACCGGTGAAAAGCTGATGATCAAACAAAGCGATATTCTTGAGCATTTACTGAGCCAGATCCCACGCTAATCACGGGATAACCACCACTCCAGCTGACGAGTCCTGCTATAGGTTGACACATTTTCCTCAGCGTTCGAGTTAAATGTGTCAACGCTATTTAGGACAGGTCATAGCAATAAAAAAAGACGCGATATCGCGTCTTTTTTTATTGCTATGACCCGCACAACGACTAGATGTGCAGCTCGGTCAGCTTCTCTTTTGGCAGTGCCAAATCTTCGTTGTGATTGACCACCACATCATGATCGAGAATGTGCTGTGCAATTTCCTGAGCTTCTTTCAGGGAATGCATTTCGTAAGTTCCGCACTGGAACTCATTCAGCTCTGGAATTTTACGTTGGTCTGTCACTTTGAGAACATCGGCCATGGCCGCTTTCCATGAATCAGCCACCAATTTCTCGGTAGGTACACCGATCAGACTCATGTAGAACCCGGTACGACAACCCATTGGTGAAATATCAATGATTTCTACACCGTTCCCATTGAGATGGTTACGCATGAAACCAGCAAACAGGTGTTCCAGAGTGTGGATGCCGCGCTCAGGCATGACTTCAATATTCGGACGGCAAAAACGCAGGTCGAATACAGTGATGGTATCCCCGTGAGGGGTTTTCATGGTTTTTGCGACGCGAACAGCAGGTGCTGCCATACGGGTATGGTCTACGGTAAAGCTATCCAACAGTGGCATATCGTCACCCTCCTAAAGAAAAAATGTTTTTTTTATCGAACTCAGGAAACCTTTTCCCATAATGCGAGTCTGAATATATGAAAGACGCACATTCGTTATCATCATCCCTGTAAACAGAGATGTTATTTGGCCACATTAATTGTGGCCTTTTTCTTTTTAGCCGCCCGCAAGTGCGGCCAGATACTCTTCAAAGCTTAGCTTATCATTCGCCTCAAGGTCGCGTTGCCGTTGCCATGAAGCTTCACACTCTGCTGCAAGCTTTTCTGCGCTAAGAATTTCCAGCGGTTCTTGCAACAGTATCTGACGGTATTTTTCAGCAAGTTTTAAGCCGAGATTGCCTGAACCAGGCGCTTTCATCTCACGCAAGATACGTGCGGAATAGGTCAACTCAGGATCGTCAAATCCAGCAACCAGCTCGCAACAGACATCCTGATACTGTTGATTACCGTTCTGACTATCGAGCACTTCAGCAACGCGTCGCAGGTCAGCAAAGAGCGCCTTCCCAACCTGCCCAAGAGGCTTACGCTGGTCGTTACAACCGATACCAATCGTCTGGCCCGGCTTACGCCCTTCCAAAATCACCCGATTCCAGTTCTTACGCGTACAAAGCAATTCGTCACTGTTCATCTCTGGCGCATCCGCCAAAGCACACCATATCAAAAACAGATCCAGGAAACGCGCCTGAGACGCATCCACACCAATTGGCGAGAAGGGATTCACATCCAGGGAGCGAACCTCAATGTACTCAATCCCACTACGCATTAGTGCATCGGAAGGCGTTTCACCTGAACGAGTGACACGCTTCGGACGAATTGGAGCATAAAGTTCGTTCTCAATCTGTAACACATTGGTGTTCAGTTGCAGATATTTGCCATCTTTTTTAACGCCTATTGCAGCGTATTCTTCAGAAGGCGTGCCTATTGCCTGTTTAACACCTTTCACATAGGTTTCGAGGTCGTTAAAGGTAATACCCAAATTGCTTTGTGATTTATTGGTATAGCCTAAATCGCTCAGACGCAGCGACGTTGCGTACGGCAGATAACACAAGCCTGATTCTGTATGCTCAAAGGGTAATTCCGTTTCACGCCCGTTGAGGAAGGACGAACAAATTGCCGGAGATGCCCCAAACAGATAAGGGATCACCCAGCCAAAACGGTAATAGTTACGGATCAGTTTAAAATAGGCGGCAGAAATCTCATGCTTGCCGCTCTCGGCATCCGTGATACCAAGGCGCGCCTGCCAGAACTCCAGCGGCAGTGAGAAATTGTAATGAATGCCAGAGATGATCTGCATTAAGGCGCCGTAGCGATTTTTCAAACCTTCGCGATAAAGCGTTTTTAAGCGCCCTATATTTGAGGAACCGTATTGCGCAAGTTCAATCTCCTGCTCTGCCCCGACAAAACAAGGCATACTCAGCGGCCACATTCTTTCATCACCCAGTTCGCGGGCAACATGGCGGTGGATATCACGCAGGAATGTCAGAAGATGGTCGATATCGCCATCTACGGGAGTGATAAACTCCAGAAGGGATTCTGCGAAGTCGGTCGTGATCCAATGATGCGTTAGCGCCGCACCTAAAGCTTCTGGATGCCCTGTTGCCGCGAGTGAACCATCTGCATTAACACGAAGCGTTTCGCGCTCTATGCCACGGCGAATACCTTTTACTGCCTGAGGGTGGGCTTCCAACCAGGAAAGCGCCTGAGATACATCCGGGATCAAATTGACCTCCCGCTATTTGAAGACATTAACTTGCAAGCATACTGAATCTGCATAGATGTAACCATCATGATAAGCGATACAAATCTAACTCCACCATGAGATCCCCTGTAACGTAATGACAGTTAAAACTGCATAACGTATCGTTTTCCCAATACAAAGGAAAAACACTATCGGGCCCCACGGCATGCGCAACCAGCCAGCCAACACACATAACACATCACCGACAACCGGCAACCAACTGAGCAATAGCGCAGCAGGGCCAAAACGATTTAACCAAACCAGGGCGATATTAAGACCGCGCTGCGGTTTCAGCTCCGGCAGTAACCGGCCAATGATGATATTGGTTATCCCACCTAAGGTATTGCCAAAAGATGCAGCGATAACTAATAAAAATGGCGACGCACTCCCAGCAGACAGTAGACCAACCAATAAAATCTCTGAATTTCCCGGTAGCAGCGTCGCACTGAGAAAGCTGCTGCCAAAGAGTGAGGCCAGCGCCAGCGTGCTACTCAAAGGGTGCGAACATCCACCACGGCCATATTGGCACGTTGTGCGGCCTGAATACCGAAATCAGCATCTTCGAATACCACACATTTCTCAGGCGGTACGCCAATAAGTTCAGCGCAAAGCAGAAAGGTGTCAGGAGCCGGTTTGTGATTCATCACATCATTGGCACCCACGATAGCGTCAAAGCAGTCACGTAAGCCTAAATGACGAAGCAAAGCATCGGCCATCCAGTGTTCGCTGCCAGTGCCTACAGCCATAGGGCGTCGGCCATGATAGAACTTCACCACATCAATAAGCGGAAGGGGTTGTACGGTATCCAACAGCATCTCTTGCACCGCCGCGGTTTTCTCCGCGGCAAGGTGGTGTGGATCCAAATCGACCTGGTTGTCATCAATAATAAATTTGGCAATACGCCACGTCGGGGAACCATTGAGAGCTACCATCGCCTCGAAATCAAAATGCATATTGTATTTGGACAACACCTGATGCCAAGCTTTGCGGTGGGTGGGTTCTGTATCCAATATGGTTCCATCCATATCAAAGATCAAACCCTGGTAGAGATCGTACATCTTGTACTCCTGCTCACAATAAAAACAGGAAACTACTTTAGCGTAAAGTCTGCAGAATGTCGCATTTTGTCAGGGAGCATAAGCGGGGGCGAGCAATGAGATAAGTAGGATTTTAAAGGTGTAGGGAAGCTGGAAAGCAAAAAACCGCCGAAGCGGTTTCTTTAAATATGGTGCACCCAGGAAGATTCGAACTTCCGACCGCTCGGTTCGTAGCCGAGTACTCTATCCAGCTGAGCTATGGGTGCAAAGTTGTTTACTATAATTTGTTGTTCGATGCGGGATAAGCAAGGCAAAGAATGGTGCACCCAGGAAGATTCGAACTTCCGACCGCTCGGTTCGTAGCCGAGTACTCTATCCAGCTGAGCTATGGGTGCATTTTGATTCTTACTGCAGATTTTACCCAACCATTTTTCCCTACTGCATTAGCTTTCGCTTCTGCCCATCACGCTCATTTGATTGCAAATCAACATACGTTCTGGAAAGTATGGTGCACCCAGGAAGATTCGAACTTCCGACCGCTCGGTTCGTAGCCGAGTACTCTATCCAGCTGAGCTATGGGTGCATTTTAAATGGCGGTGAGGCGGGGATTCGAACCCCGGATGCAGCTTTTGACCGCATACTCCCTTAGCAGGGGAGCGCCTTCAGCCTCTCGGCCACCTCACCATACGCCTCTTGCGAGTTGCGCTGACTAACTTTGTTTAAGCTCATCGGCACTGCGTGGCGCACATATTACTTTCCCGCACTTATAAGTCAAACCCTTTTTTCCCAACAATCGCTTGTTTGGACAATTCACGCGCAACATGCGCAGTTTCACGGCAAAAAGCAGGGCCAGAGTGAGGAATAACACTATTTTTTCTAGAGATAGCGATTCACAGAGGAAGAGTAATTTATCGAAAAAAGTAGAAAAATGGGGGATGAAATCAGAAGGGAAAACCAAGAATCTGCAGAAAAAGGGGTCAGCGCCTCGCCGTTAACGAGACGCCTGGTAAATCAGTAACTCGTTTGTTGAGACTTCTCAGCCTGAATACGCTGATAAATCTCTTCACGATGCACAGAGACCTCTTTGGGCGCATTCACACCAATACGCACTTGGTTACCTTTAACACCTAAAACGGTAACAGTTACCTCATCGCCAATCATGAGGGTTTCACCAACTCGGCGAGTCAGAATAAGCATTCTTTGCTCCTTGAATAATTAAAAGAGTCGGGTCTCTCAGTTTCCCGGCCATTATCTATCAACCGCGGGTAAAACGTAAGCCATGACCCCCACATTAAGTGTAACGAGCCTGCGACATAAACCATGAATATTTTAAGCTTAGCTGAAAACAAGACTTTTGTGGCATTTCTGGCCTAACCTATCCCACCTGCGATAGTGAAAACGCCATACTGTACAATACATTATGGCGTTTCTTTGTGTAGTGATTTATTTCTTATTACAGCCTGGCGCTTACCCAAGCCTCTACACCAGCAAGAGCAGATGGAAGGGCCTGAACGTCACTACCCCCTGCCTGTGCCATATCAGGACGACCACCACCTTTACCGCCAACCTGCTGCGCGATAGAAGCAATTAACTCGCCTGCTTTGATACGGTCTGTCAGATCTTTGGTCACACCAACGATCAAACTGACTTTATCATCAGCAACCGTCGCCAGAACAATAATCACCGAACCCAGCTGATTTTTAAGATCATCCACCATGGTGCGCAGCATTTTTGGCTCGACGTTATCCAACTGACTAACCAACAATTTAACGCCTTTCACTTCTTTGGTCTGGCTGGAAAGCGAAGCACTTTCCTGTGCAGCTTGCTGATCTTTAACTTGCTGAAGCTCTTTTTCCAGCAAACGGGAACGTTCGATCAGTGTACGGATTTTATCCGTAACACTGTTTACGTCACCTTTGACTAAATGCGCCACGTCCTGCAACAAATCACTCTGCTGATGCAGTGCAGCGATAGCATTTTCGCCAGTAATAGCTTCGATACGACGAATACCTGCAGCCGTGCCTGATTCGCTCTGAATACGGAAGAGCCCAATATCACCGGTACGGCTCGCATGAGTCCCCCCACAAAGCTCCGTCGAGAAGTCGCCCATCGACAATACGCGCACGCTGTCATCATACTTCTCGCCAAACAGCGCCATTGCGCCCTGCTCTTTTGCATCATCCAGTGCCATGATTTTGGTCTGAATTGGCAAATTGCGACGAATTTGCGCATTAACCAGATCTTCAACCTGACGAATTTCCTCAGGTTTCATCGCCTCAAAATGTGAAAAGTCGAAACGCAGATAATGGTCATTGACCAATGAGCCTTTCTGAGCGACATGCTTACCCAACACCTGTCGCAAAGCTGCATGCAGTAAATGCGTGGCAGAGTGGTTCAGGCGGATGCGTTCACGGCGAGCCACATCAACGTTAGCCTCAACTTCGTCACCGATGCTGAGCTTACCAGTAGTCAATGATCCCTGATGACCAATGGCCTTACCGTATTTCTGCGTATCAGAAACCGTAAAGACACCGGATGCCGTTTTCAGTTCACCTTTGTCGCCAACCTGCCCACCGGACTCACCATAGAATGGGGTGTCATCCAGAACCACAATAGCGTTGTCACCTGCGTTAATCGCTTCAACGGGTTGCCCATCGATAAACAATGCCACTACTTTTGAATGACGCTGCAAGTGCTCATAACCGGAGAACTGGGTAACGCCATCGACGCGTACCATACTGTTGTAGTCGGCACTAAAACCACTGGACTCACGCGCACGGCGGCGCTGAATTTCCATGGCTTTTTCAAATCCGGCTTCATCAACTTTAAGATTACGCTCGCGACACACGTCTGCGGTTAAATCCAGCGGGAAACCAAAGGTGTCATACAGACGGAAAGCAATTTCGCCATCGAGAGTGTCCCCTTTGAGCGAGGATAACTCTTCGTCCAGCAATGCCAAACCACGTTCCAGGGTGCGCGCAAACTGCTCTTCTTCTGTTTTAAGCAACTGCTCAACCATCGCCTGCTGCTGTTTCAGCTCTTCTGCTGCCGGGCCCATCACTTCAATCAAAGGCGCAACCAATTTGTAGAAGAAGGTGTCTTTCGCACCCAACATGTTGCCATGACGGATGGCACGACGAATGATACGGCGCAATACGTAGCCACGGTTTTCATTCGATGGGATCACACCATCAGAGATAAGGAATGCGCAGGAGCGAATATGGTCTGCGATAACCCGCAATGATTTGTTATTTAAGTCGGTCGCACCGGTGACCCGAGCCACAGCACCAATCAGTTTCTTAAATAAATCAATATCATAGTTTGAGTTCACATGCTGCATTACTGCAGTGATGCGTTCCAGGCCCATCCCGGTATCAACCGATGGCTTAGGCAGCGGGAGCATGGTGCCATCAGACTGGCGGTTGAACTGCATGAAGACAATATTCCAGATCTCGATATAACGATCGCCATCTTCTTCAGCTGAACCCGGAGGGCCGCCCCAAATATGATCGCCATGATCGTAGAATATTTCAGTACAAGGTCCGCATGGGCCGGTATCACCCATTTGCCAGAAGTTATCTGAAGCGTAAGCACCGCCTTTATTGTCGCCGATGCGGATAATGCGTTCTTTAGGAACGCCAACTTCTTTTTCCCAAATAGCGAAAGCTTCGTCATCGGTTTCATACACCGTGACCCAAAGTTTATCTTTCGGCAGATTGAACCAGTGCTCACCGGTCAGTAATTCCCAGGCATAGTTAATAGCATCATGCTTGAAGTAATCACCGAAGCTGAAGTTGCCCAGCATTTCAAAGAAGGTGTGGTGGCGGGCGGTGTACCCGACGTTCTCCAGATCGTTATGCTTACCGCCTGCGCGGACACAACGCTGAGACGTGGTTGCGCGGGTGTAATCGCGCTTATCCAGACCCAGGAAAACGTCTTTAAATTGGTTCATCCCGGCATTGGTAAACAACAGTGTCGGATCGTTAGTTGGGACAAGCGAACTGCTTGAAACAATGTTGTGTCCCTTACTATGGAAGAAATCGAGAAACGCTTGTCGGATCTCAGCGGTGCTCTTGCTCATAAATGTCCCGGAATCTGGCTTGAATAACGGTTCGTGAGCAGGAAAGTGCCGTATTCAGCATCAAACTGTACATCCCACGAACAAAAAGTGTGGATAAGATAAATTTTCTTCGCAGGGAAGTAAAATCCCGTATGCAGTCAATCATCAAAATCGCGATAAATTGACTGAATTTCTTCATTGAAGAAGCCACGATAGAGCAAATAGCGCATCACTTTTGATTTTTCTTTCCAGTCTGTAGGCAACGGCTCATCAAATTTACGTACAGCAAGCTCGCGGGCTATTACACACCAGTCGACGTCACTGTTTTCTAAAGCAGTGGCAATAATCTCTTTATCTACCCCTTTCTGCTGTAGCTCCGAACGGATCCGCTGGGCGCCGTACCCTTTATGACTTCGGCCCGAAATATAGCGATCGGCAAATTTAACATCATCCAGCCAATTGTGCTGGTAGCAATAATCGATGACCGACTGGACGTGTTCGGGGGAAATATCTTCGGGGAACTGACGCTGCGTTTTCTTCTGCTCCTCTTCCTCTTGCCACTCTTTGGAGAACGAAAGTGTAGATTTGCGTGCCGGGGGTTTAGAGGAGTGAGAAGGTTTAGCATAGGAAGGTTTACTGAAGGCGACGGGTGGGGTCAGTAGTTTACGTCTAAGTTCCATCTCGCCATGATCACGCAGAGATAACAACCGCATAGCACGGCTAATTAGCGCATTAACTTTTCCAGCGTCACTCTCTTTCGCAGGCGGGAAAAGCGAGGAATTGTCTTCTTGCCCTCCCTCCTGCAACAATTTTTCAAGATTTACCGCTTTGTCATCAGACATTTTGGTCACCTTATATTAGCAAAACGCCAGCCTGAATATCAGGCTGGCGTTTTGTAGACCGCAAAGGGATCCTGAACAACCGGTTCAGGTTCCCGACGGAATTAGAACTCTTCGCTGGTTTCTACGCTATCGCCCAAGTCTTCAACCGTAGCCGTAGCATTAATTTCACCCGTGCCGCCGTTCAGCAACATGTCACGCAGCTTCTTGTCTATCTCTGCGGCAATTTTCGGGTTTTCTTTCAGGAAGTTGCTGGAGTTCGCTTTGCCCTGACCGATTTTTTCACCGTTGTAGCTGTACCATGCACCGGCTTTTTCGATCAATTTGTGCTTAACGCCCAGATCGACCAGTTCACCATGGATATTGATACCTTCGCCATACAAAATCTGGAATTCAGCCTGCTTGAAAGGTGCAGCAATTTTGTTCTTCACCACTTTCACGCGCGTTTCGCTACCAATAACCACATCACCATCTTTGATGGCGCCAATGCGGCGGATATCAAGACGCACGGAAGCATAGAACTTCAGCGCATTACCGCCGGTCGTCGTTTCCGGGTTACCGAACATCACACCAATTTTCATACGGATCTGGTTGATGAAAATCAGCAGAGTATTGGCATTTTTCAGGTTACCAGCCAGCTTACGCATCGCCTGGCTCATCATACGTGCCGCGAGGCCCATATGAGAGTCACCGATTTCGCCTTCGATTTCAGCTTTTGGCGTTAGGGCAGCCACGGAGTCAACGATGATCACATCAACAGCACCAGAACGGGTCAATGCATCGCAGATTTCTAACGCTTGCTCACCGGTATCAGGCTGCGAACACAGCAAGTTATCGATATCAACGCCCAGTTTTTTAGCATAAATCGGGTCAAGGGCGTGTTCAGCATCGATAAATGCGCAAGTTTTACCTTCGCGTTGCGCTGAGGCAATAACCTGCAGCGTCAGCGTGGTTTTACCAGAGGATTCAGGTCCATAAATCTCAACGATACGGCCCATCGGCAAACCGCCGGCACCCAACGCAATATCCAAAGACAAAGAGCCGGTAGAGATCGTTTCAACATCCATGGAGCGATCTTCACCGAGACGCATGATGGAGCCTTTACCAAATTGTTTTTCAATCTGGCCCAGTGCTGCAGCTAACGCCTTTTGCTTATTCTCATCAATAGCCATTTTTGCTCCTTCGTCTGACGTTGAGTGAATGACCTCACTTACGTCACTGAATGTAATTTATGTACAGGTAATTGACGCTAATTATACTGTATGCTCATACAGTATCAAGCCTATTTTTCAAGAAACTCATTCAGCGCAGTTTGTAATGAAAAAACAGCAGCTTGCAAACGAACTGACTCACGATCGCCAGAAAATTGACGTTTTAACGCCATAATTCTGCCTTCGCTGTCTGCAAAACCAAACCACACGGTTCCCACCGGTTTAGCTTCTGTTCCACCATCAGGCCCGGCAATGCCACTTATTGACAGTGCCAGATTGGCGCCAGCGGCATGTAACGCACCTTGTGCCATCTCACGAACGCTCTCTTCGCTGACAGCACCGAACTCGTGCAGAGTGACTTCAGCCACACCGAGTAGCTGATGTTTAGCGGCATTGCTGTAGGTCACAAAACCGCGATCAAACCAGGCTGAACTGCCGGCAATATCCGTAATGGCTTTTGCCACCCAGCCCCCGGTGCAGGACTCAGCACAGGTGATCCATAACCCCTTATCTTTTAATTTATTGCCCACCTGCTCGCTTAGCTGATGTAACTGATGTTCATTCATAACTGATCCTTGCGGGCGTTAATGATATGAACCGATGTTATCACTTATACCCTGCACAAATCAGCCCGAGCACCTTTTTTGCGAGATGTCTTCAAGAGAAAAATACATCAGCCTTTTGTAAAGCCAGCGAAAACAAAAAGGGCCACATACATGATGTGACCCTTCTTAAAGAGGTCTTATTTTACGTTGAAAACTCAGTTCCCCTGCCTTGCCTTACTGACTGCCTCACCCAGTTGCCACACGGCCATTGCATAATGCGTGCTGTGGTTATAACGGGTGATGGTGTAGAAATTCGGCAGACCGTACCAATACTGGAAATTCTGGCCCATATCCAGGCGCAGCAGGCTGGCTTCCTGATAATTGCCCAGCGAACCCAACGGGCTAAGGCCAGCGGCTTTCAAGGTAAACAACGGGTACTTGGTTTTAAAACCGTTTTCAAGCAGCGGAGCCTGGCCGGTCGCAGGTATCGCCACTGGTGCCCCTTTCGTCCAACCATGGGCTTTAAAATAATTGGCAACGCTGCCAATGGCATCCACCGGATCCCATAAATTGGCATGCCCGTCACCGTTGAAGTCCACCGCATAGTCTTTATAAGAGGATGGCATAAATTGGCCGTAACCCATGGCACCGGCGAAAGAACCACGCAAACTTAGCGGATCATCTTGTTCCTGACGGCACATCAGCAGGAAAGTTTCCAACTCACCCTGGAAATAGTCGGCACGGCGTGGATAAGCAAAGGAGAGCGTCGCCAGCGCATCAATGATGCGGGTCTTACCCATCACTCGGCCCCAACGGGTTTCCACCCCAATGATACCGACGATAATTTCCGGCGGCACGCCGTAAACTTGCTCTGCGCGTTGCAATGCCTCTTGGTATTGATTCCAGAAAGCCACGCCGTTTTGCACGTTATCTGGCGTGATGAACTTAGCGCGATAACGCAACCAAGCTCCATTTGGCCCTGACGGCGGCCCAGCCGTTGGCGCTTGTTGATCCATCAAGCGCAATACAAATTCCAAACGCTTGGTTTGAGCCAAAACATCGTGCAACTGCTGGCGGTCAAAACCGTGCTCGGTGACCATCTTGTCAACGAACTGGTTCATTCCTGCATCGTAGGCAAAATCACCATTTTGCAACTGGCCAGTGTGCTCGGGTTTTAGAAGAAAACCGCCACTCGTCGCGGCCGCTACAGTTGCGGTACTGTTTCCACCTGAGAAGGGATTGCGTGGCCCTTCAGGAGGAGGAGTCGGCTTGCTACTGCAGGCAGCAAGCAGGGTAATAACAGGAAGAATGGCAGCCAAATGACGCATCAGATATCCATATAGCCATGCAAGAAATAAGTGAAGGCTATGTTAAAGCATTGCCCTGCGTGAACAAACTGGAATATGGATTTGAATTACATTGCATCTTTGCGGCAATCCTCGAACTTTTACCTGTGACAGCCCGTTACTGGCTGGGCTAGTATAGCGGGGTGAAAGCACCATCTGGCATGGCCATTTTTTGATGATGTTATTACATTATCGCCTGTGTATTGCCCGCCCTTTCACGCGGGATTCAGTGAAACTGATGTGATACTCGAATGAGAAAAATGAAATCACACATTCTTAAAATTCAATGGATTAAAAGAACACATCTATGAGTAATAATGCCGCAACCGACGCCCACACCCCCATGATGCAGCAGTACCTGCGCCTGAAAGCCGAGAACCCTGAGATCCTGATGTTTTACCGCATGGGAGATTTCTATGAGCTGTTCTATGACGATGCAAAGCGCGCCTCGCAGTTGCTGGATATTTCCCTTACTAAACGCGGTGCTTCGGCCGGAGAACCTATTCCAATGGCGGGGGTGCCCTATCACGCCGTCGAAGGTTATTTAGCAAAATTAGTGCAACTTGGTGAGTCGGTCGCCATTTGCGAGCAAATTGGGGATCCTGCGCTCAGTAAAGGCCCGGTTGAGCGTAAAGTCGTGCGCATTGTTACGCCAGGCACGGTCAGCGATGAAGCCCTGCTCAATGAGCGCCATGACAACTTGCTGGCAGCCATTTGGCAGGATGGTCGTGGTTTTGGATATGCCACGCTGGATATCAGCTCAGGCCGTTTTCGCGTGGCGCAGCCAGAAGATCTGGAAACCATGGCGGCTGAAATACAGCGTACCAATCCGGCAGAACTGCTTTACCCGGAAAGTTTTGAAGCCATGCAGCTTATCTCTTCCCGCCGCGGCCTGCGCCGCCGGCCGATGTGGGAATTTGAACTGGAGACGGCTAAACAGCAGCTCAACCTGCAATTTGGCACCCGTGATCTAAGTGGTTTCGGCGTAGAGCAGGCACCGCAGGCACTACGCGCTGCGGGCTGCCTGCTGCAATATGTGAAAGATACGCAGCGCACCGCCCTGCCACACATCCGCGGCGTCACCATGGAGCGCTTGCAGGATGGCATCATTATGGACGCCGCCACCCGCCGTAATCTGGAATTGACACAAAACTTGTCGGGAGGCGTAGAAAATACGCTGGCGGCGATCCTCGATCACGCCGTAACACCGATGGGCAGCCGCATGCTCAAGCGCTGGATCCACATGCCAACGCGCGATGTAAAAGTGTTGAACCATCGTCAGTTGGCATTGGGATCATTGCAGGATCTGAGCGCTGAGTTGCAGCCGGTTTTGCGTCAGGTTGGTGATCTGGAACGTATCCTTGCCCGTCTGGCACTGCGCAGTGCGCGCCCACGCGACTTAGCCCGTATGCGCCACGCATTACAACAACTGCCGGAAATCCGCGCCTTGTTGCAACCGCTGGAACCTGACCATATCCAAACGCTGGTGAAAAACTGCGGTGAATTTAATGAACTGGTCGCCTTGCTGGAATACGCCGTGGTTGAATCCCCCCCGGTATTGGTGCGCGACGGCGGTGTGATAGCACCGGGCTATAACGCCGAACTGGATGAATGGCGTGCACTTGCGGATGGCGCGACCGATTACCTCGATCAGTTGGAGATCCGCGAACGCGAAAAGCTGGGGCTGGATACGCTTAAGGTTGGTTTTAACGGCGTGCACGGTTACTTCATTCAGGTTAGCCGCGGGCAGAGCCACTTAGTTCCTATTCACTATGTCCGCCGCCAGACACTGAAAAATGCTGAGCGCTATATCATTCCTGAACTTAAGGAATATGAAGACAAAGTACTCACGTCGAAAGGCAAGGCACTTTCCCTGGAAAAAGCGTTATACGAAGAGTTGTTTGATCTGCTGATGCCGCATCTTGATGCGCTGCAACAAAGCGCCAGCGCGCTGGCGGAGCTGGACGTGTTGAGTAATCTGGCAGAACGGGCTTATACGCTGAACTACGCCTGCCCGACGCTGAGCGATAAACCAGGGATTCACATTACCGGTGGCCGTCATCCGGTAGTAGAACAGGTGCTGAGCGAACCCTTTATCTCCAACCCGCTCGTCATGTCGCCACATCGCCGCATGTTGATCATTACCGGCCCGAACATGGGCGGTAAAAGTACCTATATGCGCCAGGCTGCGCTGATTGTACTGATGGCGCATATTGGTTGCTACGTACCTGCCGAGCAAGCAGTCATTGGCCCGGTAGACCGCATATTCACCCGCGTGGGTGCGGCGGATGATCTCGCGTCCGGGCGTTCGACATTTATGGTGGAAATGACCGAAACGGCCAATATTTTACACAACGCCACAGAAAACAGCCTGGTCCTGATGGATGAAATTGGCCGTGGCACATCAACTTATGACGGGCTGTCTCTGGCCTGGGCCTGTGCGGAAAGCCTGACCAACCGTATTAAAGCCATGACGCTGTTCGCCACCCACTATTTCGAGCTGACAACCCTGCCGGAAAAAATGGAAGGTGCGGTGAATGTCCACCTCGACGCCATCGAGCATGGGGATACCATCGCCTTTATGCACAGCGTTCAGGAGGGTGCGGCGAGTAAGAGCTATGGCCTGGCCGTTGCGGCACTGGCGGGGGTTCCGCGTGATGTTATCAAACGGGCGCGACAGAAACTGAAAGAACTGGAAACCCTCTCCAACAGCGCAGCAGCCAGTAAAGTGGATGGTCCGCAACTGGCACTGCTGACAGAAGAGGTGTCACCGGCCGTAGAGGCGCTTGAAGCGCTTGATGTCGACTCGCTGTCACCGCGCCAGGCACTGGAGTGGATCTACCGTTTGAAGGATATGGTCTGACACATACAGATTTATCCAAAATCATTGGCGTTACAGCAAGGCTGCAGTAGCCGTCAAGGATGAAGGATAAAAGGCATAAAAATCTATGGTCACCCCCCGTTTTTGCAACACCGATTTTGATTTATGATGGGCTTGCTTAAATCTATACGGCGTCTGATGGGCAACACTACGTTGCCCGCGCCACGATGAAGTCCGCGCCTGCAGAACCTTAAAAAGCGGA
>Ga0209903_1000277_pt1 | contig 21267 bp, 22 predicted proteins | sample OrgsoiDNA2013051_FD_185801 | JGI IMG/M metagenome (GOLD analysis project Ga0209903, IMG submission 185801) | Permafrost soil microbial communities from the Arctic, to analyse light accelerated degradation of dissolved organic matter (DOM) -... | ecosystem: Environmental > Terrestrial > Soil >...
CGCCGAAGTGTCCATGGTCGAGCCGGGTGGTCCGGCCGACAAGGCCGGTGTCAAGGCCGGCGACATCATCCTGAAATTCAACGGCGCCGACATCGGCCGCTCGTCCGACCTGCCGCGCCTGGTCGGCAGCACCGAGTTGGGCAGCAAAGCCACGGTCACCGTCTGGCGCAAGGGCGCTCAGCTCGACTTGCCCGTCACCATAGCCGAGCTGCCGTCCGACAAGCCGGCCAAGGTGGCCGCCGGCAAGGACAAGCCGAAGGCCGAGGCGGCCTCCAACGCGCTGGGCTTCAAGGTCAGCGACCTGAGCGCCGCGCAGAAGAAGGAGCTGGACCTGGAGGGCGGCGCCGTGGTCGACGAGGTCGATGGCGTCGCGGCCAAGGCCGGCATCCGCGCCGGCGACGTGGTGCTGCAACTGAACAATGTCGAGATCAAGGACGCCAAGCAGTTCAACGCCGCCGTCGCCAAGCTCGATACCAAGAAGCAGTCGGTGGTGCTGGTGCGACGCGGCGACGTGGCGCAGTTTGTCTCGCTGAAACCTTCGGCCAAGTAATCGTCCACAGGGGCCGGCCGCGCGAACCCGGCCGGCCCCGCGCCATCTTCCCATGCATTTCACTCTGTATAGCCGCAGCTACTGCCACCTCTGCCAGGACATGCTGGACGCGCTGCAACTGCTGCAGACGCCCGAACGGCCGTTCACCGTCACGGTGGTCGATGTCGACGCCGACGCGGCGCTGGTGGCCCGTTTCGACGAGCTGGTGCCGGTGTTGTATGCCGCTCTGGAGCAGCCCGAGCTGTGCCACTACTTCCTCGACGCCGCCCGCGTGCGCCTGGCGCTGGACGCAGAAAGTAGTTGATTAATCAGTAATTTCCGCACAGGCCGTCGCCATTTTTGCCAAATAACATTGGTAAAAATGCACTTTCCTGTGCCGCACGCGTCATAAGACGGGCTTTCCACTCTGAAATCCGGTAAAATGCGGGGGTAGAAAAGCTGCTGTTCTGCGTACTCCCGGTCGTATCAAAGGCGCTCGCCAGGGCATACCGCCCCGCTCGGAGCGCTTTTTTTGTGTTGCGCGCAGGCTGAACGCTCCTTAGTGTGCGGCCTGTGCCCGCTGTCGTCTCAATCCGTTTTTTATATCTGTTAATGAACAACATACGCAATTTTTCCATCATCGCCCACATCGACCACGGTAAATCGACCCTGGCCGACCGCATCATCCAATTGTGCGGCGGCTTGTCCGACCGCGAGATGGAGGCGCAAGTGCTCGATTCGATGGATCTGGAGCGCGAGCGCGGCATCACCATCAAGGCGCAGACCGCCGCCCTGTCGTACAAGGCGCGCGACGGCCAAATCTACAACCTGAATCTGATCGACACGCCGGGCCACGTTGACTTCTCCTACGAGGTGTCGCGCTCGCTGTCGGCCTGCGAAGGCGCGCTGCTGGTGGTCGACGCCTCGCAGGGCGTCGAGGCGCAGACCGTGGCCAACTGCTACACGGCGCTGGAACTGGGCGTCGAAGTGGTGCCGGTGCTGAACAAGATCGACTTGCCGAACGCCGACCCGGCCACCGCCATCGCCGAAATCGAGGACGTCATCGGCATCGAGGCGACCGACGCCGTGCACTGCTCCGCCAAGACCGGCCTGGGTGTGGAGGACGTGCTTGAATCGATCATCGCCCGCGTACCGCCACCGAAGGGCAACAAGGACGATCCGCTGCAGGCGCTGATCATCGACTCGTGGTACGACGCCTATGTCGGCGTGGTCATGCTGGTACGCGTGGTCAACGGCACGCTGAAGCCGAAGGACAAGATCCGTTTGATGGCCACCGATTCGGTGCAGCTGGTCGAGGACGTCGGCGTGTTCGCGCCGCGTTCGGTGTCGCTGCAAGCGCTGTCGGCCGGGCAGGTGGGCTTCGTCATCGCCGGCATCAAGGAATTGAAGGTCGCCAAGGTCGGCGACACCATCACGCTGGCCAACCGTCCGGCCGCCGCGCCGCTGCCGGGCTTCAAGGAAGTCCAGCCGCAGGTGTTCGCCGGCCTGTTCCCGGTCGAGGCCAACCAGTACGACGCGCTGCGCGATTCGCTGGAAAAATTGAAGCTCAACGACGCCGCGCTGATGTACGAGCCGGAAGTGTCGCAGGCGCTGGGCTTCGGCTTCCGCTGCGGCTTCCTCGGCCTGCTGCACATGGAAATCGTGCAGGAGCGCCTGGAGCGCGAATTCGACATGGACCTGATCACGACGGCGCCGACCGTCGTGTACGAAGTGGTGATGCGCGACGGCAGCGTGCTGAAGGTGGACAATCCATCGCGCATGCCGGACCCGTCGCGCATCGAAGAAATCCGCGAGCCCATCGTCACCGTCAACCTGTACATGCCGCAGGAATACGTCGGCTCGGTGATCACGCTGTGCATCGGCAAGCGCGGCGTGCAGCTGGACATGAGCTACCACGGCCGCCAGGTCAAGCTGGTCTATGAAATGCCGATGGGCGAGATCGTGCTGGACTTCTTCGACAAGCTGAAATCGACCTCGCGCGGTTACGCGTCGATGGACTACGAGTTCAAGGAATACCGCGCCGCCGACGTGGTCAAGGTCGACATGCTGATCAACAGCGAAAAAGTCGATGCATTGGCCATCATCGTGCACCGCTCCAACAGCGCCTATCGCGGCCGCCAGGTGGCCGCCAAGATGCGCGAGCTGATCCCGCGCCAGATGTTCGACGTGGCCATCCAGGCAGCCATCGGCGCCAACGTGATCTCGCGCGAAAACGTCAAGGCGCTGCGCAAGAACGTGCTGGCCAAGTGCTACGGCGGCGACATCAGCCGTAAGAAGAAGCTGCTGGAAAAACAAAAAGCAGGTAAAAAGCGCATGAAGCAAGTGGGCTCCGTCGAGATTCCACAAGAAGCTTTCCTGGCAATCCTACAAGTGGACGACAAATGAACCTGCAAGTAATTTTGGGAAATTTCGCATTGATCTTGTTTGTGCTGATGGTGGTCACCGGCGTCATCTGGTGCCTCGACGTGTTTTACTTCGCCAAGCAGCGCCGCCTCGCGGCCGACCGCGCGCTGGCCGAGTACGACAGCCGCAACGCCAAGCTGACGGCCGACGGCATCAAGCTCGACAGCTCCAACAGTCGCGCCGCCATCGAGGCCGCGCTGCTGCGCCAGCCGACGTGGATTGAGTATTCGGGCAGCTTCTTCCCGGTCATCGCGCTGGTGTTTTTCCTGCGCTCCTTCCTGTACGAGCCGTTCAAGATTCCGTCGTCGTCGATGGTGCCGACCTTGCTGGTTGGCGATCTGATCCTGGTGAATAAATTCACCTACGGTATCCGCCTGCCGGTGCTGAACAAGAAAGTCATCCAGATCAACAACCCGCAGCGCGGCGACGTGATGGTGTTCAAGTATCCGAAGGACATGACGCAGGATTACATCAAGCGCGTCATCGGCGTGCCCGGTGATAAAATCACCTATGAAAACAAGCGCTTGACGGTCAACGGCCAGGCGGTCACCTACGCCGCCATGGACGATTACCTGGATGACGAGCGGCCCGAGTACTACAAGCAGTTCACGGAAAACCTGACCGGCGTGCAGCATAAAATCCTCAACAACGACAAGGCGGCGACGCTGAACCTGGCCGACGTCAAGGATTTCCCGCACAGCGAGAATTGCACGTATAAATACGAAGGTTTCACTTGCGTTGTTCCGCAAGGCAATTACTTCATGATGGGCGATAATCGCGACAACAGCGCCGACAGCCGTTACTGGGGCTTCGTACCGGACGAGAACATCGTCGGCAAGGCCTTCTTCGTGTGGATGAACCTGGGCAACCTGCGGCGCATCGGCGGCATCCATTAAAGTTACTCAGTCACACACGCTCGGGAGAGGCAAGACGATGCAAAACGTAACGGTGCAAACCATCAACAAGCAGGCTGGCGTATCGCTGTCCGGCCTGATTTTCGTGCTGGCCATCCTTGGCTTCATCGGCGTGCTGGGCATGAAGATCGTGCCGACCTACAGCGAGTATCGCGCTGTCGTCGCCGCCATCAAGACCGCCAAGGCGACCGGCGGCAGCGTGCGCGAAATGCAGCAATCGTTCGACAACAGCGCCACCGTCAATTACATCAGCTCGATCAGCGGCAAGGATCTGGTGATCGCCAAGGACAACGGCGAAACGGAAATCAGCTTCGCCTACGACAAGAAAATCCCCTTGTTCGGTCCGGCCAGCCTGCTGCTCGAATACGCCGGCAGCACGGCCAAGGATGGCGCCCCGGTCGCGCCCAAGACCGATCAATGACGCCACCGTCACCACAAGCAGAGAAACGATGAATCTTCAGTTATTGCAAACCCGTCTAGGCTATACGTTCCAGGATGCCGGCCTGTTGCAGCAAGCCTTGACGCATCGTAGCCACAGCAGTTTGCATAACGAGCGGCTCGAATTCCTCGGCGACTCCATCCTCAACTGCGTGGTCGCGTCGATTTTGTACGAGCGCTTCCAGTTGATCGACGAGGGCGATCTGTCGCGCCTGCGCGCCAACCTGGTCAAGCAGCAGTCGCTGTACGAAATCGCCCAGAAGATCGAGCTGTCGCAATTCCTGCGGCTGGGCGAGGGCGAGCTTAAATCGGGCGGCTTCCGCCGTCCGTCGATCCTGGCCGACACGCTCGAAGCGCTGTTGGGCGCCATCTTCCTCGATGGTGGCTTCGACCCGGCGCGCGACGTGATCCGCGCTTTTTACATCCCCATCCTCGACTCGGTCGATCCGCAAACGCTGGGCAAGGATGCCAAGACCTTGCTGCAGGAATTCCTGCAATCGAAGAAGATCTCGCTACCGCTGTACAATGTGGTAGCGACGCATGGCGCCGCGCACAGCCAGGAGTTCGAGATCGAATGCCTGGTGCCCAAGCTGGGCGTGCAGGTCTACGGCCGTGGCGGCAGCCGCCGCGCCGGCGAGCAGGCCGCCGCCAAGCTGGCGCTGGAAGTGGCCGAGCAGGCCATGTTGAAAACGCCGGCCGCCGGCCGCAAGACCAAGCCGCGCGCGGCGCAGATGAAGCTGGCCGGCATCGCCACCATCCAGAGCGACACGGCCGCGACGGACGGCAAGCCTGACAGCAAGCTCGCCAACAAATAATCGCCCGCATTGCAGCACTGATTGCAGCACCCATTGCAGCTTATCCGCATCACATTTTGAATCGACACAGCATGACTACCGCACCCATCCCCGCCAACTTCCGTTGTGGCTATATCGCCATCGTCGGCCGCCCGAACGTGGGCAAATCGACGTTGATGAATACGCTGATCGGCGCCAAGGTCAGCATCACGTCGCGCAAGGCGCAAACCACGCGCCACCGCATCACCGGCATCCAGACGCTGGACGACGCGCAGTTCATCTATGTCGACACGCCGGGCTTTCAGACGCGCCATTCGAACGCGCTGAACAAGACGCTCAACAAGACCGTCACCAACACGCTGATCTCGTCCGACCTGATCCTGTACGTGATCGAAGCCGGCACCTTCGGCCCGGCCGACCAGCAAGTGATGGACCTGCTGCCGAAAGAAGTGCCGGTGATCCTGGTCATCAACAAGTCCGACCGCGTCAAGGACAAGGCCGTGCTGCTGCCGTTCGCGCAGCAGGTGGCCGCGAAGTTTAATTTCGCCGCCATCGTGCCGGTGTCGGCCAAGCTGCGCTTCCAGCTCGACGGTCTGCAAAACGAGATCAAGAAATTCCTGCCCGAGAACGACCCGATCTTCGGACCGGACGACATCACCGACCGCAGCGAAAAATTCCTCGCCTCGGAAATCGTGCGCGAAAAACTGTTCCGCTTCGTCGGCGACGAACTGCCGTACACCAGCACCGTGCTGATCGAAAAATTCGAGCAGGAGGGCAATCTGCGCCGCGTCTTCGCCGCCATCCTGGTTGAGCGCAACACGCACAAATCGATGATCATCGGCGACAAGGGCGCGCGCCTGAAAGAAGTATCGACGCAGGCGCGTCTGGACATGGAAAAACTGTTCGGCGGTCCCGTGTACCTGGAAATCTGGGTCAAGGTCAAATCCGGCTGGGCCGACAACGAAGCCGGCCTGCGCGCCTACGGTTACGAGTAAGCGGCAGGGACTTCTCCACGCGCATGTCCACCTCCACGCTAGCCGCAGTCGCTGAATCGTCCCAGGCCACGCCTGAGACGCCATCGGCTGCGGCGCACGCGGATATGCACGATGCGGTGTCGGCCAATGATGCGCCGGCCGCGCGCGTGGCGCCGCTTGCGCCAGCGTCGCATGAATTGGTCGACGCCACTGCCGCAGTCGCGGTGGCAGTAACATCAGCGGCACCAGCGGCCGCCAAGCGGCCACGCGCACCATCGCGCGAACGCACCATCGGCACCAAGGTCGCCGGCCAGCCGGCCTTCGTGCTGCACAGCTACCCCTACAAAGAAACCAGCCTGATCATCGACATGTTCACGCGCGACTACGGCCGCGTGGCCTTGATCGCCAAGGGCGCGAAACGGCCGCACTCGCAGCTGCGCGGCGTGCTGCAAACCTTCCAGCCGCTGTCGTCCAGCTGGACCGGCAAGTCCGAGCTGCGCACGCTGACCGGCGCGGAGTGGGTCGGCGGCATGCTGCCGCTGGAAAAAACCTCGCTGCTGTGCGGCTTCTACCTGAACGAACTGCTGGTCAAGCTGCTGGCGCGCGATGACGCCCATCCCAAACTGTTCGACCACTACGTCGCGACCCTGAACCAGCTGGCGCACAACGAACCGCCGCCCATCGTCTTGCGAAAATTCGAACGGGCCTTACTTAAAGAGACGGGCGTGGCCGCCGACCTGACGCGCTGCACGGACACGCGTGCGGCGGTGCTGGCCGAGCGCCTGTACGTGGTCGACCCGGAGCGCGGCCCGCGTCCCGAGCGCGTCTCCGATGCGTGGCCGCGCGTGAGCGGCAAGACGCTGCTCGACATGGAGCGCGAAGACTACAGCGACGCCGCCACGCAAGGCCAGAGCAAGCAGCTGATGCGCTTCCTGCTGGCGCACCACCTGGGCGGCGCGCCGCTGAACACGCGCCAGATCCTGATCGACCTGTCGCAGTTATAAACGATATAAACCATATAAACGGTATAGAACCATGAGCTACCTGCAGCCAGCCGGCCCGGTCATCGACCTGGGCGTCAACATCGACCACGTGGCCACGCTGCGCAATGCGCGCGGCACCAGCTATCCCGACCCGCTGCGCGCCGCGCTGATGGCCGAGCAGGCCGGCGCCGACTGCATCACGCTGCACCTGCGCGAAGACCGCCGCCACATCAAGGACGCCGACGTCATCGCGCTGGCGCCGCAGCTCATCACGCGCATGAACCTGGAGGCGGCCGTGACGCAGGAGATGATCGACTTCGCCTGCCGCATCAATCCGGCCGACGTCTGCCTGGTGCCGGAAAAACGCACCGAGGTCACCACCGAAGGCGGCCTCGATGTCGTCACCCATTTCAACGCCGTGCAAGCCGCCGTCAAGCAGCTGCAAGGGCAGGGCATCCGCGTCAGCCTGTTCATCGACGCCGACGAAGCGCAGATCGCCGCCGCCGCCGACATCGGCGCGCCGGTCATCGAACTGCACACCGGCCGCTACGCCGACACCGCCGGCGCCGAGCAGGCCGCCGAACTGGAACGCATCAAGGCCGGCGTCTTGTTCGGCGTCGCGCGCGGCTTGAAGGTCAACGCCGGCCATGGCCTGCACTACACCAACGTGCAAGCCATCGCCGCCATCCCCGATATCGCCGAACTCAATATCGGCCACGCCATCGTCGCCCACGCCGTCTTCGTCGGCTGGGAAAATGCCGTGCGCGAAATGAAGGCCATCATGGTCGCCACCCGATTGGGTGCGAAATGATCTACGGCGTCGGCACCGACATCTGCAAAATCCCGCGCATCGAAGCGGCGCTGGCCCGCCACGGCGACCGCTTCGCGCAAAAAATACTCGGCCCGCAGGAGATGGTCAAATATTTGTCGCGCAAGGCCAAGAACCCGGCGCGCGGCATCCGCTTCGTGGCCACGCGCTTCGCCGCCAAGGAAGCCTTTTCCAAGGCCATCGGCCTGGGCATCCGCATGCCGATGACCTGGCCGGCCGCGCAGATGCTCAATGAGCCCAGCGGCAAACCGACGATCGTCTGCAGCGGCGTGCTCGATGAATTCATGAAAAAAAATAAGCTGTCGGCGCAGGTGTCGGTCAGCGACGAGGAAGAATACGCCGTCGCTTTCGTCATCGTCGAACAGGCGGCATGACACTGGTGTGAGATGAGCGACGTAACAGAAAACGAAGAAACAGCGCCGGCGAGCGCGGCCAGCCTGGGTGATGATGCGACCGCGCTGCGCGAAAGCGCGCCCGTACCTACGGCCGATCTGCGCGAGCAGGTGTTGGCGACGGTGGCCAAGTTGCCCAACCTGCCGGGTGTGTACCGCTATTTCGACATCAACGACAAGCTGCTCTACGTCGGCAAGGCGCGCGACCTGAAGAAGCGCGTCTCGAACTACTTCCAGAAAAACCTCAGCAGTCCGCGCATCGCCATGATGGTCGAGCGCATCGCGCGGCTGGAGACGACGGTCACGCACAGCGAGGCCGAGGCGCTGATCCTGGAAAACAACCTGATCAAGACGCAGCACCCGCGCTTCAACATCCTGTTCCGCGACGATAAATCGTATCCCTACCTGAAGATCACCGGCGGCGACTCGCCGCGCATGGTCTACTACCGCGGCGCGGTGGATAAAAAAAACCAGTACTTCGGACCCTTCCCCAATTCGTGGGCGGTCAAGGAGTCGATGCAGATTTTGCAGAAGGTGTTCCTGATCCGCACCTGCGAGGACAGCGTCTACGCCAACCGCACCAGGCCCTGCCTGCTGCACCAGATCGGCCGCTGCAGCGCGCCGTGCGTGAAGCTGATCACGCCCGAGGACTACCAGATCGACGTCGACAACGCCGCGCGCTTCCTGCGCGGCCGGCAGAGCGAAGTGCTGGCCGACCTGGAAAAGAAAATGCACGGCTACGCGGCCGAACTCAAATTCGAGCAGGCCGCCGGGGTGCGCAATCAAATTTCATCGCTGTCGCGCGTGCTGCATCAACAGAGCATGGAGACCGGCGGCGACGCCGACGTCGACATCATCGCCGTCATCGTGCAGGGCGGGCGCGCCTGCGTCAACCTGGCGATGGTGCGCGGCGGGCGCCACCTCGGCGACCGCGCCTACTTCCCGACGCAGGTCGGCGACGCCGCCGCCATCGCCGAGGAGGCCATCGAGGTCGAGGTGCTGAACGCCTTCCTGGTCCAGCACTATACGGAAAAGTTCATCCCCGGTACCCTGATCCTCAATATTGAATACAACCAGCCGGCGTTGATGGTGGCCTTGCAGGAGCAGTGCGGCCACCGCATCAACCTGATCTTCCAGCCGCAGGAGCCGCGCCGCAAATGGCTGGAGCTGGCCGTCAAGGGCGCCGAGATTTCGCTGGCGCGGCTGCTGTCGGAGCAGGGCTCGCAGCAATCGCGCACGCGCGCGCTGGTCGACGCGCTGGCGTTGGAGCCGGAAGACATCGACACGCTGCGCGTCGAATGCTTCGACATCAGCCACACGATGGGCGAGGCGACGCAGGCCTCGTGCGTGGTGTTCCATCACCACCAGATGCAGAACGGCGAATACCGCCGCTACAACATCAACGACATCACGCCCGGCGACGATTACGCGGCCATGCGCCAGGTGCTGATGCGCCGCTACGAAAAGGTCGCCAACGGCGACGGCGTGATGCCGGACGTGGTGCTGATCGACGGCGGCAAGGGACAAATCGAAATGGCGCGGCAAGTGTTCGCCGAGCTGGGACTGGATATCAGCCTGATCGTCGGCGTGGCCAAAGGGGAAGGGCGGCGTGTCGGTTTGGAGACACTGATGTTCGTCGATGGCCGGCCGTCGCAGGAGCTGGGCAAGGAGTCGGCCGCGCTGATGCTGGTGGCGCAGATCCGCGACGAGGCGCACCGCTTCGCCATCACCGGCATGCGCGCCAAGCGCGCCAAGACGCGCCAGACCTCGCGCCTTGAGGAGATCGAGGGCATAGGCGCCAAGCGGCGCCAGAAGCTGCTGGCGCGCTTCGGCGGCCTGCGCGGCGTGGTCGACGCCAGCGTCGAGGATCTGAAGTCGGTCGACGGCATCTCCAGCGCGCTGGCCGAGGAAATCTACAAGCAGCTGCATTAACGTCGGCATGCTGGTTTAAAGTGCGGCGGCAAGGTAGACTAGCGGCGCATTGTTCATGCATTAATCATTTTCACTGCCGCACAACATTCGAACCTATGCCTTTCAATATCCCGATCCTGTTGACCTGGTTGCGCGTGGCGCTGATACCGCTGGTGGTCGGCGTTTATTATCTGCCGGCGCCGTGGCTGCCGATCGCCGACCGCAACATGGCGGCGACGCTGGTGTTCATCGTCGCCGCCATCACCGACTGGTTCGATGGCTTTCTGGCGCGGCGCTGGAACCAGACCTCGGCCTTCGGCGCCTTCCTCGATCCGGTGGCCGACAAGCTGATGGTGGCCGGCGCCTTGCTGGTGCTGGTGCAGCTGGACCGCTGCAATGCCATCCTGGCCTTCATCATCATCGGCCGCGAGATCGCCATCTCGGCGCTGCGCGAATGGATGGCACAGATCGGCGCGTCCAAATCGGTGGCCGTCAGCTCGCTCGGCAAGATCAAGACCACGGCGCAGATGATGGCCATCCCCTTGCTGCTGTTCCATGACATCCTGCTCGGCGCCGTCGACACGCAGATATGGGGCGAGCGTTTGCTGCTGGTGGCTTGCCTGCTGACGGTGTGGTCGATGTTTTATTATTTGCGCCTGGCCTGGCCGATGATCAAGGAAAAAGGCGGCGCGATGTAATGCTCGCGCGGTGCCCTTGACAGCCCGTCTGTATCCTCTATAATGCTGGCCTGTTGTCGACAATGCGGGAGTAGCTCAGTTGGTAGAGCGCAACCTTGCCAAGGTTGAGGTCGAGAGTTCGAGACTCTTCTCCCGCTCCAGTTCTTCGGAGCCAATGTTGATGGCGCGGTAACAAGTAGCACTAGAAATACCGGCAGCTTGCTGCTATGATGTTGGACTCCAATGCGGGAGTAGCTCAGTTGGTAGAGCGCAACCTTGCCAAGGTTGAGGTCGAGAGTTCGAGACTCTTCTCCCGCTCCAGGTTTTTGCGGTACCGGCAGTCGTAGTAAAGTCAGTTGTAACACTCCAATGCGGGAGTAGCTCAGTTGGTAGAGCGCAACCTTGCCAAGGTTGAGGTCGAGAGTTCGAGACTCTTCTCCCGCTCCAGAATTTCGGATCACAGCGCGTAACCCGCTGCGATTTTAGTAAAAAGTTTCCTCTGGCGAGGTAGCAAAGCGGTTATGCAGCGGCCTGCAAAGCCGTCTAGGTCGGTTCGACTCCGATCCTCGCCTCCAAAAAAAGCTCCACGCGGGAGTAGCTCAGTTGGTAGAGCGCAACCTTGCCAAGGTTGAGGTCGAGAGTTCGAGACTCTTCTCCCGCTCCAAAATTGAAGAAGGGCAGCCGAATGGCTGCCCTTTTTGCATGCGCCACGAAAGAACGACATGAAACAACTGCTTTCCTCCTGCGTTATCGGCCTGACCCTGACCTTGGCCGTGTCCGGCTGCGACCGCGCTCCGGCGCCCGCCGCCGCATCGGCATCCGCAGTAGCTGCGGCTCCCGCTGTGGCGCTGCAAAAGATCGATACCGTGGTCGGCACCGGCAAGGAAGCGGTGGCCGGCATGACCGCCGTGGTCAACTATACCGGCTGGTTGTACCTGCCGACCGCGCCGCAGCAGCACGGTGCGCAGTTCGATACATCGGTCGGCCGCGGCCCCTTCAATTTCCAGCTCGGCGCCGGACAAGTCATCCAGGGCTGGGACGAGGGCGTGCAGGGCATGAAGGTCGGCGGCAAGCGCACCTTGATCGTGCCCGCCAGCATGGGCTACGGCGCCGGCGGCGCAGGTCCGATACCGCCAGACGCCAACCTGATCTTCGACGTCGAACTGCTGGACGTGCGCTGAGCCGTTCTGGCACCGCAGCGCAAGCTTGCAAGCTGCTTGCCGAGGGCTTTGCGCGACTTTTAGTTACGCAAGCGCGCGACGGCAACGGCCCGGCATTGTGCTGCGGGTGAGAATGACGGGCGGATTGGCAGGGGAACCAACAATTAGGCTATTTAAGTGTAGATACTCGCGGTATCAAATTGCGTGGTCTGGGTTATATTGCTGACACGGAGACCCTTGATGACCACTACTGCAGCCACTTTGTCCACCGCCGCCGTCGCGGCCATGAGCCCCACCTAGATCGCGCCCTCAGCGACGCCCAGATCGCGTCGCTGAGCGCCGCCGACATGGTCGTCATGACGGCGGCGCAAATCGCCGTCCTCAGCGCCGAGCAGTTGCATTCGCTGAGCGTGGCCAATATCCGCGCGGTGGGCGCGGGCAGCACCTTCAAGGGACTCACCGGCGCCCAGTTCGCCGCCTTGGCAAGCAACCAGATCGCCGCCTTGAGCACGGCGCAAGTGGCGGCCATGGCCAACGACCGGATCGCCGCGCTCAGCCCGCAGCAGCTGGTCGCGTTCGGCACTCCGCAACTGCAAGCCTTGAGCATAGGCCAGATCGGCGTGCTGATGCCGGCGGACCTGGCCGCGCTCAAGCCCGCGCAAGTGAGCGCGCTGCGCAGCAACGCCGTGGCCGCGCTCGACGCGGATCAACTCCAGGCATTGACGACGGCGCAGATCGCCGCGCTCGCCAGTGCGCAGATCCGCGCGCTCGCCGCCGACCAGATCGCCGCGCTGAACACGCAGCAGGTGGCCGCCTTCGGCGCTCTGCAGATGCCGGTGCTGAGCATCGCCCAGCTGGCCGCGCTGAACACCGACCAGATCCAGAGCCTGCGCACGGCGCAGCTGGCCGCGCTCGCTTCGGACCAGGTCACGGCGCTGGGCACCGGCCAGATCGCCGCGCTGACCACGATGCAAATCATCGCGCTCGGCACCCAGCAGATCGCCGTCCTCGGCAGCGACCAGCTCAACGCGCTGACGGCGGTCGAGCTGACGGCGCTGAAGGTGGCGCAGGTCCAGGCGCTGACAACGGACCAGCTCGCGCAGCTGGGCACCCGGCAAATCGCGGGCTTGAGCACGCTGCAAGCGACCAGCCTGAGCACGCAGCAAGTGGTGGCGCTGACGACGACGCAAATCGCGGCGCTGTCGATAGTCGATCTCGACGCGCTCAAAAGCAACGCCATCGGCGCGCTCAGCACCGACCAGATCGGCGCCCTCGGCACCGACCAGGTACGCAGCATGGGCACGGCGCAGCTGGCCGCGCTCAGCGTGGAGCAGATAAGCGGCTTCACCAACGCCCAGATCGCCGCGCTGAGCAAGGCCCAGACCATGGCCTTGAACCACGGCTCGCCACGTTACGCCTCGCCTATCGTGCTGGACCTGAACGGCGACGGCATCAGCACGGTCGGCCTGAACGGCGGCGTCAGCTTCGACATCAACGGCACTGGCCAGGCCCAGAAAACCGGCTGGCTGTCGGAGACGGACGGCTTGCTGGCGCTGGACCGCAACGGCAACGGCAGCATCGACGGCGGCCAGGAACTGTTCGGCACCGCCACCACCTTGGCCGACGGCAGCAAGGCGCCCAACGGCTACGCCGCGCTGGCCGCGCTCGACAGCAACGGCGACGGCAAGATAGACAGCGCTGACCCCGTCTACAGCGAGTTGCGGGTGTGGGTCGACGCCAACGGCGACGGCATCAGCGCAGCGGGCGAGCTGCACACGCTGGCCTCGCTGAACATCGCTTCGATCAGCACCACGGCCACGGCCAGCAACGCGCAGCAGAACGGCAACCGTATCGGCCTGACGTCGAGCTACACCAGCACCGACGGCAGCGCGCACGCCAGTGCCGATGTGTGGTTCGAGACCGGCGCGCCGACGCCCGGTTCGCCAACGGCGTCGGTCGCGTCGGCCACGGCGGTGCCGACCAGCCTGTCGCAAAAAGTCGGCCTGCTGACTGGGGCACTGCGCGACTTCGGCGCAAGGGATGACGTCCGCGGGGCGGATGTGCGGACGCTGACGCCAACGGCGCAAACCGCCATGCAGCCGGCGATGGCGATGGCGGCAGCGCTGCGGCACTACGACGCGAGCGGCGCGGTGCCGCAATTCAGCGGCATCAACGATAGCAAGCCCGATATGCTGCGTCAGCCGCAACTCTTCTTTGGCTTGCCGCGGCGCTAGGATCGGCGTGTGGCGATCGGCTTGCCGGTCACCTTGTTGAAGCGGCCGACGTGCGTGCATCGCCGGCCGCTTTTTATTGTCGCCGCATATAGCCGCCGTGCTTCCCTTGCAAAAAACGCAGGGTGGACATCGACGGCACGGAAAGTGATCAACGATATAAATCGTTTATAGCGTTGTTGATGCTGGACTGCTTGGGGAGTTTAGGCGGGTTCGCGGAGGATGCGAACCCGTTCCCGCGCGGCATGGCGCCGCGCGGGGTGGCGCTGAAACTTACTGCATGAACCAGCCGTGGCTGACCACGATCGACTGTCCGGTCAGCGCATTGCTCGGGAAGCCGGCCAGGAACAGCGCGGTCTGCGCCACGTCATCGACGGTGGTGAACTCGCCGTCGACGGTTTCCTTCAACATCACCTTCTTGACCACGTCCTCCTCGCTGATGCCGAGCGCCTGGGCCTGTTCCGGAATCTGCTTTTCCACCAGCGGCGTGCGCACGAAGCCGGGGCAGATCACGTTGGCGCGCACGCCGTGCGCCGCGCCTTCCTTGGCGACGACCTTGCACAGGCCGATCAGGCCGTGCTTGGCCGCGACGTACGGCGCCTTCAGCACCGACGCTTCCTTCGAGTGCACCGAGCCCATATAAATGACGCTGCCGCCGCGCTTTTGCGCGTACATCAGCTTGAGGCAGGCGCGCGTGGTCAGGAAGGCGCCGTCGAGGTGGATGGCCAGCATTTTCTTCCAGTTGCCGAAGTCGTAGCTGTCGACCGGCGCGACGATCTGGATGCCGGCGTTGGAGACCAGGATGTCGATGCCGCCGAAGCGTGCCGCCGCCGCCGCGATGCCGGCGTCGACTTCGCTTTCGCTGGTGACGTCCATCGCCACGGCCATGGCGCGTTCGCCGGTCGCGTCGAATTCGTCGGCGGTGGCCTGGGCGGCCGCCATGTTCAAGTCGGCGATGACGATCTTGGCGCCGTTGGCCAGGAAGACCTTGGCGATGTCCTTGCCGATGCCGCTGGCCGCGCCGGTGATGACGGCGACTTTGTTTTGCAGGTTCATGGTGTGCTTTCCAGTGTGAGTGGGAGGGGAGGGCTTATTCGCGTTCCGGTACCGGGACGTTGAATCCGTTGAGGGTGGTCGAGACCATAGCGTACAGGCCGACCAGGTAGATCAGTTCATTGGTGCCGTGCTGGCCGAAGGTGGCCACGCTGAGCCGGTACAGCGGCTCCGGCAGCACGCCGCCGCGCACCAGCGCATAGGATACATCGAAGGCCACGCTTTCGTCGGCGGCGAAATCGGTGGGCTTCAGATTGGCCACCAGCGTCGCCAGACGCTCGGCCGTCATGCCTTCGCGCTCGGCGACGGCGATGTGGGCGTACATTTCGTAGGCCGCGTTGAAGCGCGCGCCCACCACCAGTATGACGATCTGGCGCACACGGTCTTCCAGGCTGGCGTTGGCCGTCATGGCCAAGGTCAGGTCCCAGATCGCCTTGCCGATGCCTGGTTCGTGCAACCACGGATTCCAGGGGCCCATCAGCGCACCGTCCTCGCGTTCCACCTTGAACGCGTTGAAATTGCTGGCGATACCCTTGCGCATGTCTTCGTACAGGGGCTGTTGTTCGGCAGTCAGGTCTTTCGGGGCAATCAGGGGCAAGCGCATCGTCTATCCTTCATCAGTGGAGTCATGACCGGACCGCGCCGCTGGACGGCTGGCGGCGGGCTGCCTGGCTGCGACGGCGCGGCGGCCGTCATATCAGCGCTGCGCCCAGCATACTAGCGCCGGCGCACGACAGATAGTATCAAAAGGTATAGATTTCATGTGGCCGATACAATTAAGCCTGAGTTAAGCCTGAGTGAAGCCTGAGTGAAGCCGGGATCAGCCCGCGCTTGCGCGCCGGTGCGGTTTAACGATATAAATAATATATATCGTTTATACGGTTCATCAAGGGTGGCCGCGTAAAAAGACCAGGGCCGGGAAGTCCGGCCGCTGCCTGTTGCGACGATAAGGGATGCGCGGCCGGGCGCGATGAGGCACTAATTGGCCAGTTCGACTTTTTTGCGGCGCGAAATGATCCAGCTGTTGACGTCCTCGCGCACCAGCACATCGCGTTCGGCGTCGAGCACGTATTTGTGGCCCTGGAAGAGGTAATCGTCCTGCGGTTCGTAGCCCAGCGCCTTGGCGCCGTGGATTTCCAGCGGCGCCATACCCGGCAGCGGGCATTCACGCAGCAGTTGCAGCATTGCTTGGGGGTCGTGGCGTATCGGTTCCATGTGCATCCTCTTTCAAGTGAAATTCGATGGACTGACGAATCCAAGATAGCACCGCCGGCGCGAGAAGAAAATAGCTGGCATGGAAAAATAAAATAAAAATAAATTCCGCTTTTCCGCACAGGCTGCGGCGCATCGTCGGCGGCCGGCGCACGCGTCCAAACAGTCTTTTAGATTCATCGGCTTAGTATCGATATTGAACTCAGCACCTCATGTGATGCCCTGCGAACATGTACGCGCGTATGCACGGTCGTGGTGCATGGCGCGCGCAAAATACAACGTCGCGCCGGCCACCGACCAGCGCTCGCCCAGCGCGAAGGGTGCGTTTCCGTACAGACGTCGACGGGATTTTTTGAGATCCTGATGGCTAGAGATAAGGCACTACAGCACCACCATCAGCTGCGGCGCCACCAGCCAACCAACCGCCACCGGAGAATCCCATGAATACAAGCACTATCGCCCAGCAGCGCTCAACAAACGACGATACCGGCATGGCGGTGCAGCAGAAGCAGAAGCGCTCGCACGTGGTGCTGTATGCGACCATCGTCACCGGCGTTCTTTACGCCAGCCTGACGACGCTGGGCACGGTGTTCGGCATGTCGCCCTTCCCGCACGTGACCGGGCAGGACGAGACGATGGGCGCGATGTCGGTCTTCTGGCTGATCTGCATCCAGTTGCTGGTGTGCGCCGTCGGCGGCTATCTGGTCGGGCGTTTCGGCCATCGCAGCCGCGGCGCTTCCGATGATGCGCAACATGCCAGCGAGCGTTCCAATGTGACGCTGGTGTGGGGCGCGGCGGCGCTGATGACGGTGATGACGATCAGCGACGGCGCCCGCGCCATCTTCAGCGACGTGCTGGGCTCCGGCGCCGCCACGGCCGCTGCGCTGCCGCAGCAGGGCGCGCATGCCACGATGGCCGGACTGAGCGCCTTGCCGCTCGATTTCGCCGCCCCCGACGCCGTCATCTGGGCCGCCGTGGCGCTGGTGTTGAGCGCCATCGCCGCCAGCTACTTCTCGACCTTCGGCGCCTTGCAGCGCGATGGCATGAAACTCGACCTGCGCAAACGCGAACTGCGCCAGCTCGATATGCGCAAGCGTTAATCTATTTTAAAACCCCTCCTGGAGCGCAGCATGTCCATCCGTACCGAAAACAAATCCGATAACCAGCGCCTCGAACGCGAGCTGGAGCGAGAGCGCCATCAGCGCATACTGAACGACGAGGCCCGGCTACGGCTGGACGTCAGCGCGCCCTTCCGCACCAAGGACGCCCGCGCCAGCGCCAGCTCGCACGACCTGACGCGCCAGCCGCGCGCTTAAATAACATCTCAGATCGGCAGCGGACGCACGCCGGCGCGGCGTTCCTGCGGCACCGCCTGCGACTCGCCCGAAATGACCAGCACCGCCGTCTGGCGGCCCAGGCGGTCGTCGAGCGCCACGTCCCACATGCGGTTCTTGACGAGCAGGCCAAAGGCATCCGGCCCGGCGCGGAAGATCACCGTGTCGCCCACCAGCGGCGGCGGTACGCCGTCCGGCCAGGGGATGGATGTTTCGCTTTCGGTGTGGACGATGATGCGGTATTCGCTGTGCAAATTTTCCATGACTGGACTGTCTCCTGAAATCCGCGCAAGGCCGCGCGGCATGGCTACCTTACGTGAAATCGCCGATGTGGGCGCGCGCGGTTGAAACGTGCAAGGGTATTGTCGGCCTGATCCTACACGCGCTGCCGAAGCGATCCGATAGCAGCTCCGCTAGCGGCGCGGCATCATCAAAACTCGCTAAGCCATCCATATCATCCACCAAAGCTGCAAAAATCAAAACCAGAGGCTCGCCATGAACCGTCCACTGTTTGTCATGTTGTCGTTTGTCGTATCCACCGTGGCCGCGCTGGCCGTCAGCGGCGCGCTGCACGCGCAGGCGCTGAATGCGCCGGCCGCCGCCTGCGTGGTCCATTTCGACACGCCGCTGTCGGCTTGTGATAACGTAGCCTACACAGTGAACCGAAGCAGCGCGGCCAGCGCGGATACCGTTGCCGCGCGCGGCGCCAATTAAGGACCAGCGTTTGAATTTCCTGCACCATACCTACCCGCTGCCGCAGCTGGACTTTGAACAGCTGGTCATCGGCACCGCCGCCGGGCTGTTGAGCTTTGCCGTCATCCACGGCGTGCTGCGGCTGCTGTGCAAGCGGCTCGGCCGCATGCATCCCGAGGACGGCCGCACCACCGCTGCGGTGCTGATCGAACAGACGCTGTCGCGCACCAGCAACCTGGCCGTCATCGTCATCTGCCTGCTGATCGGGCTGGGCATGGTCGACCTGCCGCCGGCCTGGGAGCAGCGCACGCATCAACTGTGGTTCATCGCCGTCGGCCTGCAACTGGCGCTGTACGCCGACAGCATCGCCGTGCTCAGCACCCGGCGCTACTTCCAGCGCCAGTCGCCGTTGCCGGACGCGCCGGACAGCGTGGCGCACAGCCTGATCGTGTGGCTGATGAAGGCGCTGGTGTGGATCGTGTTTGTGCTGGCGCTGCTGTCCAACCTCGGCATCAACGTCACCACCTTCGTGGCCAGCCTGGGCATCGGTGGTATCGCGGTGGCGCTGGCGGTGCAAAATATACTCGGCGATCTGGTGGCGTCGATGGCCATCGCCATCGACAAGCCGTTCGAGGTCGGCGACGCGATCACCGTCAACACCGTCTCCGGCACCGTCGAAAGGGTCGGCCTGAAGACCACCCGCATTCGCGCCGACAGCGGCGAGCAGGTGATCATGTCGAATTCGGACATGCTGAAAAACACGGTGCGCAATTTCAAGCGCATGCAGCAGCGACGGGTGCAGTTTGCGCTGAAGATCAACGCCGCCACCGCGCCCGACGCGGCGGCCAGCGTGCCCGAGATGCTCAAGGAAGTCGTCTCCGGCCAGGCCGACGTCAGCTTCGACCGCGCCCACCTGAAAACCCTGGACCCCGACTGGCTGGAATATGAGATCGTCTACCATGTGCTCGACGCCGGCTATGTGAAATTCATGGACAGCCAGCAGGCCGTCCTGCTGGCGATGATGAAGCGGCTGGAGGAAATGGGCGTGAGCACGTCGGCGTCGGTGCCGCACATGATCATCGACGGTACGGACAACGGCGGCTCGGCCAGCGTGCCGGCCGCCACGCCGATCAGCGGACCGCGCGCAACGCTTGCTTCACCTGCAGTATCTGCGCCACGCGCTCCAGGCGCTGCAGCTTCTCGTCCTTGATCGGACCGCCCATCGCCAGCAACTGGTGCGCCAGGTCCAGCGCCAGCTTGCGCTGCTTGGCCTCCGGCAGCAGCATGCGCAGGCCATCCAGCGCGCGCTGTTCGTCGTGCCGCACCAGATAGGTTTGCAGGTTGACGGCGTGCTTGAGCTGCGCCAGCGTGATGGTCTTGTCCAGCCCCCGTTCGCGCATCAGTTGGCGGATGCCGTCGAAGGGCCGCTTGTCGACCACGCCGACGCCGCTGGCGACAAAAATCAGCAGCCGCAGAAAGCCCGATTCCTGGCTGCCGCGTTCATACCAGGTATCGCGCTCGGCCCGTTTCAGCGCCCGCAGCTCGTCCTGCTCGCGCGTGCGGCCGCGCGGCTTGCCCGCTTCCGCCACCGGCTTCAGGCCGACCATCGCCGCCGTCAGCGGCGACTCGTAGATCGCCTTGAACATCATCTCGCTGGCGGCGTCGCGCAGGTCGCGGTAGCGGTCCAGCGATTGCGCGATCATGGCGCTGGCCTGCTGCTCCATCTTTAAAAACGGATTGTCCGGCGCGACCTGCTTGCGCTGCGCGCGCACCTGCGCGGCCAGCGGCGCGATGGCCTTGATCAGCGGATTATTGTCCGATACCAGATGCCGGTCCAGCCGCGCCGAATTCAGATTGCGTATCATCGCCGCGCTGTTTTCGGTCGCCGCCGCGCGCACCATCGGCGAGACGAAAGTGTCGTACAGCGACTGGTTGACCTGCGCCACGCGGCGCACCACCTCGAAGGCGCGCTCGTCCTGGCGGCCGCCGTCGAGCGCGAGGATGTCGGCCACTTCGCGCGGCTCGAAGCGGATCACGTAACGGCCGCTGGCGAATTCCAGGCCCGGCATGTCGGGATAGGTGTCGGTGATGATGGCTTCATACAGGCCCGGTGGCAGCACGTCGATCAAATCGAGCGCGCAGGCCAGCTCCGTGTGCTCGCGGTTGGCCACGCCGGCCGAGACGAAGATGCCGAGGTGGCCGATATGCTCGTGCAGGAAGTAGACGATGGTCTGTTCGTTTTCGCGGATCTCGTCGGCGTCCGCGTAGACGTCCGGTATCCAGTTCAGCGCCTGCTGCGGCGGCGTGATGTTGTCGCCCCACGAGGCGAAGACGATGATGGGCGAACGGATATTGCGCAGGTTGATCTGGACTTGCCGCTGGCCGTCGTCGTGTTCAATCTCGCCGGCGGCGAGGCGGTTGCCGACGAACAGATTCTGGCTGATCCACTCCATCTCTTCCTTGTTGAGCAGGAAGTGGCCGCCCCACCAGCGTTCGAAATCGAGGAAGCGCTGGCGCTCGGTGTCGACCTTGGAATACAGCGAGTAGGGCTTGTTCCACAAGGTGTTGGCCGGGTCGAGCTTTTCAAAATTGTTGACCAGGTAGGCACCGTCGAATTTGCCGTTGCCAAGGTCGCCGGCGAACGACGCGGCCCAGGTCCCGCCCATCAAGCCGCCGCTGTAGCGCATTGGGTATTTGCCTTCCACGCCGGACCAGTAGG
>Ga0209903_1000289_pt1 | contig 20939 bp, 17 predicted proteins | sample OrgsoiDNA2013051_FD_185801 | JGI IMG/M metagenome (GOLD analysis project Ga0209903, IMG submission 185801) | Permafrost soil microbial communities from the Arctic, to analyse light accelerated degradation of dissolved organic matter (DOM) -... | ecosystem: Environmental > Terrestrial > Soil >...
CGTGGCCGGGCGTTCGCCCAGTGCCGCGGCAAAGCGTCGACCGAGTTCGCCACCACCGCTGCGGCTGTCCGGCAGCAACCAGTGACGCGGGTTGAACTGGTTATCCACAGCCCGCAGGCCCTGGACGCGTTGTTCCGGTGCATAACCGCTGAATTCATCACCATCGAGCACCAGCAAGCGATCGACACCTGCGGTGGCGAAAGCGTTTTCTTTGTGTTCGCCGAAAACCACTGCCAGCACCGCGCCGTCGTTGCCGGCCAACTGATGAGCGAGGCCGAGCAAGTCGCGGTCGTGGCTGCTCAAGCGACCGCCGACCATGTCCGGCACCACGCAGATGTAAAACGCTGGTGCAGGCACTTGATGCAGCGGCAGTTGCACTTCAACGGCGGCCGAACGTTTGGTCGCCCCGCCCTGCTGTGCGCCGCTGCGGTCGATGCGCTTGATGCCGTTAGGCCCGATAAAACCAATGCCATGCAGATTCTTGCGGATGACGCCGTTCGGGCCCATCCAGCTGTGTTGCGCCGGTTGCATCGCCGCGTGCAGCGGGTGCAAACGGTTACGGGCAATCCATTCGGCGCGGGGGTCGCGGCGGATAATGTCGCTCATCAGTGGGCCTCCGCAGGTTCACGTTTGGCCGGGGTGCTCGGCTTGCTCGGTGCGGCGTCTTCGAGCAATGCATCGGCCACCAGTTCGGCGATGTCCTTGATCAGCGGACGCGGTTCGACCACGCCTTCGAGCATCGCGGTGCATTGTGGGCAACCCACAGCTACCAGTTCGGCGCCGGTTTCACGAATGTCGTCCATGCGCATGTCGGGGATCCGTTGCTTGCCCGGAATGTCGGTGATCGGCGCACCGCCACCCCCACCGCAGCAGCGCGAGCGGAAACCGGAGCGTTGCATTTCCTTCACTTCAATCCCGAGGGCGCGCAGCACTTCACGCGGCGCCTCGTATTCACCGTTGTAGCGACCGAGGTAGCACGGGTCGTGATAAGTCACGCTGGTGCCTTTGTGCTGGCCGAGGTTCAGGGCGCCAGCGTCGATGATTTCGGCCATGTAGGTGCTGTGGTGCTGCACGAGGTAGTTGCCGTCGAAGGCGCCGTACTCGTTTTTCAGCACGTGGAAGCTGTGCGGGTCGCAGGTGACGATGCGGTTGAAGCTGTATTTCGCCAGGGTCTGGATGTTGCGTTTGGCCAACAACTGGAAGGTCGCTTCGTCGCCCAGGCGTCGGGCCACGTCACCGCTGTCGCGTTCTTCAAGACCGAGCACCGCGAAGTCGACCTTGGCCGCTTTCAGCACTTTGACGAAGGCGCGCAAAGTGCGCTGGTTGCGCATGTCGAAGGCACCGTCGCCGACCCAGAACAGCACGTCGACCGACTTCTTCTCGCTGAGCAGGTTGAGGTTCAAGTCCGCCGCCCAGTTCATCCGCCCGCCCGGGGCGAAGCCGCCAGGGTTGTCAGTGGCGATCAGGTTTTCCAGGACTTCGGCGCCCTTGTTTGGCGTGGCGCCTTTTTCCAGCGTCAGATGGCGGCGCATGTCGACGATGGCGTCGACGTGCTCGATCATCATCGGGCATTCCTCGACGCAGGCGCGGCACGTGGTGCAGGACCAGAGGGTTTCGGCGTCCACCAGACCGTTAACGATCGGTTGATGCGGGTTACCGGCGTGTTCACCGATGGCTTTGCCGGGATAGGGGCTGCCAGCGAACTTGGCGTCGGTGCCGCCGGCCAAGCCGACGACCATGTCTTGAATTAGTTTTTTCGGGTTCAGCGGCTGGCCGGCGGCGAACGCCGGGCACGCTGCTTCGCATTTACCGCACTGTACGCAGGCGTCGAAACCGAGCAGTTGGTTCCAGGTGAAATCCTTGGGTTTTTCCACGCCCAGCGGCGCGGTCGGGTCGCTCAGGTCCAGCGGTTTCAAACCGGTGGAACGGCCACCATTAAAGCGTTCAGCGCGACGGTGCCAGGCCAGGTGCAGGGCACCAGCGAAGGCGTGCTTCATCGGTCCGCCCCAGGTCATGCCGAAGAACAATTCCGAGACGCCCCAGAGCACGCCGACACCGAGGATTGCCGCCAACAGCCAACCGCCGAAGTTTTCCGGGAGGATGCCGGCGACCGGCAGGGTCAACAGGAAGAAGCTCGCGGAGAATGCCAACAGGCTTTTGGGCAAACGCATCCATGGCCCTTTGGACAGGCGGGCCGGTGGGTGGCGACGGCGCAGGAACATGAAAATCGCACCGACGAACATCACCGCCGTCATCAGCAACAGTGCATAGCCGAGGAAGCGGTTATGCAGGCCAAAACCGTGCACCAGAATTGCCAGCACGATGGACGCCGCCGCACCACCGGCCGTGGCCACGTGGGTGTTGGCGATGTATTTGTCCCGCGCGACCACGTGGTGCAAGTCGACCATGTAGCGCTTGGGCATGGCCAGCAGGCCGCCGATCAGGTCGACTTTCGAAGCCCGGCCCCGGCGCCACATAGCCACCCGCCGCAACGCGCCCAGGACACCCAGGCCCAGGGCAGCGAACAGCAGGATTGGAAGAAGGGTGTTCAACATGTGGAGCTCCCAAAGACCTCGGGGTCTTGCACGGGTTCATGTGCGTGCCGATGAAGGCCTGGCACCTACCTGTGGCGAGGGGGCTTGCCCCCGTTCGGCTGCGAAGCAGTCGTAAACCGGCCAACGCGTTCCTACTGACAGACCGCATTGGCTGATTTTGGGGCCGCTTCGCAGCCCAACGGGGGCAAGCCCCCTCGCCACAGTGATGGTGGTGATGCGCTTAGAAATCCTTGCACAACCGCAGGGCGTCGTAGATCGCCGCGTGGGTGTTGCGCTGGGCCACGCAGTCGCCGATGCGGAACAGCAAGTAGCCGTCACCCGCCTGGCTCAGCGATGGCTGCGGCTTGATCGCGAACAAGGCTTCGATGTCCATCTGGCCTTTGTTGCGCGACGCTTCCTTCAGCGCGTAATAGATTTCTTCGTCCGGACGCACGCCGTTTTCGACGACGACCTGGTCCACCACCCGCTCCTCTTTGGCGCCGGTGTATTCGTTTTCCAGCACCGCCACCAACTTGTCGCCTTCGCGGTAGACCTTCTCCAGCATCATGTCGCCGGTCATGATCACTTCTTTGGGGTACATGCTGCGGTAGTACGTCGGGAACGATGTGCCGCCAATCGCCACGCCCGGTTTGATGTCGTCGGTGACGATCTCGACCTGGCTGCCCTTGTCGGCGAGGAAGTCGGCAGTGGACATCCCGGTGAATTCGCAAATGGTGTCGTAGACCAGCACGTTCTTGCCCGGCGCTACTTTGCCGTCAAGGATGTCCCAACTGCTGACCACCAGGCCTTCCGCCGCGCCCCAGTGTTCGTTCTGCTCCAGGAATGGATGGCCGCCAACCGCGAGCACCACCACGTCCGGACGCAGGTCGAGAATGGTCGCCGCATCGGCGGCCACGCCCAGGCGCAGGTCGACTTTCAGCCGCGCCAGCTCAAGCTGGAACCAGCGAGTGATACCGGCAATCTGGTCCCGTTGCGGGGCTTTCGAAGCAGTGGTGATCTGCCCGCCGATGAATTCTTTCTTCTCGAACAGGGTCACGTCGTGGCCACGTTCGGCCGACACGCGAGCCGCTTCCATCCCGGCAGGACCGGCACCGACCACCACGACTTTGCGTTTCACACCGGTCGATTTCTCGATGATGTGCGGCACGCCCATGTATTCACGGGAGGTCGCGGCGTTCTGGATGCACAGTACGTCCAGGCCCTGGTACTGACGGTCGATGCAATAGTTGGCACCGACGCATTGTTTGATCTGGTCGACCTGGCCCATTTTGATCTTGGCGATCAGGTGCGGGTCAGCGATGTGGGCGCGGGTCATGCCGACCATGTCGACGTAGCCGCCCTCCAGAATCCGCGTTGCCTGGTTCGGGTCCTTGATGTTCTGCGCGTGCAGCACCGGAGCCTTCACCACTTCCTTGATACCGGCCGCCAAATGCAGGAATGGCTCCGGTGGATAACTCATGTTCGGGATAACGTTGGCCAGGGTGTTGTGGGTGTCGCAACCCGAACCGACCACGCCGATGAAGTCGATCATGCCAGTGTCGTCGTAGTACTTGGCGATCTGCTTCATGTCCTCGTGGGACAAGCCGTCCGGGTGGAACTCGTCACCGCACAGACGGATGCCGACACAGAAATCCGGGCCGACTTCCTTGCGAACAGCCTTCAGGACTTCCAGGCCGAAACGCATGCGATTCTCGAAGCTGCCGCCCCATTCGTCGGTACGCTTGTTGACGCGCGGGCTCCAGAACTGGTCGATCATGTGCTGGTGCACCGCCGACAGTTCAACGCCGTCCAGGCCACCGGCCTTGGCGCGACCAGCCGCGGTGGCGTAGTTGCCGATCACCCGCCAGATTTCTTCCGGCTCGATGGTTTTGCACGTCGCACGGTGCACCGGTTCACGGATGCCCGATGGCGACAGCAGGGTTGGCCAATGCTCGCCGTCCCAACGCGAGCGTCGGCCCATGTGGGTAATCTGGATCATGATCTTGGCGCCATGCTTGTGCATGGCATCGGCCAGATTCTGGAAGTGCGGGATAATCCGGTCATCGGCCAGGTTGACCGATTTCCACCAGCCTTGCGGGCTGTCGATGGCCACGCTGGAGGAACCGCCGCAAATCGCCAGGCCGATCCCGCCCTTGGCTTTCTCTTCGTAATACTTGACGTACCGGTCGGTGGTCATGCCGCCGTCGGTGGCATAAACCTCGGCGTGCGCGGTGCTGAGCACGCGGTTACGGATGGTCAGTTTGCCGATCTGGATCGGCTGGAACATTGCTTCGAAAGCCATGGCGGGGTCCTCGACTTACAACGGCTTGACGGTGAACAAACCGTCGTCGTGGCCTTCTTCGGAGCCACCGTAGACTTGCTCGGCAACGGTGCGGATGCTGCTGCCGCGGGCTTGCAGAATCTGGTCCATGGCACCGGCAAACCAACCAGTGAACATGTAGTCGACCTTGCGGCCGACCTTGCCGTACACGTAGACGAACGCCGAGTGTTCAAGCTTGACGCTGGCGGTGCCTTTGTCGAGGTCGATGTCCTGGATCTTGAACAGGCCCCAGCCGCGTTGCGACAGGCGTTTCATGTAGTGTTCGAACACCGCGACGCCTTCCAGACCGTGGCATTCAGCTTCTTTTTCACACCAGTGCCAGGCGGATTTGTAGCCGGCCTTGTAGAGAATTTCGGCGTAGGCGTCGCTGCCCAGCACTTCCTCGATGCCCATGTGGTTGTTGACGAAGAAGTGACGCGGTACGTACAGCATTGGCAGGGCGTCGGAGGTCCAGACACCGGTTTCGCTGTCGACTTCGATTGGCAATTGCGGGGCGATCTTGGCCATGGAAACTTAACTCCAGAAAATTTGGGTGTTGCCCCCGGCGCGGACGGCCGGGGGAAAGGATTCTTCAGATGCGGCGGCTTATTCGCCCCAGACGTCTTTGAGGACGTTGACCCAGTTCTCGCCCATGATCTTGCGGACCACGCGCTCGGAGTGGCCGCGCTTGAGCAGCGTCTCGGTCAGGTTCGGGAACTCGCCGACGGTGCGGATGCCCAGCGGGTTGATGATCTTGCCGAAGCTGGTCAGACGGCGGGCGTAGCCCTTGTCGTGGGTCAGCATTTCGAAAAAATCCTGGCCATGACCCTGGGTGAAGTCGGTGCCGATGCCGATGGCGTCTTCGCCGACGATGTTCATGGTGTATTCGATGGCTTCGGCGTAGTCGTCGATGGTCGAATCGATGCCCTTGGCGAGGAACGGCGCGAACATGGTCACGCCGACAAAACCGCCGTGGTCAGCAATGAACTTCAGTTCTTCATCGGACTTGTTGCGCGGGTGCTCTTTAAGACCCGACGGCAGGCAGTGGGAGTAGCAGACTGGCTTTTTGGATTCGAGGATGACTTCTTCGGAAGTCTTGGAACCCACGTGGGACAGGTCGCACATGATGCCCACGCGGTTCATCTCGGCGACGATCTCGCGACCGAAGCCCGACAACCCACCATCACGCTCGTAGCAACCGGTGCCGACGAGGTTCTGGGTGTTGTAGCACATCTGCACCACGCCAACGCCGAGCTGCTTGAAGATCTCGACATAGCCGAGTTGGTCTTCAAAGGCATGGGCGTTCTGGAAACCGAAAATGATCCCGGTCTTGCCCTGCTCCTTGGCTTTACGGATGTCAGCGGTGGTTTTCACCGGGATCACCAGATCGCTGTTCTCGCGGATCAGCTTCTGGCTCGCGGCGATGTTATTGATAGTGGCCTGGAAGCCTTCCCACACCGACACAGTGCAGTTGGCTGCGGTCAAACCGCCCTTGCGCATGTCTTCGAACAGTTCGCGGTTCCACTTGGCGATAATCAGCCCGTCGATAACGATGCTGTCGGCGTGCAATTCGGCTGGGCTCATCAGGCAGTCCCCTATTAGCGATTCATGCGCCGAATCGTGTGCCGGCGCTTTGGGGCCAGCATATGCCTGAGGACCGGGGCAGCCGGGTGCAAAAACGACAGGGGGTTTGCCGAAAGCGTCAATCTGCGACAAAGGGTCGTTATCGAGTCTCATCACCCGGCTGTTCAATGCCGTCCGCTTGGGCCAGAATTCGGCGCATTACTGGATGCTTACTGGATTTAGGGCGACGCAATGAAATCGATCTTCCTGGCTTTGGCACTGATAGCGACCGGCGTACAGGCGGCTGAAGAGTCCGACAACAACCCCTGCGATGCCGTCGAAAACGACGTCCAGACCCTGGAGTGCTCGGCCTACAGCAGAACCACCGCCGAACAACTGCTCAAGGACAACTTCCAGGGGCTGAACGAGCGCTTGCAGTCGGTTTATGGCAAAAACAAGGCGCAGTTGGGTGATATCACCGAAAAACTCAAGGTTGCCCAGCAGCAATGGTTGAAGACTCGGGATGCGGATTGCGCGGTGGAAGCGTTTCCGGCGACGAGTGGTAGCAAGGCGTTCACGATTGCGCAGAATGATTGCGTGGCACGGATGAGTGATGAACGGTCGGAGTTTTTGGAGTCGATTTCGCAGGAGTGAGGCTGTAATGGAAAACAATATGATCCCCCACGAAGTAGTCATCCGTATCACCGACGGCGCGCTCCCGGTTCAGGCTTGGCGTGAATACCTGAACCTTACTCAGGATGAAGTTGCCGAACGCATGGGCGTTTCGCAATCGGCCTTTGCCGAGCTAGAAAGCGTTTCGAAGCCCCGCAAGTAAACCCGCGAGAAGATTGCATCCGCATTTGGCATCAACGCCGATCAGCTTGAGCTGTAAGCTGCACGCCATCAGCCAGTTAAGGGATTCAAATGAAAATCTGCGGCATCGAAATCAAAGGCAGCGAAGCGATCATCGCCGTGGCCTCCCTCGACGGTCAGGCGCTGAGCCACGTCGCCCTGGCCACCAAGAAAATCGCCCTGGACGATGACGACGAAGCCGCCAACGTCAAAGTCTTCGCCGCGCAGGTGGCGTCGTTTGTACGTGAGAACTCCATTGACCGGATTGCGATCAAGAAGCGCAGTAAGAAGGGTGAGTTTGCCGGTGGGCCGACGACGTTCAAGATCGAAGGTGTTTTTCAGTTGCTGGAGAATTGCGAGGTGACGCTGTTGTCGCCGCAGACGATCAATGCTCAGGCGAAAAAGCACAACTTCGAACTGCCAGGGACGCTGAACAAGTATCAGCATGAGGCTTATAAAGCGGCGTGCTCGGCGCTGATGAAGAAATGAAGCCATACGACCTGTAGGAGCGAGGCTTGCCCGCGAAGGCGGTGTGTCAGGTGACAGTGATGTTGAATGTACCGGCCTCTTCGCGGGCAAGCCTCGCTCCTACAGGTACGGTTTCGCTCAGGCCTTTTGGCTTTGCCTGCGATCCTCCCGCGGGCACCGCTCAAACCTCGCCCGATAACTGCGGGTGAAATACGACGGCGATTCAAACCCGCACGCGATGCTCACTTCCAGCACGCTCATATCCGTCTGGCGCAACAACTGCCGGGCCTTCTCCAGCCGTAGCCGCAGATAAAAGTTGCTCGGCGTATCGTTCAGGTGCAGGCGAAACAGGCGTTCCAGTTGGCGCCGGGTCACCTTTATTGACTCCGCCAAATCCAGCGTGCTCAGCGGCGGTTCGCTGTGTTGCTCCATCTCTCCAATCACATGCACAAGCTTCTTGTTGCTGATGCCATAACGCGTGGCGACTTCCATGCGCTGGTGGTCTTTGCGTGGGCGGATGCGGCCGAGCACGAATTGTTCGCTGACCTGGATCGCCAGTTCCGGGCCGTGGGCCTGGCCGATGAGGTCGAGCATCAGGTCGATGGACGCGGTGCCGCCCGCCGAGGTGATGCGGCGGCGATCGATCTCGAACAGTTCCTGGGTGACGCTGAGCTGTGGATAAGATTCCTTGAACGCGTCGATGGCTTCCCAGTGCAGGGTCAGGCGATGGCCGTCGAGCAAGCCAGCTTCGGCAAGGACGAAGCTGCCGGTGTCGATGGCGCCGAGGGTCACGCCTTCGTTGTCCAGCCGGCGCAGCCAGTGCTCCAGCGCCGGGGTAGCGAATTTCAGCGGTTCGAAACCGGCGATCACCAACAGCGTCGCGCCTTTCTTCAGCGGCTCCAGCGCCGCGTCGGCGTTGACCGACATGCCGTTGCTGGCCAACACCGCGCCGCCATCGGCACTCAATACATGCCAGCGATACAGCTCGCCACGAAAGCGATTGGCGACCCGTAGCGGCTCAATTGCCGAGATAAAACCGATGGCCGAGAAACCCGGCATCAACATGAAGTAGAAATCCTGGGACATGGAGCGCACTCGACTGGCAGGTAACGAGAGGGCGGGAAGCGTGTGGACGTTGATACGCCAGTTGTCCACGGCATTCAAGAGGTCAGGTCGCTGCAGTGCAAGAGCTGGTCGCCGCAGTGCGCTTTCATGGGGGCTTAGCTGCGTAACTTGGCATCACCGGCGCACGAAGACACCGGGACCCACAAAAACGACCTGCCGAGGAACCCACCATGAAACGACTGATCAGCAGCTGTGTTCTTGCACTCAGCGGTACCGCTTTATTGAGCGCCAGTGTCATGGCGGCCGAACCTGCTGCGTGCCAGAACGTGCGCATGGGCGTAGTGAACTGGACCGACGTGATCGCCACCAGCGCCATGACCCAGGTATTGCTCGATGGCCTCGGCTACAACACCAAACAAACCAGCGCGTCCCAGCAAATCATCTTCGCCGGGATCCGCGACCAGCGCCTGGACATGTTCCTGGGCTACTGGAACCCGCTGATGACCCAGACCATCACCCCGTTCGTTGATGGCAAGCAGGTCAAAGTGCTGGAAGCGCCGAGCCTGAAAGACGCCCGCGCGACCCTCGCCGTACCGACTTACCTCGCCGACAAAGGCCTGAAAACCTTCGCCGACATCGCCAAGTTCGAAAAAGAACTGGGCGGCAAGATCTACGGCATCGAGCCAGGCTCGGGCGCCAACACCCAGATCAAGGCGATGATCGCCAAGAACCAGTTTGGCCTCGGCAAATTCCAGCTGGTCGAGTCCAGTGAGGCCGGCATGCTCGCGGCGGTGGATCGCGCTGTGCGCCGCAACGAAGCCGTGGTGTTCTTCGGCTGGGCGCCGCACCCGATGAACGTCAACGTGAAAATGACCTACCTCACCGGCAGCGACGACGCCCTGGGCCCGAACGAAGGCATGGCCACGGTCTGGACCGTCACCGCACCGAAATACGCCGAACAATGCCCGAACGTCAGCCGTTTGCTGAACAACCTGACGTTCACCGCCGCCGATGAGAGCCGGATGATGCAGCCGCTGCTGGATCACAAGGACGCCTTCGCATCAGCCAAGCAATGGCTGCAAGATCACCCGCAAGACAAGCAGCGCTGGCTCGAAGGTGTGACCACCTTCGATGGCAAACCGGCCGCCGACAACCTGCAACTGACCAGTAAATAAACCCGACATCAATAACCGACTCGCAGCCCGTGAAGGGTTGCGTCCGGACACATCACGCCTGCAAGGAACCCGCCTCATGAACCACGACGTCATCATCACCTGCGCACTCACCGGTGCTGGCGACACGACCGCCAGAAGCCCCCACGTGCCGGTCACCCCGAAACAAATCGCGGCCGCCGCCGTGGAAGCCGCCAAGGCTGGCGCCACCGTGGTCCACTGCCACGTTCGCGACCCCGAAACCGGCAAGTTCAGCCGTGACGTGGCGCTGTACCGCGAAGTGATGGAGCGTATCCGCGAGGCGGACGTCGACATCATCGTCAACCTCACCGCCGGCATGGGCGGCGACCTGGAAATCGGCGCGGGCGAAAATCCGATGGAGTTCGGCCCGAACACTGACCTGGTCGGCCCGTTGACCCGTCTGGCCCACGTTGAAGCACTGCTGCCGGAAATCTGCACCCTCGATTGCGGCACCCTGAACTTCGGCGATGGCGACACCATTTACGTCTCCACCCCGGCCCAGCTGCGCGCTGGCGCCAAACGCATTCAAGAGCTTGGCGTGAAAGCCGAGCTGGAAATCTTCGACACCGGTCACCTGTGGTTCGCCAAGCAGATGATCAAGGAAGGCTTGCTCGATAACCCGCTGTTCCAGCTGTGCCTAGGCATCCCGTGGGGCGCGCCGGCCGACACCACCACCATGAAAGCCATGGTCGACAACTTGCCGGCCGACGCAGTCTGGGCCGGGTTTGGCATCGGTCGCATGCAAATGCCGATGGCCGCACAAGCGGTGCTGCTCGGCGGCAACGTACGGGTCGGGCTGGAAGACAACCTGTGGCTGGACAAAGGCGTGCTGGCGACTAACGGCCAACTGGTCGAACGCGCCAGCGAAATCCTCAGCCGCCTCGGCGCTCGTGTCCTGACCCCAGCGGAAGGCCGGGCAAAAATGGGCCTGACCAAGCGCGGTTAACCCCCCCACACACCTCACCTGTGGGAGCGGGCTTGCGTGGCGAGGGGGCTTGCCCCCGTTGGGTCGCGAAGCGGCCCTAAAACCTGCAACCGCGGTGTGTCAGGCATACCGCATGCGATGGTTTACGACTGCTTCGCAGCCGAACGGGGCAAGCCCCCTCGCCACAAAAGTCCGCCCCACAGGGGTTCACTGAATCTCTTTAGGAAGTCGCCATGAGCTTTATCACCGAAATCAAAACCTTCGCCGCGCTGGGCAGCGGTGTCATCGGCAGCGGTTGGGTCTCCCGCGCCCTCGCCCACGGCCTCGACGTGGTGGCGTGGGACCCGGCGCCCGGTGCCGAAGCCGCGCTGCGCAAGCGTGTCGCCAATGCCTGGGGCGCGCTAGAGAAACAAGGCCTGGCACCGGGTGCATCACAGGATCGGCTGCGCTTTGTCGCGACGATTGAAGAGTGCGTGCGCGACGCGGATTTCATCCAGGAGAGTGCCCCTGAACGCCTGGAACTGAAACTCGAATTGCACGGCAAAATCAGCGCGGCGGCCAAGCCCAACGCACTGATCGGCTCCAGCACCTCGGGGCTTTTACCGAGCGAGTTCTACGAAGGTTCGACCCACCCGGAACGTTGCGTGGTCGGGCATCCGTTTAACCCGGTTTATCTGCTGCCGTTGGTGGAAGTGGTCGGTGGCAAAAACACCGCGCCAGACGCCATTCAAGCGGCGATCAAAGTCTATGAATCCTTGGGCATGCGCCCGCTGCATGTACGCAAGGAAGTGCCGGGTTTTATCGCCGACCGTTTACTCGAAGCGCTATGGCGTGAGGCGCTGCACCTGGTCAACGACGGTGTGGCGACCACCGGTGAAATCGACGATGCGATTCGCTTTGGCGCCGGGTTGCGTTGGTCGTTTATGGGCACTTTCCTGACCTACACATTGGCGGGTGGTGATGCTGGCATGCGGCACTTCATGGCGCAGTTCGGACCGGCGTTGCAGTTACCGTGGACGTATCTGCCGGCGCCGGAGCTGACGGACAAGTTAATTGATGATGTGGTGGATGGGACCAGTGATCAGTTGGGTACGCACAGCATTTCGGCACTGGAGCGCTATCGTGATGATTGCCTGCTGGCGGTGCTGGAGGCGGTGAAGACCACCAAAGAGAAGCATGGGATGGCTTTCAGCGAGTAACCAGTCAGCAGGCCTGGCCCCTTCGCGAGCAAGCCCGCTCCCACATTGGTTCTGCGTTGTGACATAGACAGTGTTCACACCACAAATCCCCTGTGGGAGCGGGCTTGCTCGCGAAGGCGGCAGCTCAGTCACCACCAACATCGGAACCTCACCCATGCCCACCCTCACCACCTACCAAACCAAAATCCTCCCCGACTGGGTCGACTACAACGGCCACTTGCGCGACGCCTTCTACCTGCTGATCTTCAGCTACGCCACCGACGCGCTGATGGATCGCCTGGGGATGGACAGCAACAACCGCGAAGCCAGCGGTCATTCGCTGTTCACCCTCGAACTGCACCTCAATTACCTGCACGAAGTGAAGCTCGACGCCGACGTCGAAGTGCACACCCAGATCATCGCTCACGACCAAAAACGCCTGCACCTCTACCACAGCCTCCACTTGGTAGGCGGTGACAAGGAACTGGCCGGCAACGAACAAATGCTGCTGCACGTCGATCTCGCCGGGCCGCGCTCCGCACCGTTCAGCGCAGAAACCTTGAGCAAACTGCAAGCCATCGTCGCCGAGCAAACCGATCTGCCAACCCCTGACTACATTGGCCGAGTGATCGCACTGCCCACACAAAAATAACAAGGAGCCCGTCATGAACACCGCCGCTGCATTTGCCGATTTCCGTACCTACCCGTTGATCAGCGCATTGGCCGGCGCGCAGACGCTGGCGGACCGCGTCCTGGTGAAATGGGCCGATGGCCGGGCCAGCCCCTTTCATCATCAATGGCTGCGGGATAACTGCCCGTGTCCGCAATGCGTCTACACCGTGACCCGCGAACAAGTACTGGAAATCGTTGATGTCGCTGAAGACCTGACACCGACCCAGGCGCGCATCGATGCTGAGGGTTGTCTGTGCATCGATTGGCAGGACGGTCATCTCAGCCGCTTCGATCCGGGCTGGCTGCGGGCGCATGCGTATGACGACGAATCCCGTGCCGAGCGTCAGGCAGGCAAGCCAAAATCCAGATTATGGAACAGCGAGCTGAAGCTGCCGGTGTTCGAGTATCAAGCACTGATGGACGACAGCGACGCCTTGTTGCAATGGCTGCTGGCGGTGCGTGATATCGGTCTGACTCAGGTGCGCGGCATACCCACCGAACCCGGCTCGTTAAAGCTGATCGCCCAGCGGATTTCCTTCATCCGCGAGAGTAATTTCGGCGTGCTGTTCAACGTGCAATCCAAAGCCAATGCCGACAGCAATGCCTACACCGCTTTCAACCTGCCGCTGCACAGCGACCTGCCGACCCGGGAGTTGCAACCGGGGCTGCAATTTCTGCATTGCCTGGTCAATGACGCCGAGGGTGGCGAGAGTATTTTTGTCGACGGTTTTGCGATTGCCGAGGCGTTGCGCCAGGAAGATCCCGAGTCGTTCAAAGCTCTGTGTGAAATCCCCGTGGAGTTCCGCAACAAGGACCGCCACAGCGACTACCGCTGCCTGTCGCCGATCATTGCGCTGGATGCGTTGGCGCAGGTGTCAGAGATCCGCATGGCGAACTTTTTGCGTGGGCCGTTCGATGCTTCGGCGGAGCAGATGCCCAAGCTATATCGCGCCTACCGACGCTTTATTGCGATGACCCGCGAGGCGCGGTTCCGGGTGATGACGCGGCTTAATCCCGGCGAGTTGTGGTGCTTCGACAATCGTCGCACGCTCCATGCCCGCAACGCGTTTGACCCAGCTACCGGCGCCCGGCATTTCCAGGGGTGTTATGTGGATCGGGATGAGTTGTTGTCGCGCATCCTCGTGTTACAGCGCTAAACCGCGTCATCGTTCATTCGCGAGCAAGCCCGCTCCCACAGTTGACCGCATTCTTCTGATAGAACTCGGTCAACTGTGGGAGCGGGCTTGCTCGCGAAAGCGGTCTCTGAATCCACACAAAACCTCCTGACTGAAAGGCAAAAAAAAGCCCCGATCAAGCCGTCACAGGATCGGGGCAGAGGGTACTGTTGAGGAGCTGTTGCGCGAGGGTGACCAAACCTTCGTGAAGCCAGCTGAATCCAGTGTGCCTACTCCCTGCCCCGGCGAGTTAGCCGAAAACGACCTGTTCATAGGTATTGCGGCCATTGCGACAAATCGTCCTTGCCGACACCCCGTGCCCCTACCAGAATCGAGCCACGACACCGTTCCCTGAAGAAGGATTGCGTCATGATGTACGCCGATTTGATTGACCAGGAAGACCTGCTGGGCCAACTGAAGTCGTTAGGATTTCAAGTGCCGAGCGGCGCAACAGCGGAGCAGGCATGCGAGTGTGCAGTGCGAGGTTTGAACGATGAGCGGGCGATGACGCTGCGCACCATGGTCAAGCAAATGTACACCAGCAGCGCGACCATCCTGCCGGCCGTGCGCCAGGCGATCGACAAGCAATTGCTGCCGGCGTTGGCTGTTTACCAGCAGAGCCGTAGTGCCTGAATATCAGCACTGAGCAGCTTCATGTGGCGAGGGAGCTTGCTCCCGCTCGACCGCGAAGCGGTCGCAAAACCAGCGAATGCGGATTGTCTGAACGACCGCACATACCGGTTTTGGGGCTGCTTCGCAGCCCAACGGGAGCAAGCTCCCTCGCCACAGTAGCCCGTGCGGTTTAGAGCCTTACGCTGGCGAAGGTCGACTCATTACGCGCCTGACTCAACGCCGACAACGGCCCGGACAACGGCGACAGCACCAGCGCTTGCGGCAACGGCATCATCGCCACCTGTTGCGTGGTGTTCGACCCTACGCGCTCGTCACGCGGCGGAATGCCGAAGTATTCGCGGTAGCACTTGGAGAAGTGCGGCGTGGAAACAAACCCGCACACCGACGCCACTTCGATGATCGACATCGGCGTTTGCTTGAGCAACTGCCGGGCGCGAATCAAGCGCAGTTTCAGGTAGTAGCGCGACGGCGAACAGTGCAGATATTTCTGAAATAGCCGCTCCAGCTGACGGCGAGAAACGGCGACGTACACCGCCAGTTCGTCGAGGTCGATCGGCTCTTCCAGGTTGGCTTCCATCAGCGCAACGATTTCCTGCAACTTCGGCTGGTTGGTGCCGAGCATGTGCTTGAGCGGCACGCGTTGGTGATCCTGCTCGTTGCGGATGCGCTCGTAGACGAACATCTCCGAGATCGCAGCCGACAACTCACGACCGTGATCACGGCTGATCAGGTGCAGCATCATGTCCAGCGGCGCGGTGCCACCGGAGCTGGTGAAGCGGTTACGGTCGAGGGTGAACAACCGGGTGCTCATGGCCACGCGCGGGAAAGCTTCCTGCATCGAGGCCAGGCATTCCCAGTGCACGCTGCAATCGAAGCCGTCCAGCAGACCGGCGCAGGCCAAGGCCCAACTGCCGGTGCAGACCGCGCCGAGGCGACGGGACTGACGGGCCTGGCTTTGCAGCCACGACACGTGTTCGCGGGTCACGGTGCGCTGAATGCCGATACCGCCACAGACGATGATGGTGTCCAGGGCCGGCGCTTTGTGCATGGAGCAATCGGGGGTGATCTGCAGACCGTCACTGGCCCAGACCTGGCCGCCGTCGACGGTGAGTGTGGTCCAGCGATACAGCTCGCGGCCGGACAATTGGTTGGCCATGCGCAGGGGTTCTACTGCGGAGGCCAGAGAAATCAGCGTGAAATTGTCCAGCAGCAAAAAGCCGATGGATTGAGGCGCACGGTTCTGGGGTTGAGCCCCGGAGTTGAACGTCGTCATCGCGGTATCTCCTCACACAAAGCGGGTGATGGCCTCAGGCGGAGGCTCTTGTTATTGCCATCGTTCTCGCGTGGGAGACGGGCTTTGTAATGACAGAGCAATTGCCATGCCTAAAGTTGAATGGTCATTCAATAACTCCTGAAAACGACGTCGCGGCGTGTCTATATAAGCCGTGCGCAGAATGGGGGTTATAAGTGCCATCAACGCGAGCAAATGCGCTGCGCCGCAGGCTGTGAGCAAATCGGTAGCACTTGTGGGAACAGGGGCTGCGACGTGCTGGAGAAGAGTGTCACCGCAAGCACAGGTGACAGGCGGTAATGGCCAACATGGATCCCGGATCCGGGGAAAGTGGCTTGTCTGATTACGACGCGCTAAAAGGTGGCGCGTTTTGGAGCGGGTGTTCACTTAGCGCGCAGTTTTGACTGGTCTTCTCTGGCAACAGGGATTTCTGTGGCGAGGGAGCTTGCTCCCGCTGGGGCGCGAAGCGGCCCTGAAACCTGCAACCCAGTTCTTTCAGATGAACCGCGCTGGCTGGCTTTGCGGCTGCTGCGCAGCCGAGCGGGAGCAAACTCCCTCGCCACAGAAAATCATTTCACCAGTGAACCAAGTGGCCTCAACACTCCACCGCACTAACCGCCAACCCACCGCGCGATGTCTCTTTATATTTGTCATGCATGTCGGCACCGGTATCGCGCATGGTGCGGATCACCCGATCCAGCGAGATAAAGTGCTGACCATCACCACGCAACGCCATCTGCGCCGCGTTGATCGCTTTCACTGCGGCAATCGCATTGCGCTCGATGCATGGCACTTGCACCAGACCGCCGACCGGGTCGCAGGTCAGGCCAAGGTTGTGTTCCAGGCCGATTTCCGCCGCGTTGCACAACTGCTCAGGCGTAGCGCCAAGAATCTCCGCCAACCCGGCCGCCGCCATGGCGCACGCCGAGCCGACTTCACCCTGGCACCCGACTTCGGCCCCAGAGATCGATGCGTTCTTTTTGCAGAGAATCCCCACCGCGGCGGCACTGAGGAAATAGTCGACGACGTTGGCCTCGGTCACCACCTCGCTGAACTTCATAAAGTAGTGCAACACCGCCGGAATGATCCCCGCCGCGCCATTGGTCGGCGCCGTGACCATACGCCCGCCGGCCGCGTTCTCTTCGTTGACCGCCAGGGCGAACAGGTTGACCCATTCCATCGCGCTCAACGTCGAGCCGATCACGTTAGGCTTACCCAGCTCTTGCAGGCTGCGATGCAACTTGGCCGCCCGCCGACGCACATTCAATCCGCCGGGCAAGATGCCTTCGTGCTTGAGGCCCTGATCGACGCAATCCTGCATGGCGCGCCAGAGTTTCATCAGGCCGCTGCGGATTTCCTCTTCGCTGCGCCAGACCTTCTCGTTGGCCATCATCAACTCGGCCACGCGCAGATTGTGCTTCTGGCAGAGCTCAAGCAGCTCTACTGCACTGGAAAAGTCGTAGGGCAACACGGTGCGATCCAGGTCCACCACACCGCTGGAGGCTTGCGCCTCATCGACGACAAAACCGCCGCCAATCGAATAGTAGGTGTCACGGTGCAGTTCACCGTGATCGCCTTCTACAATTAAAGTCATGGCATTCGGGTGAAACGGCAGGTTCTCGTCGATCAGGCGCATGTCCCGAGCCCAAATGAATGGCACTGACAAGCGTCCGTCGAGCAACAAGGTGTGGGTTTCGCGCAGGCTCTCGATGCGGATACCGATTTGCGACGGGTCGATCGCGTCCGGCCACTCGCCCATCAGGCCCATGATCACGGCGTTATCGCTGCCGTGACCGATGCCGGTGGCCGACAACGAACCGTAAAGCTGAACTTCGACGCGTCTTACTTGTTCCAAAAGACCCTGCTCACGCAAACCTTGCACGAACAACGCCGCTGCCCGCATAGGCCCGACGGTGTGCGAACTGGAAGGGCCAATGCCGATTTTGAACAGGTCGAAAACGCTGATAGCCATTACTGCCGAACTCCTGGATGTGCCAACTCCGGACGCAAAAGCGCCCAGTGACGGAGCTGCTACGCTCAAGCTGCAATCCGCCGAGATGGCCGCATCATCAGGCTTTTGTCATGTCGTTCGACGTCTCACACCGACGCACTCATGTCCACCAACGCCGCGTGTCTTTTACGTAGCGCTTTCGCCGTTTTTTTGCGGTTCAGAGGGGCAAACAGGGCTTAAAAAAGCTGTAAACGACGTCACTGACACTGGATGCGACCATCCCTGTACTGGTTACGACGCACCCTGTAGGCGTCAGATTTTCACTGGTACATGATCGTATCGACTCGATTGCAAGGCGCCGTGGTAGAGCTGTCTCCAAAACGCCATCCAACCGCAACCCATAAGTGCGGTGGTCCAATCGGAACACTGCCAAAAAAAACACAAAGGAGTCCACCCATGAAAGGTTCCCCGTCGTTGTTGTTGGCCGCCATGCTGAGTCTGCCGTTACTGGCTCAAGCCGCAGAACCCGCTCAATGCAGCACCGTAAACTTCTCTGATGTCGGCTGGACCGACATCACCGCCACCACCGCAACCACCAGCGTTGTACTCGACGCCCTGGGTTACAAAACCAAGACCACCATGATTTCCGTGCCCGTGACCTACAAGTCCCTGGCCGACGGCAAGAACATGGACGTGTTCCTCGGTAACTGGATGCCGACCATGGAAAACGACATCAAGGCCTACCGCGATGCCGGTAGCGTTGACGTCGTTCGCACCAACCTCGTCGGCGCCAAGTACACCCTCGCCGTGCCGCAGGCGCTGTACGACAAAGGGCTGCATGACTTCGCCGACATCGCCAAATTCAAGAAAGAACTCGACGGCAAGATCTACGGCATCGAACCGGGTAACGACGGTAACCGCCTGATCCAGACCATGATCGACAAGAACGCCTTCGGCCTCAAAGACGCTGGCTTCAAAGTCGTCGAGTCCAGCGAAGCGGGGATGCTGTCGCAGGTCGACCGCGCCCAGAAACGCGATACCGCCGTGGTCTTCCTCGGCTGGGCACCGCACCCGATGAACAAGCGCTTCAAGATTCAATACCTGACCGGTGGCGATGACTTCTTTGGCCCGGACTTCGGTGCGGCCACGGTGGCCACTAACACCCGCAAGGGCTACGTCCAGGAATGCAGCAACGTCGGCACTCTGCTGAAGAACCTGGAATTTACCGTGGACATGGAAAGCTCGCTGATGGGCAACATCCTGGACGACAAGATGAAGCCTGACGCAGCTGCCAAGGCCTGGCTGAAAAAGAATCCAAAGGTGCTTGATACCTGGCTCGCTGGCGTGACCACCATTGACGGTAAACCAGGCCTGGAGGCCGTGAAAGCCAAGCTCGCGCAGTAATCGCTTACGCCGGGCGAGTTCGCTCGCCCGGGCTGTTTATTTCCTTGCATGCGGACGTTCACTACCATGCTGATTGATCAGAAAATCCCCTTAGGCCAGTACATCGCGAGCTTCGTTGAATGGTTGACGCAACACGGCGCCAGCACATTCGACGCGATCGCCGTGACACTGGAAACGATGATCCACGGCGTGACGTTCGCGTTGACCTGGTTCAACCCGTTTGCATTGATCGGCCTCATCGCACTACTGGCCCACTTCATTCAACGAAAGTGGGGACTGACCGTTTTCGTCATCCTCTCCTTTCTGCTGATCCTCAATCTGGGGTACTGGCAGGAAACCATGGAAACCCTGGCCCAGGTGCTGTTTGCCACCTTCGTCTGCGTGATCATCGGCGTGCCGTTGGGCATCGTCGCCGCGCACAAACCGATGTTCTACACACTGATGCGTCCGGTGCTCGATCTGATGCAGACCGTGCCGACCTTCGTGTACCTCATTCCGACCCTGACCCTCTTCGGGCTGGGCGTGGTCCCGGGTCTGATCTCGACGGTAGTGTTCGCGATTGCCGCGCCTATCCGCCTGACCTACCTGGGTATCCGTGATGTTCCCGCAGAACTGATGGACGCCGGCAAAGCCTTTGGCTGCTCGCGCCGTCAACTGCTCTCTCGTATCGAACTGCCCCACGCGATGCCAAGCATTGCGGCCGGTATCACCCAGTGCATCATGCTGTCGTTGTCGATGGTGGTGATCGCGGCACTGGTGGGCGCCGATGGCCTGGGCAAACCCGTGGTCAACGCACTGAACACCGCCGATATCGCCCTGGGCTTCGAAGCCGGGTTGGCAATCGTACTGCTGGCGATCATGCTCGACCGTATCTGCAAACAACCCGACGCTAAAGTAGGGGGTGACGCATGAGCATTATTCGCTTCGAAGACGTCGACGTCGTCTTCTCCAAAGACCCGCGCGAGGCGCTCAAGCTCCTCGATCAGGGCATGACCCGCGACCAGATCCTGAAAAAAACCGGCCAGATCGTCGGTGTTGAAAAAGCCAGCCTGGACATCGAAAAAGGCGAAATCTGCGTGCTGATGGGCCTGTCCGGCTCCGGCAAATCCAGCCTGCTGCGTTGCATCAACGGTCTCAACACCGTTAGCCGTGGCAAGTTGTTCGTCGAGCACGAAGGCAAGCAGATCGATATCGCTTCCTGTACCCCGGCAGAACTGAAAATGATGCGCACCAAGCGCATCGCGATGGTGTTCCAGAAGTTCGCCCTGATGCCTTGGCTGACGGTGCGCGAGAACATCAGTTTCGGTCTGGAAATGCAGGGTCGTCCTGAGAAAGAACGGCGTAAATTGGTGGACGACAAGCTTGAGCTGGTGGGCCTGACCCAGTGGCGCAACAAGAAGCCCGACGAGCTCTCCGGCGGTATGCAGCAACGTGTCGGCCTGGCCCGTGCACTGGCGATGGACGCCGATATTCTGCTCATGGACGAACCGTTCTCGGCCCTCGACCCGCTGATCCGCCAAGGCCTGCAAGACGAATTGCTGGAACTGCAAAGCAAGCTCAACAAGACCATCGTTTTCGTCAGCCACGACCTTGATGAAGCGCTGAAACTCGGCAGCCGTATCGCCATCATGAAAGACGGCCGCATCGTGCAGTACAGCGTGCCGGAAGAAATCGTGCTGAACCCTGCGGACGATTACGTGCGGACCTTCGTGGCC
>Ga0209903_1000290_pt1 | contig 20925 bp, 17 predicted proteins | sample OrgsoiDNA2013051_FD_185801 | JGI IMG/M metagenome (GOLD analysis project Ga0209903, IMG submission 185801) | Permafrost soil microbial communities from the Arctic, to analyse light accelerated degradation of dissolved organic matter (DOM) -... | ecosystem: Environmental > Terrestrial > Soil >...
ATTTTAGTTACAAAACTAAGGTCAGCTCAGCTGGCCTTAGTCATTTTTAAAGGTAGATCCCTGTCACAAAGTTCCGTAGAAATTACATTTTGTAATACATTCTTTCTCGCTGAAACAAGTTTAGGGGTTTGGTAGCATTTTCGATGTAGATTAAGCAGTCCTCGGATGGAACACTGCCTTCAGACACAGGAGACACCAAACTCTCAACAATAGTTCCCTAAAGAATTATTGACGGCAGTGGCAGGTGTCCAAATAAAACCAATGAGGGTAATAATAATGATGAAGCGCAATATTCTTGCAATCGTAATTCCAGCTCTGTTGGCTGCTGGTGCAGCAAACGCAGCTGAAATTTATAACAAAGACGGCAACAAACTGGACCTGTACGGTAAAGTTGACGCACGCCACACATTCTCTGATAACACCGGCGATGACGGTGACCAGACTTACGTTCGTTTCGGCTTTAAAGGCGAAACAAAAATTAATGACCAACTGACCGGTTACGGCCAGTGGGAATACAACGTTCAGGCTAACCACGCTGAATCAGCAGGCACTGAAGGCAATAAAACTCGTCTGGGCTTCGCGGGTCTGAAATTTGGCGACTGGGGTTCATTCGACTACGGTCGTAACTACGGCGTGATCTACGACGTAATGTCTTATACTGACCAATTGCCAATATTCGGCGATGACACCATGTACCAAACCAACGACAACTTCATGGTTGGTCGTTCAAACGGTCTGGCAACTTACCGTAACAGCAACTTCTTTGGTCTGGTTGATGGCCTGAGCTTCGCTCTCCAGTACCAAGGCAAAAACGAGAACGACCGTAATACAGAAATCGGCGGTAGCGTTCCAAACAGCTCAATCATCACCCAGAACGGTGACGGTGTTGGTACCTCTGTTGCTTATGCTCTCGGTAACTCAGGTGTTAGCCTGACTGGTGCTTACGCTAACTCTAACCGTACTGTTGACCAGAAAACTCAGGCTAACAGCGCTAACGGTAACAAAGCTGAACAATACGCATTTGGCGCGAAATATGACGCGAACAATCTGTACCTGGCAACCTTCTACGGTGAATCTCGTAACACTACAGCTTACGGTGGTGACAACCAAGTTGCTAACAAAACTCAGAACTTCGAAGTGGTTGCTCAGTACCAGTTCGATTTCGGTCTGCGCCCATCCATCGCTTACCTGCAGTCTAAAGGCAAGGACCTGAATGGCGTAACTAACAGCAGCACTGGCGCTACCTACGGCGGCGGCGATGCTGACCTGGTTAAATATATCGAAGTGGGTACCTACTACTACTTCAACAAAAACATGTCCACCTATGTTGACTACAAAATCAACCTGCTGGACGACAACGATTACACCAAAGCTGCCGGTGCAAGCACTGACAACGTTGTTGGTGTTGGCTTGCAATACCAGTTCTAATTTCGCTTAACCGATGCGCTTACGGGTGCATCCTGAGTGATTTGAAAGGCAGGGCTTCGGCTCTGCCTTTTGCTTTTACACACTTCCCCACCCTTTTCAATTATCACAATTATTAATCTCAAAGCCCGCTTCACAACTCCGCTTTCTTTTTGCCGCAAACGGTTGGCAAACGGACTTTCAGGCGGTAACCTGATGCCCTCTTTCTGCTAAATATCAGGCCATGGAAGTCTCCTCTATGTTTGAAAAAATCACTGCTGCACCTGCTGATCCTATTCTCGGTCTTACCGATCTTTTCCGTGCTGACGCTCGCCAGGATAAAATCAATCTTGGGATTGGTGTTTATAAAGATGAAACGGGGAAAACACCGGTTCTGACCAGCGTGAAGAAAGCTGAGCAATTTTTGCTGGAAAACGAAACGACCAAGACTTATTTGAGTATCGACGGACTGCCTGATTTTGCGCGTTGTACTCAGGAACTGCTGTTTGGTAAAGACAGTGCCATCATCGCAGATAAACGTGCGCGCACCGCACAGACGCCAGGTGGTACAGGCGGCCTGCGTATCGCCGCAGACTTTATCGCAACACAGACCAGCGCCAAGCGCATCTGGGTAAGCAATCCAAGCTGGCCTAACCACAAAGGGGTGTTCAACGCCTCGGGTCTGGAAGTGGTGGAATATAATTACTACGACGCAACTAACCACGCACTGGACTTCGATGGCATGGTAAAAAGCCTGAATGAAGCTCAGGCCGGCGACGTGGTGTTGTTCCACGGTTGTTGCCATAACCCAACCGGTATCGACCCGACAACAGAACAGTGGGCGCAACTGGCTGAACTTTCTGTCGCTAAAGGTTGGCTGCCACTGTTTGACTTTGCTTATCAGGGCTTTGCCAAAGGGTTGGAAGAAGATGCACAGGGCCTGCGCATTTTTGCGGCTAAACATGCTGAATTGCTGGTCGCCAGCTCTTACTCGAAAAACTTCGGCCTGTATAACGAGCGCGTGGGTGCCTGTACTCTGGTCGCCGCTGATGCTGAAACCGCTGACCGTTCGTTCAGCCAGGTAAAATCTGTTATCCGCGCAAACTACTCTAACCCGCCGTCACACGGCGCTGCGGTTGTTGCCACTATATTAGGTAACGAAGCGCTGCGTGCTATCTGGGAGCAGGAATTGAGCGACATGCGTCAACGTATTCACCGTATGCGCCAGTTGTTTGTGACCACGTTGCAGGAAAAAGGGGCTCAGCAGGACTTTAGCTTTATTATTAACCAAAACGGCATGTTCTCGTTTAGCGGGCTGACCAAAGATCAAGTTATGCGTCTGCGTGACGAGTTCGGCGTGTACGCGGTTAACTCCGGCCGTATTAACGTTGCCGGTATCACCCTCGATAACATGGCACCACTGTGCGAAGCCATCGTCGCTGTTTTGTGATCAAATAAAGCTGCAAAAAAAAACCAGTCAAGCCACTGACTGGTTTTCTTATTTATAGCATTCTGTATTTTATTGAAACGAGTTACCAGACCGGCAGTTCATCCTGCAAAAACGGGTTGGTTTTACGTTCATGGCCAAAATCTGACATCGGCCCATGACCGGGAATGAACGTCATATCATCACCCAGCGGTAACAGCTTGGTTTTGATTGATTTGATCAACGCCTGGTGATTACCCCGAGGGAAATCACTGCGCCCGACGCCACCACGGAAAATAACGTCACCAGAAACGGCTAAACGGCTTTTATCATTGATAAATACAATGTGTCCCGGCGTATGACCTGGGCAATGTAGAACGGTAAGACGCTCTTCGCCGACGCTTACCTCATCGCCCTCTTCCAGCCAGGTGTTCGGCGTCAGTGGCGCGCAATAGTCTAAGCCAAACATCTGGCTCTGCGTCGGCAGTGATTCCAGCAAGAACAGATCTTCTTTCTGCGGCCCGACAATGGGGGCGTTAAAGTGCCTGGCAATATCCGCTGCAGCCCCCACATGATCAAGGTGACCATGCGTTAGCAAGATCTGGCTGACAGTCACACCCAGGGCGGCAACTTCCGCAATGATTTTTCCAGCCTCACCACCCGGGTCAACAATCGCTGCCTGAAGGGTTTTACTGCACCAGATAACAGAACAATTTTGGCTGAATGCCGTGACAGGAATAAGATGGTATTTCATAAGGCTCCACAACAGCTTATCCCGCAAAGGATAGACCGCAAATTACGCATATCACCAGGTTCTTGCCGGACCCGTGTCGATGTGCACAAAGTTACTTCGTGGATAATATCCTACACCACCCATCTTCATTTTTAACGCAGCTTTGCGGATATAGCTCAACTCAATGCCTTCGATGTGAAAATCCATCGCCTGGCCTTTGGTATGATAGCTGTCTTTTGCTACCCCGCTGCCTGGTCTGCGCATGCTGTTGTTGGTTGCGACCGTACGGTAACCGGAGATCAGTTGAATCGGTTTATTGGTTGCAAGCATGATTTGCAGACGGTAAAGATGATCGAAGAGAGCCGGATCAATACTCTTCACCTTTTCTGCCCGATAGTCCCTGAACAGATGATTCAATCTGGCCAACTCATCCTTGTTGTAACGCTTTCCATCGAAAAATTCTGTTTTGAGGCTTTCGCCGGTATTCAAGTTATTAACCACTAAAATACGCGGACGAGGTGTGGAAAGAGTGGCGAAAGCACGTCCTGGAAGGAGCGCAATACCCATAGCGGCACTGCCGAGTGCCAGCCATTTACGGCGATGTTTGTCAATTTGATCCATGAACTGTCTACTACCCGGTAAGAGAGTCAAAAATAGGCACAAAAAGAGTACCGCTTCGAACCTTAACTGCCTTATTTCAGTGAGTCAACCCATCCATAAAGCAAAACGGGGAGGCTATCACAGCCATCCCCGTTATCAGGCCAAATACTCTGACCGCTATCATTTTAGTTTTACTGCATTTATTGCAGCAAAAGTTCAGCCTTTGACAAAATTTGTGCACCGGATCGCACCGGAGAGTCATAATTGTAAATGTCTGTGCGGAACTGAGGTTTACCATCCTCAGCAACCCATGCCGTCAAATAAAACAGTTTAACCGGTATATGATGACGAATTGGCACAAAGGTCGTATTCCCGGCCTGCAGGGTTGAGGAGATACGGGTGTCATTCCAGCCGGCATCTTGCAACAGCATATTCGCCAGTTCAGACGCCTTATTAACGCGCACGCAACCTGAACTCAGGGCGCGGATATCTTTCTGGAACAAGCCGTGATTCGGCGTGTCATGCAGATAGATAGCATCCGAGCTTGGCATGTTGAATTTATAGCGGCCAAGGGAGTTTGTCGCGCCCGGTGCCTGACGGATACGGTATGGGAAGTGGTTTGGCGTCACGACGCTCCAGTCAATCATTGACGGGTCCACCACCTCAGCATCGTTGTTCCAGCCAGCCAGAACCGTATAGCCGTGCTTCTGGAAATAACCGGTGTCGCGCATCGCTTTGGGCACAATATCTTCCCGAACCAGCGTGGTCGGCACGTTCCACGGTGGGTTCACGACCACGTTGTTTAGCGCACTGCTCATCAGCGGGGTTTTACGGCTTGGACGGCCGACAATCACTCTTGACGACAGCACTTCACTGCCATTGAGATAATAGGTCAGTTGGTAGTTGGGAATATTCACCATAATGCCGGTATTGATGTTACCCGGCAGAATACGCAGGCGTTGGATATTCAATGCAAACAGCGTAGCACGCAGGCGTGGAGAGGCATTCAACCATTCGCGTGTACGTAAACCGATAACACCATCCGGCTCAAGTCCCTGCCATTTCTGGAAGCGTTTAACCGCCTCTACCAGCTCCGGCGAGTACACATTATCAGCCACGGAAACCGGAACTGCGGCAGCTGAATGTCCAGTACTTTCGACTGTAGGTAAGACGTCAGTAACCGACGTCGCCGCAGGGCTGACAACCGGAGATAGCGGCGCGGATTTATCTGCTGATTCATCAACGGACAAATCATCGTTGGCGGCCGCGCCCGGGCCATCTTTAGCAATAGTTTCATCGGTAGGCTGTGGCGATTTCGCCTCGGCCGGTAAAGCGGTCATCATGCCACTACGGTTGAGGATTTCACGCAACGCAGGGATATCATCACTGAGTTGCCCAGGCCGCAGGCTGGCTAAGTGAGTAACCTGAGGCCATGGGCGGTTGTCCGCCAGCATGGCTTTTAACGCGGAGTGCATTTTGGAATATAAAGGATGCTGAGGCATCAGCGTCTTCATATACCCCGCGGTCGTTCCCTTGCGTAGTGCCAGCTGCCATTGGTTTATCACCGTCAGGGGCGGCGTAGTCATTTTGTAGGGTTTACCGCTATAGAGCCAGTTGTCGCCGTTGGCTTCAACCCCGCTGACAAACTGCAAATACCCCAGCATCGCATCCGATAAAACGATATCACGCGACATCCCCGTCACTTGCGGATCAGTTAACCATTTAACCCATTGCGTAAACTGTGGTTGCACACCAGAAATAGCCAGTTCGGCGAGTTGCTGCTGAAATTGCTGAACAGCGTCCCGGTTCTGCCACATGGGTTGCATGTGATTCGCGGCATACAACGTCGCAAGGGATGAAATATAAAGAGGTTTAACACTTGCCGGTAGCTCAGCCTGCAACTGGCTGAGGCTCTGCACACTCGAAAGCGTTGCGGAACGAACGGGCAACGTTGGTACCGCTGCAAATACAGCCCCCACAGGAGCCAGTCCCATGGCGAAAAGACAGCTGGCTACCAGAAATCTGAGAGACCCTTGACTCGTAAACAACATCCCTTGCCTCCCGTTAACATGCCCAAATTAAAATAGCTGAATTCAAGCAAACAACTCGTAGTGTAAGTATAAAAGAGAATTCTATTTTTGCGCGGGATCTCAACACAATAGCGCCCCCCGCGTGCTAAGAAGACTCTATGCTAGCAGCGGCGTTAAATAAAGCACTGTCAGTGGGATTATCATCTCATTCAACATGAGTGATGTTTATTTGCACAAAAAATAAACCTCGTCCAACAGCAATGTTCTTTATGCAACAGAATTTCATTTATCCTTATGCGCTATTCCCGCAAGAATCTCGCCTTCATGGCGGAACGGGTGTTTTGATGAACTGATGGAAAGTGAGAGTGCGGCTGAATAAAAATTAGGGTAATTAACAGGGTATGAACTGAATAGTGGGACAAGGAGAAAACAATGGTCGTCAGATTGGCATCACCGCAAGAAGCGGAAAAACTTTGGATAATTAGAAACAAAGCCATACGACACGGCTGCAAAGATTCCTATGGCGAAGAGACCCTCCAGGCATGGACGCAAGATAAAATGCCTGAAGGCTTCCGCAATACCATCGCTGAAAATCCATTTTTTGTTATTGATGATCCTGCAGGGGAATATCCCGTTGCCACTGGCTTTCTTGACCTAAAAAACCAGAGTGTTGAAGCTATATTTACCCTTCCCGAATTTACGGGTCAGGGAATGGCAAGAGCAATACTCGATGCTATAAAAAATGAAGCCCGGCTGCGGGGGCTAAAAAAATTAGTTTTATCTTCAACGCCCAACGCTTTTGAATTCTATAAAAAGAATGGCTTTATCCTGTTAAAGGAAAGTATTCACCATTCACCTATGGCTAATGCTGATTTACGCTGTATGGAAATGAGTTGCGACCTCTAGACATGACCTTCCTCCCCCCACGCAGACAGTGTGATGTAAGACTCTGCATTACCTGATATATATTTCATGAGCATGAAAAAGCCCCGCATGCGGGGCTTTTCAGTTTCAACGTGTTACAGCTGCGGTTTTCGACTCAGGAACTGCCCGCCTCAGTATTGACGATCGCGGGCTGCTCGGCGGCAAAACCGCGTAAACCCACCACATGGACATGTTCATGATTATTGAATACTTTACGCACCAGTTTATAGGTGGTGCCTTTCTCTGGGCTGATGTTTTCAGGGGCAGCGATAATCAACTGCATCTCCAGTCGATCACAGAGTTCGAACAGCGTGGCGATAGATTTGGCATCCAGTCGCGCTGCTTCATCAAGGAACAGTAAACGGCAAGGCGAGATATCTTTACCGCGCATACGGCTCGACTCTTCCTCCCAGCTCTGCACCACCATCACCAGAATCGACATACCGGTCCCGATAGCTTCACCAGTAGAAAGTGCACCGCTCTCTGCACGCAACCAGCCGTCAGATCCACGGTTAACTTCCACTTCCATCTCCAGATAGTTGCGGTAGTCGAGCAGCTCTTCACCGATGGTTTGCGGCGTACGCTGGCCCATATCGATTTGTGGATTCAGACGCTGATAAAGTTTAGCCAGCGCTTCCGAGAAGGTCAGACGGTTGCTGCTGAACAGATCCTGATGTTGTTCTTGCTGCTCAGACAGTACATCGAGTAACCCGGCATGTGCTTCACGCACATTAACGTTAAGCCGTACACTCTTCACCTGACCAAAGGCCACGGCCTGCAGGCCTTGGTTCAGTTGGCGAATACGGTTCTGCTCGCGCTGAATGGTTTTGCGAATAATGTTCGCTACGCTTTTTGAGCTTAGCGCCAGTTGCTGTTCGCGTGCGGTCAGTTCTTCGGTCAGACGGCCCAGTTCGATCTCCATCTGCTCAATGGCTTCAACCGGGTCATCGGTCCGAATAATATCCTGGCGGATACGTTCGCGCAGATGCTGATAAACGGCAATGTAGAACTGGATTTTACGTTCAGGACGCTTCGGATCCTCAGAAAGTCGCAGCACGTCACGCAGATGTTCGTTATCTGCCACCGCCAGACGCAAGGCACCGAGTGATTTATCCGACATCGAGCGCAACTCATCGCCGTCCATGTAGGCCAGCTCGCGGCGGTGTAGACGGCGCTCAACACCGTTATCTTTCACCAGACGCATCACGGCACACCAGCCCGCTTTTGCCGTCACTACCTGTTCGCGGCTCTGATGGTAATCACGTTCTAGTTTGCGTAATTTCTTCTGCAAGTTGTCCATTTCGGCTTCGCAGAAAGTGATCTGTTTTTCCAGCTGGTTGCAACGCGAACGGTTGGTGCTCAACGCTGCATGCAGTTCGTCACGGCGCAATTTAGCGCGCGCTTCCGCATTGGCATCGGCCTGAACACCGATGTCCTGCAACTCCTGCCCCAACTCTTTGAGCATGTCACGCTTGGCATCAAACGAGCTTTTAAGTGACGCTAGCACCTGGCTGTACTGGGTGAACTGGGCCTGATGCTGGCGCAACAGGTCACGGGCACGAGTACGTTCCGCTTCAGCATGTTCGAGACGCTGGCGCAGTTTGTCATTCAAATCTGAGTTTTCAGTCAGCATGCCGGCAGAATCGGTATAACCGAAATGCGCACGGCGCTGAACCACTTCGGTCAGCGAGAAGGCCTGCTGTTTGGCCAGACGCTGAGCGTGCTGCGCCTGAGCATAATCTTCTTTTAACTGTTCATGCTGTTCCGGGTCGCTTTGTAATACAGATACCAGCGGCTCCAGCTTGGTCAGCGAAGCACTGTGCTGCTGGATAAAGCGGGCAGAGTCCTGCGCCTCTTCCAGCTCTTCACGCAATTCCTCAACACGATCAATCAGCGTCTCATCACACAGCAGACCAACGCGCGGTTGCAGCTTATTGAGCATCGTGAAGGCGTCTTTTGCCTGTTCGTACTGTTGGCGCTGCTGCTGATTTGCACCTTCATGTGCATTAAGCGCACGTTCCAGCTCACCACGGCGGGCACTCAGGCTACGGATATCAGCCTCTGGATCGGCATCAAACGCGACGGCCAGGTGGCTGCCGATAAAACGGCTGAAGGCCTGATGCACTCGCTGAATTTTCTGCACATCAAACGACAGGTTGGCATAACGCTCGGAAAGTGTTTCACGCTCTTTATTGAGCGTCTCGAGTCGGTTATCACGCGCCGCACGGCCAAACAGCGGCACCTGAGGGAAATGGGAATAACGCCACTGACGCTCACCACTTTTCACCAGGACTGCGCCAGGTAACTCTTCGACGGCAAATACGCTGTCATCAAAGGACTGCGGATCCCCTTCAATCAGATATAAATCTTCAGGGCAATCATCCAGGCCATCGAGCTGATCGCGAATGCGTGATAAGTCAGGCACGACGATGGCATGGCGTGACGGACCGTACAACGCGGAGAAGTACGGCGCATCGTCAATGGTCACGTCATCATAAATTTCTGACAGAAGCACGCCACCAAAGCGTTCCGCCAGGGCAATCATGCGAGAATCTTCAGCACCGCTTGGCTGGCTAAGTCGGGTTATCTGCCCTTCAATACGGCGTTTTTTTGCCGCGACTTCATCACGTTCAACCGTGGTTTCGCGCTCGCTTTCCAGCAGTTGCTGCATATGCTCAGTCACCTGCTGGCTGCTTTCCAGCGGTTCTTTGCTTTGCTCGCTCAACTGGCTGAGGGCTTCCTGTGCGGCCAGCCAGACAGGAGCACGAGCCGTCAGTTCACGAATGCGCGACTGAACTTGTTCGAGTTCCTGACGCATTTCCATACGGCGTTCGCCAGCCTGGGAAACGACCAAAGACAACTCTTCAATCTGTACGTCGAGTTCGCGTTGCAGTTCATCAAGATCTTCAGGATGTACGTCTTGCCCGGTGCGCTTGCAGAACTCCTGCAACTGACGCTCAGCATCCTGCTGCTCGCGCAGACGTCCTTCCAACTCGGTAAGGCGCATACGCAGTGGCTCAACACGTTCGGCCTGATGCTGCTGGGCAGACCAGTCACGCAACAGTTCTCGGGCGGTTTGCCAGGCTTCACTGCGGCTGACTTCACCAGCGATTTTCACCACCAGTTGATAAGCATTTTCGAACTGGCTGTGCGCGGCATCGGCCACGCTCATTTTCTGTTCCAACATCAGCAAGATGTCTGTCGTTTCTTGCTCTTTGCTCTGGAAGGTTTCCAGCCACTCTTCGCTGTTTTGAATTGTCAGATCGGGGATCTGGCACAGTTCGCGGGCACGTTCGATAGCATGCAGCGCCTGCTGATACTGAATGGCACGAGTTTGCTGTACATCCAGCGCCTGCTGATAATCGGCCAGCTGGCTTTTGAGTTCATCGACTTCGAGTTCAGCGGCTTCCGCGCGCGCTTCATGCTCAGTGTGCAGTTCACCGGCTTCGGCCACCACTTCATTTTGTTCTTCGAGGCGATAGGTCAGCTCTTCGAGATCGCCTTCGTAGCGCTCGATTTTTTCCTGCTGACGCATCGCGGTCTGCACCAGACTCAGGTGATCACTGGCCGCCTGATAGTCAGTTTCCAAATCGCTTTGTGAACCGCTCTGCTCGGCCAGTTCACGTGCCATTTCAACATGGCGATACTGCTCACTGGAAAGCTGTTTGCGGCTACTCAGTAAGTCATTTCGCAAAACCAGGGCGCCGTCGAGATGAATACGACGATCGTTAGCATGACGCATGTAGTCCGCAGCAACGTACGAAGTGGCTTCTGAAATCAGATGCTTAAACAGATCACGGTCAGACTGGGTAACGCGAATGGCTTCCAGCGTCATGCGGTTTTCGCGCAATGCGGCTTCCATATCCTGGAAGGCTTTACGCACGCCGCTGTTTTCCGGCAACAAGTAGTCACGCAGAGAGCGGGTAATGGCACTGGAGATACCGCCATACAGCGAGGCTTCAATCAGACGGTAAAATTTGCTGCGATCCGAGGCCGTGCGCAGGCGGCGCGGGATAACACCCAGGTCGAACATCAGCGAGTGGTAGTCAGTAATGGAGTTGAACTGCTTGAACTGTACCCCTTCCATCGCTTCGACGTTGTCTTTCAGTTCCTGCAAAGAGAGCACGCGCGCCTGACGTTCACCCACGGTTTCCGTGAGGATTTCGGTCGGTTGAATCGACGTTGGCAAGCCCTGAATGGTGAAGGGTTTGATGTCCACTTTGCGGTCACGCCCGGCAACCTGTTGCAGGCGCACGCCGACGATCACCCGCTGATGGCGAGAGTTAACCACGTCCAGCGTCGAATAACAGACGCCCGCACGCAATTTACCGTGCAGGCCTTTGTCGCGTGAACCCGAGGTGGCGCCTGCTTCCGTGGTGTTACGGAAATGCAGCAAGGTCAAATCGGGGATGAGCGCCGTGACGAACGCTGCCATGGTGGTGGATTTACCGGCACCGTTACCGCCGGAAAGCGTAGTCACCAACGCATCAAGGTCAAATGTCCGGGCAAAAAAACCGTTCCAGTTAACCAGCGTCAGTGAGCGAAATTTACCGCGTTCAATCATTCCTGTTCATCCTCTGCGCTCTCATTTCCATGCTCTGCCTGCGGTTCACCGTCATCATTTTCATCATTGAGCGACAGGGCATTTTCAATCGGCATCGCTTCACCGTCGCGGATCATCCGCAACTGTGCTTCGCGGGCATCATCACCGCTGCGCACGTCAGCGCCGAAACGAAACACCGCTTCGGTGATACGGAATTTGGTGCTGTCAGCGCCCATAAACCACACCATGCCCAGACGGCGCAGGCGATTGAGTGAGGTTCTGACCTTATCCTGCAGTTTCTGACGGTCCAGATCCGAACCGGTGGAACGCTGGTTGACGTATTTCATCAACTTGGATTCGTCCGCCAGACTTAACAGCTCGTCGTATAACTCCTGCTGGGTAAAAATACCCTCATGTGCCAGCCGCTCAGGGCTGAGGTACAGATAGCAGAGAATTTTGCCGACCATCATATCCAGTTCGGAAAGCACCGAGCGCGGAATAAGGGTGGTTGAACGCGGGCGCAGGTAAAAGAATCCTTCCGGCGCACGGATCAGTTCAACGCTGTAACGATGGTAAAACAGCTCGAATTCTTCCTGATAGTCCATCAGGAAGGCGTGGTTATCCAATTCATCAATGCCAATGTGACGGCCAGAACGAAGCTGACTGTCCAGAGCAGGAAAGAGGGAATTTGCCAACGCCTGCGCCAGCTTAGCTGGCATTATGTGTTCAATATTTGTCGATGACATGGGCCTGCACCTTGGCTCCGAAATCATTGATTGCCTGCCATTCGGCTGGCAACCCTGAAAAATCTGCTTCAGCCACACCAAGGCGCACAGCCTGGTCGACTACAATTCGCGCTACGTCAAAATGCCGCGCACGCGGATACTGTTCAAGATAATCACGCATCACGGTTCCCAGGTTGAGTGGCGTCTTCTGTTGTTGATAAACTTGCAATGCCTGTTCAATCAACGCGGTAAGTTGTTCACGTATTTCACTGAACTCTTCGTATTCAAGATCCGGTGGGAGTTCCCCCGTCACTTCCTCACTGCGCAAAGCCAGCTCTTCATCACGCATGTCCAGCAAACGTTCAGCATTGGCAAACGTCAGAGTCCATGGCTGATCGAAATAGTTTTGTACTGACTGACGTAAACGCTGCGCAAACACGCGGTTTTTATCCATGTCGATGGCAGTACGGATAAATTTATGCACGTGTCGGTCGTAGCCGATCCAGAGATCAATGGCCTGCTGGCCCCAGCTCGTTATGCGGTCAAGTTTGCTTTGCAGATCAAACACCAGTTTATCGACGAAGCCCAATTCGCTATCGCCCAGGGTGAATTCCTGAATGCGCAGCAAGTGGGCCTGCAGAAGATCGCCTGCCGCCTCCAACGTATCCTGCAATTCGCGCAGCGTACCTGACGTCTCAGACAATAACATTTCACAGCTGGAGATCGCCGCACGCCAGTCTTTATTAAGCAGGGAGGCAATGTCATCTTTCACCCCCTGCTGCTGCTCGTCCATGATCCTTTGGGTCATGTCGATGCTGTCAAAGATCTCGGCGACCGAGTATTTCAACGGAGCAAATACGTTGCGGTGCCAGTGGAACTCATCGCCGCCCTCTTCGGCTGCATCGGCAGCACGCTTGAGCTCCTGAGCCACAATGGAGAGCTGCATTGACAAGCGCAGCGTTGAGAATTCACGCTGGCGAATATAGTAGTCGGTAATGCCAATACCCAACGGCGTTAATCGATAAATGGCGTTGCCGTCGGCCAGTTCACTGACAAAACGATTGAGCAAACGCTGACGCACCATGTCATTGATGGCGTTATTGGCACGTACTGTGACGGTTTCATGTGTCTGTTCGAAGCCTTTGCTTACGTGACGAAACGCATCAACCAGTTCACCTTCACTCATTTCCCCATCAAGACGCTCCCCATTGAGCGTTGCGATCGCCAAAAGAAAGGCCAGCCTCTCCGTTGGCAGCGAAATTGAGAAGTCATTTTTGCGTGCCCAGGCGACCAGTTCGGGGACAGTCTGGGAAAATTCACTCATGATTCGTCCTTCAGATTGGGTTTGTGCGCCATCACGTGGATGTAACGTCCCAAACTAACAAAAGGTTCCTGTCGGCAATAACGCTGTTCCAGCGCCAGAAGCTCATCGAAATCCTGTTTATGTTGTTGCCTGTTCCGCAGGTAGTCGTGGAACACCCGCACACCCGTCTTGCCCACGATTATCATCCCGAGCTCTTCCAGCCATTGGTATACCTGTTGGGGTTCCAGCGGGTGATCGGGCAACAGCGAGCTTTTTTTAATTTTTGGAACACCGGCTTCAACGTGACCGAAATTACCCAGGATCATATGCCGCATGACCAGACCGTGGATATTGTAGAACATCAGCGATAGCGCGCCATCAGGCGCAAGGCAATCGGTTAATACCTGCAAAGCTTGTTGCGGCTCTGCCAGCCATTCGATCACCGCGTGAAACAATATCAGATCAACCGGCTGTTCCAAATGCTGTGCGATATTCTGAGCAGGACATTGTACAAATTGCATGTTCCCGCTCACACCTTTTTCATCAGCAGCCACTTTTGCGCGGCGGATCATCTCACCTGACAGATCGCACAACAAGACCTGATGTCCTAAAGCGGCGAGATCACACGCCATTTGTCCTTCGCCACCGCCAGCATCGAGAATACGAAGCGGGCGATCGGGCAGCGTGGCGATTAATTGCCGCAGATCTTGTCCCAGCACCGCCTGACGAATGCGTCCCTTCGTCGTGCCGTAGATATTGCGCGAAAATTTTTCGGCTATATCGTCGAAATTGCGATCCTGCATGGAGTGGCACCTGCTGCGAGAAGATGATAAATGAGCTAACTGCTTAATGGCCGACAGACCGACCAGCCTGCTATTTTGGCACAGGCTGACGTAGAATAAATCATCCTGACGTGGATTCATGCCCGGATGCCGTTTTTTCACTCAAAAGGAGCGTTTTCTGATGCCGTTTGTGCTTAAAAAAGCTATTGGTGGACTGTTATTACCTCTGCCCTTTTTATTATTGCTAATGGCATTCGCGCTGGTTTTATTGTGGTTTACCCGCTGGCAGAAGACCGGAAAAATCTGTTTTTTAGCCAGTTGGTTAATTCTGGCTTTACTGAGCCTGCAACCCGTGGCGGACAGTCTGCTGCGCCCCTTGGAAAATACCTATCCCACTTACCAACCTGATGCCGCAAAACCGGTTAAATACATCGTTGTGCTGGGTGGTGGTTATACCTATAACCCTGAGTGGGCTCCGAGTTCAAACCTGATTAACAATAGCCTGCCACGCGTAGTGGAAGGTATTCGTATTTACCGTCTCAATCCGGGAGCGAAGTTAATTTTTACCGGTGGGAAAGCCATTAGCAATCCGGTGAGCAGTGCTGAAGTTGCGGCGAAAGTTGCAGTCAGTCTGGGTGTGCCAGAAAGTGACATCATCAAAGCAGATATACCGCGAGACACTCAGGAGGAAGCGCAACAGGTTAAGGCGTTGATCGGGCAGCAACCGATGGTACTGGTGACCTCTGCCAACCATCTGCCACGCGCCATGATTTTCTTCCAGCAGCAGGGCCTCGACCCCATCCCGGCGCCCGCCAATCAGTTGGCGATAGACTCACCGCTGAATCCATGGGAAAGAATCCTGCCCAGTCCGCTGTTTTTATCGCACAGTGAACGTATCTGGTATGAAACGCTGGGCCAGATTTGGCAGTGGCTCGGCAGCCCTTCCAAATCAGGCTAATTCAGCCAGGGCAACAGTTGCTGGCGCGCATAGTCAAAGGCGCGCCGGTCAAATTGGCCGGTATGAATCAGATGAGAGATAGATTCCCAAACTACATAGAGCCATCTTCTGGCGAGGAAATTCTCTGAAACGGGGGCACGCTGTAAGTAGCTGAATAACAATTGTTCACTCATTCCCTGCTCCCACAGACGAAAAAGATCAAACTCGCGGGGTGCCCACAGCACGGTACCCGGATTGATCATCGCCAGTAACTGGTCACTGCGCGGGTCTTTCAGCAAGCTGCGCAATGACAGATTGCCATGCACCAGCACCGGATTGTCATTAAAGTCCGTAAATAAGCTACTCATACAGGCGCGTGCGCGAAATAACAGCGCGCGGTCTTCCTGAGTGAGCACGGCGGACTGTAAATTGCTTGCTGAAGCCCACAGAACCTCAACGCGTTGCTGATACCACGCCGACCAGCTATTTTCCTGCGTGCTGTCGACGGTACCAACACAGCCATGGCTGTCAATGCGATGCCATGCCAGTAATCCTTCAATAATTTGCTCCATCAACACGTTCCAGCGCTGAGGGGTGCGAGTTGGGGCTTCGGCAGAAACACCGCGCAAACGCTCAATCAGTAAAATCTCCTGATAAGGCGGCTGATGCGTAGTCACCATACCAAAAACTGTTGGTACCCTCGCAACGCCTTCACGGGCCAACATAGATAATTTATAGGCTTCCTGGGCAGCGATACCTGCACAGGTGAAGCTTTTTGCCATCAATGGCATAGCATGCCCCTGCTCATCATATATCGCAAAGAGATGGGCATACGGCTGTTCACTGACGCGTTCCAGGCGGGAAATCTTCTCGCCAAGGACAATACTTAGTTCGGCTTTCAGCTGTTCCATAATCATTACACAGTGGTAAATAGGCTCAGGGCTATGATGGAAGCATCGCGGGTAGATTTCCCCGTTTCAGATCAATGAAAACGACATAAAACGAGACGCATAAAAGCAGAAAGGCGCTGCGGCAGGAGTCACAAAAAGAAAACGGAATGTCGCAGCGACATTCCGTATCAGCAGGGTTATGCGAATAACCGAACGTACACCACTCTCAATGAGCGAAGAATTCACGTACCCGCTGTAAATCTTCTGGCGTATCAACACCGACTGAGGGGATGGCTTTCGCGACTGCCACATGGATTTTTTCACCGTACCAAAGAACCCGAAGTTGCTCCAGCAGTTCAATATTTTCCAGTTGGCTTGGTGCCCAGGTCACGTAACGTCTGACAAAACCGGCTCGGTAAGCATAAATACCGATATGGCGCAGGAAGGTGTCGCCCACGCTCTCTTTGGATTTTGCAAAACGCTCACGCTCCCACGGAATAGTGGCACGGGAGAAGTAGAGTGCATAACCGTTGATATCCATGACTACTTTCACCGCATTCGGATTGAACGCCTCTTCTGCGGTTTCAATAGGTACTGCCAGCGTAGCCATTCCAGCTGCGCATGACGCGAGATTTTCTGCTACCTGACTGATGATCACCGGCGGTACCAGCGGCTCATCGCCCTGCACGTTGACGATAATCTCGTCATCAGCAAAACCATACTTCTCAATCACTTCGGCCAGACGCTCTGTACCAGACTGATGATCCGCGAGGGTCATACAGACTTCACCACCCGCCGCTTCAACGGCTTTAAACACGTCCGGGTGATCAGTAGCAACAATGACACGATTGGCACCGGACTCCAGTGCGCGCTCCATCACATGGATAACCATTGGTTTTCCATTGATATCAGCCAAAGGTTTACCAGGTAAACGACTGGAGGCAAAGCGGGCGGGAATGATAACAATGAAACTCATGGATGCGTCTCGTCAGCAGAAAGCGCGCGGGCTTCAGTTTCTAATAACACCGGAATGCCATCACGAACGGGATAAGCCAGCCCATCCACTTTACATACCAACTCTTGCGATTCTTTATTGAAATAGAGCTTACCGGTACACACAGGACAAGCGACTATTTCGAGTAAACGATGATCCATACTTCCTCCCCGAGAACACATAACTGGCAAACAGGGCCAGTGCAGTAATGCTTTTTGAGATAAACCCTTTGGATGCTGAGAATACCATAAGCCTTTACCTGTCGTTAATCAGTGAAGCGAGAGATTGCCGCAGGGTCGATGATGAAGAAAAAAAGTGAGTCAACGGTAAGGGGTCTTGCAAAGACCATCACAGCGGCGTAGAATTTTTATGTGACCTGCATCACAAAAATAATTCATATTACGAGTGAAAAAATGAAACTGATCAACAAAATCATCGCAATGTTCGCGAATTACAGTAACTAATACTGTTTTCAACTGCATGCATAGTGAAAGAACGGCTGCCTAAAGCAGCCGTTTTGCTTTGTTTTAGTTCGCTGTATTGAGCAATGACCAGCCCTTCCCCCAGCTGGCATATAGCTCATCAGGTAGTTGCCCCGTCGAAACTGCCTCTGCACCATGCCACAGAGCACAGCGGTTAAACGCCCCGGTTAAATCGTTAATTCGGCGGTTATTGAGTTTTATCCCCTCTTCAAGATGCAGCGCTTTAACCTCAAACACTTTCTCTTTGCGGTGGATTTTGGCATCTACGCGCCCGATCAATTCACCCCGGTGTAAAACCGGCAACGTGAAATAACCAAACTTACGCTTTTCTTCAGGCGTATAGCACTCCAACCGGTAATCGAAATTAAACAGGGTCAGTGCACGTTTACGATCCCAGACAACAGGATCAAAGGGGGAAAGTAGCGTGGTCACCGTTGAATTGATCTTCCCATCCAATGCCTGTCGTAGTAAGCCATATTGCGATTGATGGACATAGCAATCTCCTTCGAGCCCTTCGACATTGACCGTCGTGATTTCACCGCGCTTGATTAAGTTCTCGATCACGGCAGTGATTTTTACGCGCTTTAAACGGTAATAGTCTGCCAGCCATTCAGCCTTGAAAAAACCCAGGCTTTCGGCCGAGCGCCGCAACATCTCCATTTCAGCCTCAGCCTGAGACAATGCTTGCGTTGCATCATTCCAGTCAGGTAGTACTCTCTCTGCCAGATCATAAACGCGATGAAAATTACGCCTCTCCACAACCATCAGTTTTCCTGAAGTGAACAACGTTTCAAGGTGTTTTTTATGCGGTTTCCAGTCCCACCAGCCACTGGTTGATCGTTTTTCGGCTCTGAAATCTGCCGACCGTACCGGGCCGGTATCGGCGATGTGACTGAGCAACAGTGCAATGTCCTCATGATGAGTATCAATCCACGCCTGAGAATATTTCCAGCCCATTTTTTCGGGCGCAAGCATACGGTGCCGTAATAACCGGTAATCTTCGATGGGGACAAAACAGGCTTCGTGCGCCCAGTACTCAAAGAGTTTACCCGCAGCTAACGCTTCCTCGAGCCATTCAGCCGGATAGTGACCCAGCCGGCTGAACAGCACCAAATAAGGGCTGCGTGCCACGACACTAATGGTGTCAATCTGCAGCAAGGCCATATTGTGAATAGCTAAAGTCACATCATCACGGACAGGTTTACGTTTGAGAGGGTGTTGTAACTGTTGTGCAGCAAGGTGCAAAGTTCGGGCGGCAGAGAGAGGTATGACAGGGTGAGACATATCGGTATCCGTTAATGAAAATCATCTTACAGATACCGATAGCATACTTTTCTCAGAGCGTAAATTTTACGCGCTGAGGTCTGAGACAGATTTAGAAGGCAATCACGTCAGCAGCAGCCGGGCCGTGAGCTACGCTGCGGTAGATGGTAAACTCTACACGCTGCCCTGCATTCAAAGACTTATTGCCAGTATTGGCAATGGAGGCGCGTTGAACATAAATTTCAGACGAACCATCAAGAGGACAAATAAAACCATAGCCTTTGGCTTGGTTGTACCATTTAACTAAACCCATTTTTAACATCATAATTGTAAATCCTTTATTTGGGCATCCATGAACACGCTTTTTATTATTGTTCGGATGCGCTTGCCCATACTAAAGTTATTTTTTTATAAAAACCTCTAATGAGCGATTGTGAAAATAGTTTTCTTTTCAATGGATACATTGAGAAGATCTGCCACAAGGCAATCAGGGCCAATCGGTGAGATTGAATACTTATGGGAGGGACTTAGAAGGTTCGACTTTGAAGCGGAATCATTAGATATTAGATAACGTTTTGGGAGGAACTACTTAACTCTAAACTCGTACATAAATAGCTCTGCATGACAGGCCGGTTAACATTTACTCATAGGTTAATCACAATAGCAAGCACATTAATATTAAAAAATACAAATCCAAATGCAAGTTAAAAATTATTGATTTAAATCAGCATGCTACAGATGTTTTTGCTTGTCTTTAAATTCCCCATAATTGTTACCCGAAGTATATAACGTGCAATTCAATCCGATTTTAGCGCTATCATCTGCTCTATTTTACAGAGAAGTTTACGGGCATTTTCTGACGAAATTTTCGCATCGACGGGCAGATACCACCAATTCGGCTCTGCAAATGAACGGCATTTCACAGCATCTTTTTCGGTCATCAACAGAATCTGACCTGAAGTAGCCAGCGGTTTTAACTGTGTTAACTGATAATCCTGATGATCGGCAAAGGCTACCTCAGCTTTTGTACTCACGCCCAAGTCTCTTAACGTCGCAAAAAATCGTGGTGGATGACCAATTCCTGCCATTGCAACAACATCTTGCAGCGTCGCCGCATCACGCCGCTCGCCAGTGAGTATATTGACCGCATCTCCGGCTTCAAGAGTCATACTTATTTCGCCAGCCATCGCCGTGCCACCATTGGTGATCACCGCATCAACCGTACGCAACCGCGCAGCTCGTTCGCGCATCGGCCCGGCAGGTAACCACCAGCCATTTCCAAACCGCCGAATACCATCGATAACCACAACTTCAATATCCCGTTGCAGCGCATAATGCTGCAGGCCATCATCCGTCACGATCACATCAAGTGCGTGGCTAGCCATCAGGGCTTTAACAGCATCGGAACGAACCGGTGAAACGGCCACCGGCACCCCTGTACGCTGAAAGATCAGTACGGGTTCATCACCGGCCTCAGCTGTAGTAGTCTCTGCATCCAGAACCAACGGATATTGCGCAGCCTTCCCGCCATAACCGCGCGAAACAACCCCAGCACGCAATCCCCGCTGTTTTAACGTTTCAACTAACCAGATGACCACCGGTGTTTTACCATTGCCGCCAGCGGTTAAATTACCGACCACGACCACCGGTAACGGGGCGCGCCAGCTTTTTTTCCATCCTTTTTCATAACTATAACGAAGCACTATTGTTATCAGCCCGTACAGCCATGAAAAAGGCAGCAGTAATAGATAAAGCGGTGATTTACCTGACCAGATTCGCTCTATCATTGACCAAATTGCATCCGGTGCAATTGCGCATAGGCACCGCGTTTAGCCAGCAAATCTTCATGATTACCTCGCTCAACCACACGCCCGTCTTCAATAACCAGA
>Ga0209903_1000304_pt1 | contig 20034 bp, 16 predicted proteins | sample OrgsoiDNA2013051_FD_185801 | JGI IMG/M metagenome (GOLD analysis project Ga0209903, IMG submission 185801) | Permafrost soil microbial communities from the Arctic, to analyse light accelerated degradation of dissolved organic matter (DOM) -... | ecosystem: Environmental > Terrestrial > Soil >...
TTCCATAAAGTCGGCAAGCCCCAGCCAATCCTGACGCTCCTGACAGGCCAGCATGTGCGTGAGCACCTGTGTCCATTTGAGCTGCACGTCTTGAGGCGCCGTCAATAACAGCCGCTGCGCTTCATCGAACACATCCACCATGGTCAACGCGGCTTCTACGTCCCGGCCCAGACGGAACAACCCGGCACACTGCCGGCATTCGTTGACGCATTGCAAAAGCGCACTCACTGCACAAACTCCTGATTGAACTGCGTACCAACGATCATCGCGCCCGCCCGACTGCTGTTAAAGAAACGCACCTCGGGATGCCCGGCGATATAACGCTCCAGCTCACACAAGTAGCTGCGAAAATTCAGCTGCGTCCGGACCCGCTCGCCATGCCCGTCACGCACCCAGTGCCGCGCCAGATTTACACCAGGCCCCAGATCACCATCACCCCAGCCGGCATGGGTCTTGTTCATCGGGAAGGCAAAATCGGCGCCGAACAAGGTAATGCGCTCAGCCCCCATCTTCACGGCCAGGTCCACCGCGGGATGAATCACGCTGCCGCCCACGTACAGCTCCGCCCTGGCGTGCTGACGACGTAACGAGGCGTAGATCGGGCTTGCCGAGTAACCGCCGTAGCGCTTGCCCTTCCAGGCCTTCAGCACCTGTGGATCGCTCATGGGCAGGTACACCAGCGGGATACCGTCGGATTCCTCGAAGGGCAAATGCCGAAAGCTGATGCGCTGATCGATGCTCACCACCAGATCAGGCTTGATCCCGTGTTCACGCAGCGGTCGATAAGCGGTGTCGACACAAATGAACAGTGGCCGTTGCGCCTGCTCGCGCACCGCCGCCAACTGCTCGAAATGGCTTTCGAGGCTAGGCCCGGTGCCGATGACATAGATTTCCCGGCCTGCGTGAGCTCCGAAGAGCTTCGCGACATCGTCATCGGCGAGCAGCACTTCAAGGCTGTCCTGTAAACGCTGCAGAATGGTCGGCGACTGCGGATCGAAATCGCGGTTGTTGAAATTCAAGTGCACTTCGCTGACCAGCCGATCGCGAATCTTTGCGTTGAAGTCGTCCGCCAGCACCATTTCGGAGGGCAGCGCAAAAAATGGCGTGTAGATATCCGTTTGATCACCGGCATACAACAGTTCCACGCGCGGGTCGTCGAGCCAATGCCGCTGATCGAGCAATTGCAGCACTAGCGCAAACAGCGCGCCGTTGAGGATATGCACGTACAGCCGCTCAAGCTCGGCACGCTCCAGCAAGACCGTTGGCAAATCCCCAAGGCCGGTGCCGTAGACATGCAACTGCGCCTTGCCCGTCGGCAAACTGGCGGCCTGCACCCGGGCTTCGTGGACGCGATCATGCCGACTGGTGAGCTGAATGCCACCAATGCTCAGCGTCGAGCCCAAGCCCTCGGACAACTCGGCCTGGACCGACGTGCTGTCTTCCAGCATCAACCGCGTATGCAACGCCGGCCAGCGACGTTCAATCACCTGAGCATTGTCATCAAAGCATTCGCTCATGCTGCCTCGCTTTCATACAGGCAAAAAAATAGCGTTCAAGGTAAACCCTTGAACGCTTTTTTTGTATGGGCTTCTTCTGATCAAAGAGCCTGGTTCAAGGACGATAGATAATCGCCGAGCCCCACGACAGCCCCACACCAAAACCGCTCAACGCGACACGCTTCCAGCTGGAATCCAGCACGTGTTTTTCCAGCAGTAACGGAATACTCGACGACACGGTATTACCGGTTTCGACCATGTCCTTGATGAACTTCTCCGGCTCGCCTTCGAACCGACGGGCCACCGCATCGACAATCGCCGCACTGCCCTGGTGGATGCAGAAGGCATCGATATCGTCGGCCTTCAGGCCAGACTCATCGAGCAACTCATGCAAATGCGCCGGGACTTTGAGCAGCGCGAAGTTGAAGACCTGACGACCGTTCATGTAGAACACGCCATCGGTGACCTTCAAGTGCGGCGCGCCGGAACCGTCGGTGCCGAACTTGGCTTTGCCCAATTGCCATGGCGCGTCTTCGCCCATCCACGTCGCGGTGGCGGCGTCGCCGAACAGCATGGTGGTGTTGCGGTCTTCCGGATCGACGATCTTGGAGTATGGGTCGGCAGTCACCAACAAGCCGTTCTTCAGGCCTGTGGCTTCCATGAAGCCCTTGATCGCGTAGATGCCGTAGACGTAGCCCGAGCAGCCCAGGGAGATATCGAACGCTGCCACGGTGGTCGGCAGGCCCAGTTTGTCCTGAACGATCGCAGCGGTGTGCGGCAGGCCTTCTTCGTCACCGTTCTGGGTGACGACGATCAGCACATCGATAGATTCACGTTTCAAAGCCGGGTTGTTGGCGAACAGCGCGTTGACTGCTTCGACACACAGGTCCGAAGTTTCTTGCCCGGCGTCTTTGCGCGGCAGGAAGGCCGAACCGATCTTGCCCAGGATGAATTCTTCATCCTTTTCGAATTTTGCACCTTGTGCGTAATTGTCCACGCCGGCTACAGGAACGTAGCTCGCAATGCTTTTTATGCCAATCATTACGGCTTCCCAATAATAAACAGCCCAATACCACCGCTCGCAAGGATTCGAGGGGCGCCGACAAACAGAGATTTTCAGCCGCCCGCAACGGACGACAGCGGGAAGCGTAAAGGGCTATCACTGGACCCGATAAAGGGTCAGGCGCCATCTTCCCGGTCAATACAATACAGTGAAGATGCGCGTTATGACTCACAGGTCACGCTATTTTGCCGAATCAGCCCTACAAGGGTTATTCGACCAACGACCAGTCCAGCGCTGTTCCGCGCTTGATGGCCTGGCGAGCGCGGCGGCCCAGCAGGGTTTCAGCGTGCTTGGGGGCCAAGCCCAGACCCGGGCGGATGGCCCGCAGATTGGCAGCGGTGAAGGGTTCACCGGCGGCCATGTCCTGGGTGACGTAAAGCGATCGCCGGTACACCAGCGACTTGCGCTCGGCCTCGGTCACGCCGTAATGCACCTGCCCCATCGCCTGCCAGGCGCGCTCGGTTTCGATCACCAGGCTGGCCAGTTCTGCCGGTTCCAGGGAGAAACTGGCGTCGACGCCACCAGCGGCACGGTCGAGGGTGAAATGTTTTTCCACTACCGTTGCGCCGAGTGCCACTGCAGCGACAGAAACGCCAACGCCCATGGAGTGATCAGACAGCCCGACTTCACAGCCAAATAATTCGCGCAAATGCGGGATGGTCCGCACATTGCTGTTGGTCGGCGTCGCCGGGTAAGTGCTGGTGCACTTGAGCAGCACCAGATCCTTGCAACCAGCCTCGCGGGCGGCGCGCACGGTTTCGTCGAGTTCGCCGATGCTGGCCATGCCAGTGGAGATGATCAGCGGCTTGCCGGTGGCGGCGACCCGGCGAATCAGCGGCAGGTCGGTGTTTTCAAAACTGGCGATCTTGTAGGCCGGTACGTCGAGGCTTTCGAGAAAGTCCACGGCGGTGTCGTCGAACGGCGTGGAGAACGCCAACATGCCCAACTCTTTGGCCCGAGCGAAAATCGGCGCATGCCATTCCCACGGTGTGTGGGCCTTCTCGTACAACGCGTACAACGAAGATCCGGCCCAGAGACTGTTGGGGTCCTTGATGAAAAACGCGCCTTCATCGAGGTCCAGGGTCATGGTCTCGGCGGTATAGGTTTGCAGCTTCAAGGCGTGGGCGCCGGCCTTGGCGGCGGCTTCGACGATTTGCAGGGCCACTTCCAGCGACTGGTTATGGTTGCCGCTCATTTCGGCAATGATGAACGGTGGCGCATCAGCACCGATCAAACGCTCGCCTATCTTGAAGCTAGTCATTGCTGTGATCCTTTAAAACGCGGGTGAACGCGCAAGCACTCTGGGTGAAACCGGCGTCGCGAAAAAGACTCAGCGACGGCTGGTTGGCCGGCAGTACCTGAGCGGTGATGCTTTGCAGTTGCGGCCAGTGGGCGCTCACAAAGGCTTCGCCACGAGCAAGCAGCGCCCTGCCCCAGCCCAGGCCGAAACGGCCTTCGAACAGATAAATCGAGACCTCGGCGCTCAACCCGTGAAGGTCATAACGCAGCGCACCGACCGGACCATCGCCCGCGTCGGCAATCAGCAGCAACCGCAGCGGATTGCCCAGGCTGGCGGCCAGCCAGGCCTGATGCGCGGGCCAATCAATCAGGCAACTATCCAGTGACCAACGCCGCACCGCCTCGGCATTGCGGCCATCAAACAACAATCGCGCATCGTCCAGCGTCGCCTCGCGCAACGGCAACACCGCACCGACCAACGCGGCTGCCACGCGCTGCGCGCCACGACCATCGACCAATTGCCGGGAACGCTCGGCCAAGCTTTGACGCAAACCCTGATTGGCCGCGACAAAACCGATGGCCAGGCGCAACTGCTCGACGCTGACCTGCTCACGCGCCCCGAGGAACACATGAGCGCCCGAAGTCGCCATGACCTCGCCGTTGGCCTGCTGATTATTCGACACCGCAATGCAGATTGTCGGCAGGCCCATGGCAGCCCGCTCCCAACTCGTACCGCCACCTGCGCCGATAAACAGGTCGGCCTCGGTCATCAATCGGTAAAAGTCGCTGACAAAACTGTGCAAACGCCAATTCGGACGATTGACCGCCAGCGCCTGCATCTTGTCCCAGGCAGGATTGTCGGTGCCGGCGACGAAGTCGACTTCCAGCGCATCAAAATCCGCCAGCGCCAACATCGCGTGATGGGTTTGCATCGCCGCATCAAAGCCGCCGAAATTCACCAGCACACCTTTGGCCTGAGGCTTGATTTCAATCGCTGGGCAGCAGAATTCATCGCGCAACATGGCGAAGCGTGGTCCGAGCAAGGTCTGGCAATCCGGTGTAAGCAACGAAGCGTAAGCCGCTGACGTGCCCGACAGATTCTGATTGAGTAGCAAGTCGACGCTGTAAGTGCGCGTCGCCAGATCATCCACCGCCGCGATCCGTGGCGCCCAGCGGCGAGCCGCCGTCTGCCAGTGATGATCGAGGCCGTAGTGGTCGACGATGATCCAGTCGAAGGCCGGATGCTGTTCCAGCGCCTGGCCTAACGCAGCAATATCTGCCTGCCATGGCAGCATGGCTTCGATGGCCTGTTGCGGGTCTTCATCGGGGTAACGCTCCGGCAGCGCGAAGGTTTCAAAACCCTCGGCGACGAGACTGTCGAGCCGATGGCCCGGCAAACGGCGACAGGCAAACGCCACGTGCACGCCCTGCAGGCGCAACACCCTGGCCAGGGTCAGGCAGCGAGCGATGTGACCACTGCCGATGATCGGCGAGGCGTCAGCACGGATCAGCACTCTCATTGCAACTCACCACCAGCCTTCAACGCGGCGTAAAGATATTCGGCGCGTTTCCAGTCTTCGAGCGTATCGATGTCCTGCACCAGGTAACGTGGCAGGATCACCGGCAGGCTTTGGCTTGAATACAACACCTCGCCACGCAACCAGGCACTGCTACGGCCCCAGTAAAACTGCCCGGCGTCCTGATAAGCCGGCGGCAGATCCTGGGAACGCGTCTGACGAAACTCTGGATACAAAGCGGTCAATGCACCCTGATCATCAAGGATCAACGCACGCTGCACCGGGAAACCGAAATCACACACCGAGAATGCAAACGACCTGTCCGGATGCTGCTGCAACAGGCTCAAACCCTCTTGCAAAAATCGCGCTTGCAGCAGCGGCGCCGTGGCATAGATACAACAGGCGAAATCAAAGTCGCGGCCCTGTCGTTGCAGTTCTTCCAGGGCATGTGCAATCACCGCCGCCGTGCCGGTGAAATCATCCGCCAACGCTGCTGGGCGCATGAATGGCACTTGCGCACCGCAAGCCCGAGCCAACTCGGCGATTTCCTCGTCATCGGTGCTGACCACCACCTGAGCGAACAGTCCCGAATCAAGGGCGGTTTTAATTGAACGGGCAATCATCGGCACGCCGTCGAACGGCTTGAGGTTCTTGCGCGGTATACGTTTGCTGCCACCGCGGGCCGGGATGATTGCGACGTTGTTCAAGGGCGTTTTTCCAACAGGAACCAGGTGATGTCGTCCACCGGGAATTGCGGGTCACGGTGGTAACCGAAACCGTAATCCAGCAGTTGCAGGTCAGCATAACGATCGAGCATTTCACCGGCAAAATCACGCTTGAACAACTTGCCGCTGTTGCCGCGATACGACACCTCGACCGGCGCCGGGTTGTAGTACTCGGCGATCAGGATGTAACGCTGGCTCAACGCATACAACTGTTCATACGCGGCCGCCAGCAACTCCGGCGCCAGATGAATCAGCACGCCTTTGCTCAGGGTCAGGTCGAAGGTGCGCTCGCGGGGAAAATCGAACAGCGAGCCGTGCCAGATCTGGGCAATCTCCAGTCCCTGGGCCTGGGCGCAAGCGCTTTCGTTGATCTCCACGCCGAACAGTTCACATTGCGGCAACAGCTGACGCAGCGCCTGCAAATTGTTGCCGGCATTGGTGCCCAGCTCCACCAGGCTTTCGATTCGCCCGGCGCGGGTCAAGGCCTTGGCAAACAACGCCAGGTTGGCCGCTACCAGCGGTTGCCCGACGTTGCGGTCGACGTACTGGTTACCGAAGTCGCCCTGCCAGAATTTTTCCTGTTCACTCAGTTCACGCATTGCACTCTCTCATTTAAAGCACTGAACCTGTGGGAGCGGGCTCTGTGGCGAGGGGGCTTGCCCCCGTTGGGTCGCGTAGCGGCACCAAAGCCTACCAACGCGATGTATCAGGAGCACCGCGTGTAATGGTTTTACGACTGCTTCGCAGCCGAACGGGGGCAAGCCCCCTCGCCACATTAGCTCGCGCCCACAGGGATTGCAGCGGCTACTCGGTCAGCCGTCGCAGTTGCTCGACCACGTAGTCCTGTTGCTCGTCGCTGAGCAACGGAAACAGCGGCAGGCTGATCGCCTCGGCGTAATAACGTTCAGCTTCCGGGAAATCGCCTTCAGCGAAACCCAGGTCACGATAGTACGGCTGCAAATGCACCGGAATGTAGTGCAGATTCACCCCGATCCCGGCCGCTCGCAAGCCTTCGAACACCTGACGATGGCTGATGCTGATGCGATCAAGCTGCAAGCGCACCACATACAGGTGCCACGCCGACTCGGCCTCGGGCTGCGCACTAGGCAAAGTCAGCGGCAAGTACGCCAGCAAGCGGTCGTAGCGGGCCACCAGTTCACGTCGGCGTGCGATAAAGTCATCGAGCTTGTTCAGTTGCGACAGCCCGAGGGCCGCTTGCAAATCGGTGATGCGGTAATTGAAGCCCAGTTCCACTTGCTGGTAATACCACGGGCCGTGGCTGGGTTCGGTCATCTGCCCGGGATCGCGGGTCATCCCATGGCTGCGCAAGCGTTGCAGGCGCTCGGCCAAGTCCCGGCGATTGGTCAGCACCATGCCACCTTCGGCGCTGGTGATGATTTTCACCGGATGAAAGCTAAACACCGTCATCGCCGCGAAATCACCGCAGCCCACCGGCCGGCCGGCATAGGACGCGCCGACCGCGTGAGAGGCATCTTCAATGATCGTGAAACCGTAGCGCTCGGCCAGTTCGGCGAGCATGCGCATGTCGCAACTCTGCCCGGCGAAGGCCACCGCCACCAACACTTTGGGCAGCGTGCCGTTGTCTTCCGCCGCTGCCAGCTTGGCCTTCAGCGCGTAGGCATCGAGGTTCCAGGTCAGCGGATCGATGTCGACGAAGTCCACCTCGGCGCCGCAGTAACGACCGCAATTGGCCGAGGCCAAAAAGGTGTTCGGCGTGGTCCACAACCGATCGCCCGGCCCGAGCCCTGCGGCCAGGCAAGCGATGTGCAGCGCCGCCGTGGCGTTACACACCGCCACTGCGAAATCAGCCTGGCAACGTTCGACCATGGCCTGTTCGAAACGCTCGATGGTCGGCCCCTGAGTCAGCCAGTCAGACTGCAACACGGCAACCACCGCATCGATGTCGGCCTGATCGACGCTCTGCCGACCATAAGGAATCATGCCGACAGCTCCGCGTGCAGATCCGCGATCTGACCGACCGAGAGGAAATGCGGGTTGGTGTCGGAGCGGTACTCGAAGTCTTCGCTGACCGGCCTGCCCTGCTCGCCCAACTTGTCCACGGCAAAATCCACGTCGACGCTGGTAAAGCGGATCGACGGCTGGATGGTGTAGTGATCGGCGAATTCCAGGGTCATGCGCGCATCGTCCAGCGGCACCATCAGTTCATGGAGCTTTTCCCCCGGACGAATCCCGACCGTTTTATGCGGCAAGTGCTCGGCCATGCCCAGCGCCAGATCGACGATGCGAATCGACGGGATCTTCGGTACGAACACTTCACCGCCGTGCATCCGGGCAAAACTGTCGAGCACGAACTGCACACCGTGATCGAGGGTGATCCAGAAGCGCGTCATGCGTTCATCGGTGATCGGCAGTTCGGTCGCGCCTTCGTTGATCAACTTGCTGAAGAACGGCACCACCGAGCCTCGCGAACCGGCGACGTTGCCGTAGCGCACCACGGCAAAGCGGGTTTGTTGTTCACCGGCAATGTTGTTGGCGGCCACGAACAGTTTGTCCGACAGCAACTTGGTCGCGCCGTACAAGTTAATCGGGCTGGCCGCCTTATCGGTGGACAGCGCGACGACTTGCTTGACGCCATTGTCGATGGCGGCAGCGATGATGTTTTCCGCGCCGTTGACGTTGGTCCGAATGCATTCGGTCGGGTTGTATTCGGCGGCCGGCACTTGTTTGAGGGCCGCGGCATGCACCACGTAATCGATGCCGCGCATGGCCTGGCGCAAACGCTCGGCATCGCGCACATCACCCAAGAAGTAGCGCATGCACGGTGCGTTGTACGTCTGCTGCATCTCGTACTGTTTGAGCTCATCGCGGGAGAACACTACCACCCGCTTGGGCTGGTACTGCTCCAGCAAACGACGGATGAAATTGCGCCCGAACGAACCGGTGCCGCCGGAGATGAAAATCGATTTACCGTTGAACATGCCGTGAATCCTTTTAGGCGAGCAACTGTGCCCAGTTGATCGGAGTGCTTTCGCCTAGCGTAAAACCTTTACCGGTCAGGGCCAGGTTGGCGTTGTAGGCAGAGTCCTGAGCGAAGGCTGCGGACCATTTTTCCCGCAGTGCGGCGAGGCTCTGTGGCGCCTGTGGCAGTTCGCCGTTGTGAAGAACCTGAACCAGCGGCGTCCACACGACGAGATAGCCGGCCTGACCGGCCTTCAGGCACAGATCGACGTCACTGAAACCGTCGGCGAAGGTCTCTTCGTCCAGCCCACCCAAGGCGTCGAACAACTCTTTGCGTACCATCAGGCAGACTTTCGATACGGAGGAGTAATTCTGCTCCACGGCCAGGCGCTGCATGTATGCGCGGGCACCGTGTTTTTCCCCGACGAAAGCCGAACCGACTCCGCCGTTCAAGCCCAGAATCAGACCGGCCTGAGAGATTTTGCCGTCGCGGTCGACCAGCTTCGCGCCGACAATGCCGACTTCCGGGCGCTGGGCATGGTTGAGCAACGACTCGATCCAGTTCGGGTTGACCACTTCAGCATCCGCGGCCAACAACACCAGGTACTCGCCCTGCGTCTCTTGACTGGCGGCGTTGCACAGAGCCGCGTCGCTCAACGGTTGATCGGCATACAGCACCCGCACCTTGGCGTTCTGCAGTGTACCCAGCCAGTCATTGACGGCAGCCGACTGAGTCGGATTTGCCGCGATCAGCACTTCGTAGCGGGTGTAGCGGGTTCTGAGCAGCACGCCGTCCAGGCAACGTTGCAGCGCAGGCAGATCATCCCCGGCAGGCACGATGACCGACACCATCGGGCGCTCAGTGTGACGGTAATCGACCTGATAGGTGCCCGGCACCTCAGAGGTGATTTTGGCCTTGTAGCCACGGTTGCCCAAGTGACGCAGCAACGCCTGACGCTCATGGGCGTTTTCTTCCAACACTGGTGCCTGAGTGATCAGCAACGGTTCGTCCAGGTGCGCCAGACCGGCAAGGCCGCCCTGCTCGATGATGCGCAGCAGCAGGTCGAATTCCAGCGCCTTGCTGAAGTCCGACTGATAACCACCGACCTCAAGCAACACGTCCCGACGAATCAACCAGTGCCGGGCCATCAGGCTCGGCAGGCTTTGCAACAGATCGAGGTTGAAGCCCGGACGGAACACATCGACCATCGCGCCTTCGGCGGTACGCTGTATCTCGTCGGTGGCGACAGCGCGAATATCAGCGGCAGACATCAGCTCCAGACTGGCGCGCAACAGACCGCCAGCAGTGAACTCATCACCGGCTTGCGCCAGCAGCAGCCACTCGCATGGCGACTGGCGGGCGCTCTGGTTGAGCTTGTCGACAACGTTGTTTTGTGTGACCCGAACAAAGTGCAGGGTGTTTTGCGCGGAGGTCGCCGCCGGTGGTTCGCCGGTGGTGAAGACGACAATTTTGAAGGCCTTGCTGTGACCTTCGACCAAGCTGTCGAGGGTGACCTGCAACTTGTCGATGTCGTTGTCCAGGTCGAGCAGGAAGATGCCGAACTGCGGGCCGCCGTCGTTGGCCGCCAGGTGCCTGGCAATCAACTCGGTCTGTTGTGCATCGGGCTGGCGCGGCGCCAGCCACTTGAGCAAACGACCAGACGGCATGTTGTCGAAGGTGGCGTGATGATCCACAACCGACAACGCCTCAAGGCGCGCGATCCAGTCACGCATGGTCTGCGCTTCTTCGTCCTCGCCCAGCAGTTCCAGTTGGGCCGCCAGGCGCTTGACCACGGTGCGGTTGAACGCATTGCGGTCGTGGGCCTGCCACAAACGGTCGACCACACTTTCCGCGGTGTCGTTGTTGCGCGCGCGCAGCAAGTGCTCCTGCCGGGTCCACACACCTTCCAGGCGTTGCAACTGAACACGCCCGGCAGGCATGGCGTGCAGCATGAATTCCAACTCGGTCAACAGGTCGAAAAACACCTGATTGTAGAACGGCATTTCGACGTACTGCTTGGGGCCGAAACGACGGTCCGGGGCCTTCAGGGACTGGTTCCAGGTGGACTCGAAGATCAGCTCTGCGGTCAGCGCCCGCCCCGTGACCAGGCTGTCGGTCATGGCCGCGAAACTCTCCAGGGCAAACGCCTTGCCCTGCTCTGCATCGAGGTCCTTGATGCCGGTGGGCAACGAGGCCAGGAACTCGGCAAACGCTTCGCGCTCGGCCACCGATTTGGCATCGGTATAGGCCAGCGTGTGATACACCTCGGTGCTGTGCTCAGAGTCACCGTAGTTGATCTCACGCACCACGTAAGGGATCGGCAGGATGCGTGCCTTGGCGCTCGCCAACATGAAGTAAACATGGCCGATTTCCTGCCACTGGAAACTGGTGCCCGGCGGCAACAGCGCATACCAGGATTTCATCAGCGCGGTACGGGTCACCGCATAGAACGGCGGCAGGTACTGACGCATGTAGTCGACCACGCGATCCTGTGGCCGCTCGGACGAATAGTCCTCGCAGACCTTCTTGTCGCGACGGTAGTAGCTGACGCTGCCGCCGAGGGTCAGGTACATCAGGCAATAGCCGTGGCACATGCCGTAGTCGCGGTTTTCTTCGAGGAAGTCCACCGACTCGAACAGCGCTTCATGCACGATGAAGTCATCGTCGGCGGCCAACACCATGTAAGGCGTGGTGACTTGCTCCACGCCATAGGCCAGCTTCGCCTGGAAGCCACTGTAGGCAAATTGCGGCACGTGCCGGTAATCGACTTCAGGGATTTCGCCCTTGAAGTGCTCGGTAGCGGAGTCGAGCACCAGGACTTTGCAAGGCAAGGCACCGTAAAACTTCATCGCCCTGCGCAAAAAAGCCGGACGGTTGTGAGAAATCAACACCACCGTCAGCAGCTCATTGAGTGGCAACGTGTGCTCAGAAACGGACTTGCCTTGCATAACTTCTCCCCACAACCGGCGAAACGCCTGATTAACGCTTAAATGATGGTGCCCAATTAACGAACGCGACGCAGGTAGCCGTCCGGTGCAACGGTGAGCAGCAGTTTGTTCTGCATCTGCTGGTCGATTTCGAAGTTCTGGTTCTCTTCCAGGTACTTCCACACGGCGGTTTTCGGGTTATCGCCCGGGCCCCATGGACGGTCCGGGAAGAAGTCGGCCGGCATGTCTTCAACCACGGTGTCCATCACCACGCAGTAGCTGTCGACCGACACCAGTGGTGCGTAGAGGCGCAGTTCTTCCAGTACGTGATCGTGGGTGTGGTTGGAATCGAGCACCAGAATGACTTTCTTGCCTTCGGCCGCAGCACGAACCTGAGAGGCGATCGCCGGATCGATGCTCGAACCTTCGATCATCTTGATGCGCTTGCTCATCGGGTGGCTTTCGATGGCTTCGCGGTTGTGCGGGCGGATGTCCAGGTCGATGCCCAGTACTTCGCCGTGGCCTTGCAGTTCCAGCAGGGACGCGTAGTAGATGATCGAGCCGCCGTGGGCGATGCCGCATTCGATCACCAGGTCTGGCTTGACCTGCCAGATGATCTCTTGCATCGCCATCATGTCTTGCGGCAACTGGATGATCGGGCGGCCCATCCACGAGAAGTGGTAGCTGTACTTGTGCTTGGCCGATTCGTTGAAGAAATCCCGGGCCAGACCGGTCAGTTTCTGGTCATCGCCCTGACGCGCGATTTCTGCCTGGCACTCGGCTTCGAAGGCTTTATTGATGGTGTTGTCGGTCATGTTAAAAGTCTCAATAGTCACTGGAACGAAGCGCTGTCTACGGCGTGATAGACGTAGCGTCCACCGGTCATCCGCTTGATTTCTTCGAGGTAATTGGAGTTCATCACAAACAGGTTGGCGCCTTCGGGCAACGCATCCATGGCCTCTTGCGGCGAGGACACCCGCACGCCACTCAGAGGCAGATAACGCCCCTGCTTGGCCGGGTTGATGTCTACCACGCGATCCACCGCTACCCCGGCGCGTTGCAGGAACAGCGAATAGATCACGCCTTTGGACGACGCGCCCCAGATCGCCGAGCCCTGCTCTGGATTCGCCTGAATAATCTGCACCGCACGTTCAAGGCTGCTGGTGAAGTTCTGTGGCAGTTCCAGGCGTGGTACCGGTTGTTCCGGGCTCAGGCGCAAGGTCGACAGGTCGGCGACGATGTACAGGTATTGGCCACCGAACAGGTGACCGGCCTCATGCACGGTGCCGAACATCCGGCGCAGGTCATCGAGGCGGAAATAATTGACGTGCTCGTAGAACAGGTCGAACCAGGCGCGGTGTTCCAGAATCCAGTCGAAGCACGGCACTTCGATGTAGATCTGCCCGCCCTGATTGGCGTTGGCCATTTCGGTGAGAAAGCTCACCGGGTCCTGAATATGCTCCAGCACATGGCGCAGCACGATGGCGTCCGCCGCCAGGCCCAGGCCGCGAGTGAACGGGGCCTTGATCACATCGGCATTGCTGCCTTCGTAGGCCGGGTCGATGCCGGTGATGGCATAGCCCAGACCTTTCAGAAGTTCCAGGAAGTAACCTTTGCCACAGCCGACTTCGATCAGCTCCTGGCCCTTGAAGTGGCGGGCAATGATCCCTTCCACATCGCTCAGGTGCTGCTGGAACTGACCGGAATGGGCCTGCTCGTTCTGGTAATCGGCGTCGTAGCTGAGCTTGTCGGCATCGAAGGCCTGGTTGAAGATCAACCCGCTCTGCTCATCCTGCACCAGCACCATGTTGGCACTGGCGGAGGCCCGCGCCGATTCCGGGTCGGTGAAGGTGCGGTTTTGCAGCACCGGCAGGTCAGCGACCCGATACAACTCATGCTTCATGATTGCCTCCCAGCAGCTGTTGCAAACGGTCCGCCACGCCCCAGAACGCCATCGGTTCGTGGGTCGGATATGGGTAATGGCCAAGGTTCAAACCGATGGAAGCGCCGCGTTCGCGCAATCGCTGTTCCACCAGTGTCCTGACCGATATCGGCTGGCCGCTGGAACAATTGACCAGCCCATCGAAATCCCGCTGTTGCAGGATCGCTGCCAGGTACCCGGCGGCGGTGTCGATGGCCAGGTAATCGCGCAGCTGTTCGCCGGCCGACATGTTGAACGTGTCGTCTCCGGCATCGATCACCCGGTCCAGCGCCGCCAGCAAACTGTTGGGGTTCTGGCCTTCACCATGCAGGTAAAACAGCCGCGCCCATTGCAGGGTGAACGGCTGAAGCCGCTGCAAATTTTCCAGAAACAGTCGCAGGGTATTTTTCGCCAAGCCGTATGGATTGCTCGGCTGCGGCGACGTCTGCTCGGTGAGCGGACCGCTTTGCATGCCATATTCGAAGCATGTGCCGGTGACCAGCACCTGCGACACGCCCGCCTCGACCGCACCCTTGATGAACCGGTAGTCGGCCATCAGGTTGTGCTCGAAATGGAACAGCGCCTGATAATTCGGCAAACCGGGCCACGCCAGATGCGCCAAGGCGTCGACGCCAGCGGTCATCGCTGCGATGTCCAGGTCAGCGGCGTGAATATCCGCCGCGATGAACTCCACGTCATTGATCCACGGCAACGTCGCAGCGGTCTCGGCATTGCGCGCCACGGCGCGGACTTCGCAGCCACGGGCGAGCAACGCGGCAACCAGATGCCGGCCGACAAACCCGGTCGCTCCGGTGACCAGCACCTTCACAGGACGGTCAACTCGGGCACGGCGATCACGAAGCGGCCATCCCACTCGCGAACCTGAGCCAGTTGCTGACTGACTTCGTGCAACAGGTTCCACGGCAGGACCAGCACGTAATCCGGCTTTTCGAGGTCGATCTGCGCCGGCGAGACAATCGGAATGCGGCTGCCCGGCAAATACTTGCCCTGCTTGTGTGGGTTGGCATCGGCGACCCAGGCCAACAGGTCTGGCTTGACCCCGGCGTAGTTGAGCAAGGTGTTGCCCTTGGCGGCGGCGCCGTAACCGACCACGCGTTTGCCGTCGGCCTTGGCCTGCAACAGGAAGCGCAGCAGTTCGTGCTTGATGCGTTCGGCGGCCGACGCCAGGGTCGCGTAGTACTCGGGGGTTTTCACGCCTGCGGTCAGTTCGGCTTGCAACTGTTGCTGAACGGCTGGCTGTATGTCGCGACGCTCGCCATCGGCACGCTGAACGAACACCCGCAGCGAACCTCCGTGGGTCGACAGCTGACTGACATCGAACACTTCCAGGCCAATGCGCTCGCACAAGGTTTGCACGGCGGTCAGGGACAGGTAGGAATAGTGCTCGTGATACAGCGTGTCGAACTGCTGGCCAGCCATCAGCGTCAGCAGTTGCGGAAACTCGAAGGTCGCCACGCCGGTCGGTTTGAGCAGCGTCGCAAAACCGCCGAGGAAATCATTGATGTCCGGGACGTGGGCCAGCACATTGTTGGCGGCCATCAGGTCGGCGGACCAGCCTTCACTGACCAGTTGCAACGCAGTCTCACGACCGAAGAACAGTTCACGAATATCCAGGCCTTTTTCCCGGGCCGCTTGCGCGGTGCTGCGGGTTGGCTCGACGCCCAGGCAAGGAATGCCGCGCCCGGCGACGTACTGCAACAGGTAACCGTCATTGGCGGCGATTTCCACCACACGGCTGTCGGCTGTCAGGCCGAAGCGCTCGACCATCTCGGCCACATAGCGCTCGGCATGGGCCAGCCAGGTGCTGGAGAACGAACTGAAGTAGGCGTACTCGGCGTCGAACAGGCTGTCGGCGCTGGTGTAGTCCTCGGTCTGCACCAGCCAGCACCGCTGACACACCGCCACTTTCAACGGCACCCACTGCTCGGCTTGTTCCAGCTGATCAGCGCGCACGTAAGCGTTGGACGGCGGCGAGGTGCCGAGGTCGATCAGCGGCAAGGCCAGCGGCGTAGCGCAACCACGGCAGTTCATAGACGCACTCCAGCGAAGTGTTCGTCGAGCAAGGGATGGCTGGCGTCCCGGGCTGACAGATTATTGACAGGCAACGGCCAGGCAATCGCCAGCCGTGGATCGTTCACCGACAAACCACCTTCATGCGCAGGCGCGTAATCGGCGCTGTGCAGGTAGAGCAACTCGGCGTCATCGGTGAGGGTCTGGAAACCGTGGGCGAACCCGGCCGGGATCAGCAAGCTGCGCCCGTCGCCAGCCCGCAGGTGTTCGGCGTGCCAGTGCAGGAACGTCTCGGAGTCGGGGCGCAAATCCACCGCTACATCCCAGACTTCACCGCGCAGGCAAGTGATCAACTTGGCTTCCGGCGCATCGGCGTTTTGATAATGCAAACCGCGCACACTGCCGCGTGCACGGGTGCAGGAATGGTTGATCTGGCGAATATGAAACGCCTGGCCGAACGCGCTCAGGCTGCCTTCGCAGAACAGCCGGGCGAAGTGCCCGCGATCGTCTTCGAAGCGTTTGTGCTGCACGCTGAACAAGCCGTTCAGCGGCAACGCTGTTACTAAAAACTCGCTCACAGCGCGCCTCGGTACAGGTTCAATTGACCGAGGGTGACGGCGCGCATATCGGCGCCGTTTTGCCACGCAAAGTGCCAGTCGAGGGTCTGGGTCAGGCATTGCTGCAACGACCAGCGCGGCTGCCAGCCGAGCAATTGACGGGCGCGGCTGCTGTCCAGACGCAACAGACCGGCCTCATGCAAATCGCTCGGCTCGATGCGCAAACCACGGGCTTGCGGCCAGCGACTGGCGAGCAGTTCGACCACTTCACCGACGCTGCACATGTCGGCTTCGCTCGGGCCGAAGTTCCATGCCCCGGCGTATTCCGGGCCTTGTTCGTAGAGGCCTGCAGCCAGTTGCAGATAGCCGGCCAACGGCTCCAGCGCGTGCTGCCACGGTCGCACGGCTTGCGGGTAACGCAGGGTCACCGGTTCGTCTGCCGACCAGGCCTTGAGCACGTCCGGGATCAGACGTTCCGGAGCAAAGTCGCCACCGCCCAGCACGTTGCCGGCGCGGGCCGTGGCCAAGGCCAGGCCATGTTCGTCATGCTTGGCGGCCGGGAAGAATGAGGCGGCGTAAGACTGCGCCAGCAATTCGCAGCAGGCCTTGCTGCTGCTGTAAGGGTCGTGGCCACCTAAGGCTTCGTCTTCGCGGTACGGCCACAGCCATTCCTTGTTGGCGTAGACCTTGTCGGTGGTCACCAGCACACAGGCACGGACGCAGCCAACCTGACGGATCGCTTCCAGCAGATTCAGGGTGCCCATGACGTTGCTGGAGTAGGTGCCCAGCGGATCGCGATAACCTTCACGCACCAGCGGTTGCGCCGCCAGGTGGAGGACGATCTCCGGCTCGGTGTCGGCGATGACTTCAAGCAAGGCGCCCAGGTCACGCAGGTCGCCGCGCTGATCGTTGATGCCTTCGTGCACCCGCGCCAGTTCAAACAGGCTCGGCTCGGTGGACGGATCAAGCGCGAACCCGCTGACTTCAGCGCCCAGGCTTTGCAGCCACAACGTCAGCCAACTGCCCTTGAAACCGGTGTGCCCGGTGACCAGAACCCGCTTGCCGCGCCAGAATTCCGGACTCAGTCCCATTGTTTCCATGGGGCCTCCCCGCTCAGCCACAGTGCTTCGAGGTGATTCTTGTCACGCAGGGTGTCCATCGGATGCCAGAAGCCGTCGTGCTGATAGGCCTGCAATTGCTCTTCGCTGGCCAGCGCCGCCAAGGGCTCGGACTCCCAGGAAGTTTGATCGTCGGCAATGTAGGGCAGCACTTTGGGCGACAGCACGAAGAAGCCGCCATTGATCCAGCCGCCATCACCGCGTGGTTTCTCGATAAAGCCTTTGACGCTGTCACCGTCGCGCTCCAGGGCGCCGTAGCGTCCCGGTGGTTGCACCGCAGTCACGGTAGCGAGCTTGCCGTGGGCCAGGTGAAAGTCCACCAGCGCGCCGATGTTGAGGTCTGAAACGCCATCACCGTAGGTGAAGCAGAAAGCCTGTTCGCCCTCCAGATAACGCGCGGCGCGGCGCAAGCGGCCACCGGTCATGGTGTCTTCGCCGGTGTCGATCAACGTGACGCGCCACGGCTCGCTGTAGTTCTGGTGAACGTCCATGCGGTTGTTGCACATGTCGAAGGTGACGTCGGAGGTGTGCAGGAAGTAGTTGGCGAAGAAGTCCTTGATCGCATAGCCCTTGTAGCCCAGGCAGATCACGAAATCATGAATTCCGTGCGCGGAGTACTGCTTCATGATGTGCCAGAGAATTGGCTTGCCGCCGATCTCGATCATCGGCTTGGGCTTGAGGTGCGACTCTTCACTGATGCGCGTGCCCAGGCCACCCGCCAAAATAACTGCCTTCATCCACTTTCCCTCTTGTTCGTCACAGGGCTCAGCCAAGCTGTATCAAGCTTTTGCAGGCCTTCTGGATAAAACGCTCAGCGCCGCTGCGAGCACTGCCGGCTATGCCGCCAATGCTCGTTTTATGGCGATATGGAGGGGTCTTGCAGGAAACGCGCCAGCTCTTTCGGTCGAATGCTGAGTGGTGGAGCAAGCGTGAAGCAGCCGTGAAAACATGAATTCGCAGGCACAAAAAAAAGGGGAGCCCGGATCAGTGACGATCAAGCTCCCCCCGTTTAACCCGGCTCAGCTGCCTTCAATGACGCATTGGCATCGAAGGCGCATCGCCTAGGGTGTTAGCCAAACATACTGAAAGCATCCGTATTGATGGGCAGCTCCTGGCCATTGAGGGCCTTGAAATGCTCAACGGTGTTGGCGCCGGCGAACCAGTCCTGCATTTTCACACCGTGGTCAGGGACAGCGCCCTGAATATCGGTGACATCGTAGAGATAAAGATCATTACCCACCCGGGCGAGTTGCAAAGTGGCCGCAGACTGGACGTTATTCAATATCACGATATCGTTGCCGCCGTGTCCGTCATCATGGATGGTCACCAACTTGCTGGTATTGACGGTATAGGTATCGTCGCCCTCCCCACCATTGGCATAGCCTCCGGACTTCATGTTCCAGGCAAACTCGCCTTTCACACCCAAGGTCAGTTTGTCGTTGCCCGCACCGCCGAGCAGTACGAAGTCATTACCTTTCCCGAACAATACGTCGTTGCCGTCACCGCCGTCGGCAGTACCGCTGGAAACGGTGATGTCATCGTCGCCGGCCTCGCCAAAAGCGAAAGTGCCATGATCATCGGCAGCACTGATGATGATATCCCCCCCATTACCTCCATACAGCATGTCGGCCTGAGGTCCGCTGGTAGCACCGTCGAGGGTGAATGGTCCGATCTGGGAATACAGGCCGCCATAAATGGTATCGCCACCGTCACCACCATAAATCAGGTCATTACCCAGACCACCCTCAAAGGTGTTAGCGGCTGCATCACCGGTCAGCGTGTCATTGAACTGGCTACCCACCACGCGCTCAATGTTAAGCAACACATCACCTTGCGCGTCGCCCCCCTGATTGACGCCAGTTTGCAGGTTGATGTTCACGGCCGCTGCGCTGGTGATGTACCAGGCACTGTCCAGTCCTTCACGCCCATCGATCAGATCGGCACCTGCCCCACCGATAAAAATGTCGCTGCCGGTTGATCCGGACAACGTGTCGTTAAAGTCGCTCCCCTGGAAAATCTCGACGCCCGTAAAGGTATCGCCAGCGGCATCGCCAGCGTTGACGTTTGTCTTCAAATCGATGGTCACGGCACTGGTCGACTCTGCGTAGCTGACCAGGTCCTGACCGAGCGCGCCATCAATCTTCATCGCAGTGGAACCGCCAATGAAGATATCGTTGAGCGCGGTCCCGCGAAGGACTTCGATACCGACATAGGTATCCCCGGCTGCGATCCCCGAATTGACGCCGGTCTTCAGGTTGATGCTCACCGCCACCGCGCTGTCGTCATAAGCCACGGTATCCACGCCCGCACCACCAATGAACTGGTCCGCACCGGCACCGCCCAACAGCGTGTCGTTGCCGCTGCCGCCGGTGATGATGTTGTCGCTGGCATTGCCATAACCGACGAATGCCCCGGTGCCGGTGTAGGTCAGGCGCTCGACGTTGGCATTCAGGGTCTGGGTGCCGTAGTTGGTACGGACCTCGTCGTTACCGCCGCCGA
>Ga0209903_1000307_pt1 | contig 19927 bp, 19 predicted proteins | sample OrgsoiDNA2013051_FD_185801 | JGI IMG/M metagenome (GOLD analysis project Ga0209903, IMG submission 185801) | Permafrost soil microbial communities from the Arctic, to analyse light accelerated degradation of dissolved organic matter (DOM) -... | ecosystem: Environmental > Terrestrial > Soil >...
GGCGCGGACTTCATCGTGGCGCGGGCAACGTAGTGTTGCCCATCAGACGCCGTATAGATTTAAGCAAGCCCATCATAAATCAAAATCGGTGTTGCAAAAACGGGGGTGACCATAGATTTTTATGACGTTATGCATCACTGATGGCAGATGTTTTTATTTCGGCCAGGTTGGCCAGATAGCCTTCGGAAACTCCTTCTCAATATCATCACGCGCCAGCCCGATATCCTTCAGTTGATCGTTGCTCAGCGATTCTAAAATCTTGCGGCTGATACGACGTTCATTCCAACTGTGCAGTACAGCAATGGTTTGTTTGGCCCATCCTGCTTTTGTATTCTGCATCTGTACTGCATGCTGTGGTACGGCCACATCAGCACAAAGTACTTGTTCACCAACAACGGTTTTACAGCCCGCAAACTGACGTTCTTCAATGTTATTTTTCATTTTCTGCTCCCGTTAACGACCTGTCATCAGGATCTAACAAACGGTAAAAACATTACAGATTCAGATTTTTAGTATTTCTGCCATACAGTTCTGGATCCAATCACAGATACAGGGTTAGATTGGAGACATCTGTACTGTTTTCTTTGCGCAGTGGTTAAGGAAAAGACAATGAATCGTTATGAAAAACTGGCAACCGTATTAGGTGATCGCATCGAACAGGGCTTGTATCCTGCCGGGATCCGCCTGCCCTCCGTGCGGGTGTTGAGCAGTGAACACGGTGTCAGCGTCAGTACGGTTCAGCAGGCTTACCGTGTACTGGAAGAAAAACAGCTGGTTGAGGCCCGCCCCAAGTCGGGTTATTTTGTGAAAGGTGCACGAGTTCAGGCTGCACTTCCCTCCGGTTGTCGCCCGGCGCAGCGGCCCGTCGAAATTTCCCAGTGGGATCAGGTGCTGGATTTAATCACCTCCCCGCACCGTCCCGGTGTCGTTCAGCTCGGACGCGGTTCTCCTGATGTCACCGCCCCCACGCTGAAACCATTAAGCCGTCTGATAGGCCGTGCTGGGCAGCATCCGAACCTCAACGCATTTCACTACGACAGCATCTACGGCTTTGAAGATTTACGCGAACAGATTGCCCGATTGCTGATCGACAGCGGCAGCCACATGGATGCCAGCAATATTTTGATCACCACCGGCTGCCACGAAGCGCTGTCGATTGCTATACGTTCGGTGTGTGAACCCGGCGATATCGTGGCGGTAGATTCCCCCAGTTTTCACGGTGCGATGCAAACGCTGAAAGGTTTCGGCATGAAGGCATTGGAGATCCCAACAGATCCCGTCACCGGTATTAGTCTGGAAGCACTGGAGATGGCGCTGGAACAGTGGCCGATCAAAGCCATACAACTGACCCCTAACTGCAATAATCCGCTCGGTTACAACATGCCAGATGATCGTAAAAAAGGCTTACTGCGTCTGGCGCAGCGCTACGATATCGCGATTATCGAAGACGATGTGTATGGCGAACTGGCGTATCAGTATCCGCGCCCTGCCACCATTACCTCTTTCGATGACGACGGTCGCGTGCTGTTGTGCAGTTCGTTTTCGAAAACGCTGGCGCCAGGCCTGCGCGTTGGCTGGATTGCGCCGGGCCGCTACCATGACCGTGCGATCCACATGAAATACATCACCACTGGCGCTTCTGCGACCTTGCCGCAAATTGCCATTGCTGAGTTTATCAAGCAGGGCCATTACCTTGTGCATCTGCGCCGGATGCGCAATCAGTACCAGCGCAATCTGTGCATCATGACCGACTGGGTGATGAAATATTTCCCGTGCGGCACGCGTGTTAGCCGCCCCCAGGGCGGATTTCTGCTGTGGATTGAACTCGATGAGCGCATTGATACACTGCGCTTAAACCGCCTGCTGGAAGAGCATAACGTCCAGATCGCTATCGGTTCGATATTTTCTGCCTCGGGCAAATATCGCAACTGCCTGCGCATCAATTACGCCCAAACGCTGACCGCAAAAACCGAACGCGCAGTGCAGCGGGTCGGTATGTTGGTTTCGCAGATGCTGGAAAGCTGCTAAACGTCCTTTTGGAGAACTATTTACCGTGCAGATTGAGCCATTACCTCCGCTAAATACCCTGGTGGCGTTTGAATGTGTGGCGCGTTATTGCAGTTTTTCCCGCGCTGCCGATGAACTCAATCTGACCCAGAGCGCCATCAGCCGTCAGATTTTGCAGCTGGAGGAGATGCTCGGCTGCAAACTGTTTCAGCGCAATCAGCGTAAAGTCAGCCTGACGCCGCGCGGTGAAATTTATGCCGAGCAGGTGCGAAAATGGCTGGGGGATATTTCGCAGTCCACCGCCGAGGTGATGGGCTGGAACGGTTTACCACAGGTGACACTGGCCTGTACCAGCGCCATGAGCGGCCTGTGGCTGTCGTCACGGCTCTCAGCACTGCGTGAGCTGATGCCTGACTTGCAGATCCGCATGAAAATCTCTGACAGCTTCTCAGAGCTGAAATCGTCAGAGTTTGATCTGGCGATTTTCTATCTGCGCGCCCCACCGGTTGGTTACCACGCTGAACCGCTGTTTGACGAAGTCTGTTACCCGATGTGCTCCCCTTCCCTGTTCAAACAGCTACCGGCTGATGTCAGCGCTGTTGATCTGTTCAATCACACCCTGCTGATTCAGGACGACCCGCAACGCGAATGGACCGGCTGGCGCGACTGGTTTGCTTCGCAGGGCATTTCGCACATCGCACCGCGACAAACCTGGCGGGCCAATAATTATCCGTTCCTGGTGCAATCCGCCATACTGGGGGACGGTATTTTGCTCGGCTGGGAAGGACTGGTGCAGGATTTCATCAACAGCGGACAACTGGTCCCGGCCCACCCTGGCAAGCTCGCCGCCGAGGGGAAGTGTTTTATGCTGACGCCAAAAGACCGCTATTTGAGGCCCGTGATTCGACGGGTGAGCGAATGGCTTTTGAAAAGCCAGCAAAACTGACTATTGAGTTGCGACTCAAACCCGCTTTTTAAATTCAAGGTCAAGGTCGTGGGCGTCGGCCCACACCGACCAAAGGCCCGCAGTCGCTCGGGCCTTTGGAATCCGAGCTTTTTAAAAACAGCAGCTGCGCGGGTCACAATGGCCGTGTTTCAGGTGCCACAGCGATAGCCGTAAAATGTCAGCCCTGACGGGCTTCCCGGCTGCGGGTTCGAGCCAACGGTAAAGATGTTGTCTCTCCACCGACTTGCCGGTGACATTTTGAACACGGCCGAAGCTTTTTTAAATTCAAATTCAAAATCAAAATCAAAACCTGCTCTGTTTTGTCTTTTAAAAAAGTCCGGGCCGCATTCAAAAATGGCGCTGAGCCAGAGGTGGAAAACCGCGAGTCTTTTTTCGCGGGTTGTAACCCGCAGCGAAGGCACCGCAACGCGGCGACATTTTGCGGCTATCACTAAGATATCTGGAACATGGCCATTGTGACCAGCGCAGCTGCCGGTGCCTCATGAAAGAGCCCGGGAGTCCAGAGGGCGGCGGCGATTGGCCGCCTTCTGGGCGGGTGTGGGCAGCAGGCCCACGACCTTGACATTGATGTTGAATTTAAAAAGCGGGTTTGGGCGGCAGCCCAAAGTTTAGACCCTAAATTTAAATTTTTTAATAAAAATCTTATCTTTATTTTAAATGTCAACTCTTGGAGTTTTATTCCGCTCCAAATACCGCCTTTTCCGCGCCGCATTCATCCCAATTAAAGTAAACAAAAGCCAGCATGACTGGGAAATACAGGATGCCAGATTGAAATCATGGCTTAAAGAATAGAGCCCGAACACACCGCCAATAATATTAAGATAAGCGTAAACATTAGCATCAACTGCTAGTTTTTGCATCTGAACCAGCGCATACGCCAACAGATAACAAAACACGCCAATTAAGCCCACAACGGTATGCAGTTCCACCGGTTATTTCCCATTTTCAAATTCATCCACAGGCAAAATAAAACTTTCCAGGGTGTTCTGCCGCGCATTTTTCGCATACCCTCATGATAAATTCTCATGCAAGTTCATGGAGGTGTTTTGATATAAATCATTTGGACAGATCGCAAATACTGAACCACTTTTGCCTGCAATCACCAGGTTTCGCCACCACGGAGTCATACAATAATATGAAAGATAAAAATTCCGCTTTGACGCAATTAATGCAGGATGCAAAACTCAGCCGCCGCGGTTTTATTACCAGCGCTGCCGCTGTGGGTATTACCACCGCTTATGGTCTTTCGCCAATATCCGTTTTTGCTGCCGAACCGAAGAAAGGCGGCGTATTAAAACTGGGAATGTCAGGCGGTAACACCAGTGATACCTTAGATCCCACATTATTCAGCGACTGGGTGCCATTAAATCAGGCGTATATGCTGATGAACGGTCTGGTGGAGATCGACGAAAATAACAAAGCTATTCCTGAGTTATTTGCCAGCTGGGAAGCTAAACCCGGCGCCACAGAATGGCTGTTTACCCTGCAGGATGGCGTGACATTCCACAACGGCAAGAAACTCGACGCCGACGACATTATTTACTCCATTAATTTGCACCGCGGCGATAAATCCAAAAGTGCCATCAAAACCCAACTGGCGCCGATCACCGGCCTGACCAAACAGGGCGATAAGCAAATCCTGATCACGCTGGAAAGCGGCAACGCAGACCTGCCCTACTTGCTGGCAGATTATCACCTGCTGGTGGTGCCGAACGGCTTTACCGACTGGTCGCACCCAATTGGCACCGGCGGTTTCACCTTCGACCAGTACGAGCCGGGCGTACGCTCGCTGTTCAAACGTAACCCAAACTACTGGAAGAAAGACCGTGCCTTTGTGGATGCCGTGGAAGTCATCGTCATCAACGACCCGACCGCCCGTACCAACGCGCTGATTTCCGGTCAGGTTCACGCCATCAACCGGGTGGATTTCAAAACCGTCGATTTCCTCAAACGCAGCCCGATGCTCAACATTGTACGTTCTTCAGGCGGCCAGCATTTCACCTTCCTGATGGATTGCAGCGTCGCGCCGTTTAACAACAACGACGTGCGCATGGCGATTAAACACGGTATCGACCGGCAGAAAATTCTCGACACCGTACTGCGCGGCTACGGCTCATTGGGCAACGACCATCCGATCCCAAAAACCGACCGCTTCTTCAATCACAGCCTGGAGCAGCGCGTCTATGACCCGGATAAATCCGCGTTCTACCTGAAAAAGGCCGGCCTGACGGATCTAAAAGTTGAACTCGCCTCTTCCGATGCCGCCTTTGCCGGTGCCCTCGACGCTGCCGCGCTGTTCCAGGGGCAGGCGCAGAAAGGCGGGATTCAGGTCAGCATCAAACGCCAGCCGGCCGACAGCTACTGGGACGACGTGTGGATGAAAGCCCCGTTCAGCATGGGCTACTGGGGCGGACGCCCGACGGCGGATCAAATGTTTTCCACCGCCTATCAGTCCACCGCCAAGTGGAACGACACGCACTGGAAAGATGACAAGTTCGACACCCTGCTGGTGCAGGCCCGCTCTCTGCTAGACGACAGCAAACGCGCCGAAATTTATGGCGAACTGCAAAGCATCGTGCGCGATAACGGCGGCGCGATGATCCCGCTGTTCGGCGACTATCTCGATGCCGCAAACAAGAAAGTCGGCGGTATCAAACCGCATCCGATGTTCAACTTCATGGGTGGTCGTCTGGCCGAGCGCGTCTGGCTGGAGGCATGATGAAAAAAAGGATTTTACAACGCGTACTGCTCGGCGTGGGTACGCTTTGGCTGGTGTCGCTGCTGATTTTTGTTGGAACGGAAATGCTGCCGGGGGACGTGGCCACCGCCATCCTCGGCCAGAGCGCCACCCCGGAAACGGTCGCGGCGCTGCGTCTGCAATTGGGGCTGGATGAACCCGCAGTCATGCGTTATCTGCACTGGCTGGTGGGTATTTTGCATGGTGATCTGGGGAATTCGCTGGCCAACGGCAGACCGATTGGTAACGAATTGCTGCCACGTCTGGGTAATACGCTGTTTCTGGCGGGATACGCCGCCCTGATCGCCATTCCGCTGGCCGTCGGTCTGGGGATTGCCTCGGCCATCTGGCGCGGTTCGGTGTTTGACCGGCTGGCCAATACACTGACGCTCATCAGCATTTCGGTACCGGAATTTTTCGTCGGCTATGTGCTGGTGATCGCTTTTGCTATCCGGCTGGCGTGGTTTCCAAGTCTGGCGATGGTGGACCCCAGTACCTCATTCAGTGAGCGGTTATACGTATGTACATTACCGATGCTGACCCTGACGCTGGTGGTGCTGGCGCATATGCTGCGCATGACCCGCGCGTCGGTCACCGCCGTGATGGCCAGCCCCTACATCGAAAGCGCTGTGCTGAAAGGCATTTCCCGCTGGCGGATTGTGGTGTCACATGCCCTGCCTAACGCCCTCGCGCCAATCATCAATGTGGTAGCGTTCAACCTGGCCTATCTGGTGGTTGGGGTGATTCTGGTGGAAGTGGTGTTTGTCTACCCTGGCATCGGACAGTACATGGTGGACGCCGTCACCAAACGCGACCTGCCGGTCGTGCAGGCCTGTGGACTGCTGTTTGGCGGCACCTATATTTTCCTCAATACCACCGCCGATTTGCTGGCGATTTGGTGTAACCCACGTTTACGCCATGCGCGCTAGAGGCCGGACATCATGAAACGTTCATTTATCAACATTCCGCTCTCGGCCTGGATTGGCATCATCATTATCGCGGTCAATCTGCTGGCAGCGATTTTTGCCCCCTGGCTGGCGCCACACAGCGAGACTGAACAGGTCGGCGACATCTGGCTGCTGCCGTCGGCGGCCACGCCGTTCGGCACCGACAGCCTGGGGCGGGATATGCTGTCACGCATCCTGTTTGGTGCCCGCACGACTATCGCCATCGCGCTGACCATCACCTTCACCTCGTTTGTTATCGGCATCATCACCGGCTTTGCGGCGGCGATTTATGGCAAATGGGTGGACGTAGTGCTGACGCGTATTGTCGATACCATCATGTCTATCCCGGTGCTGATTTTCGCCCTGATGGTGCTTTCCGTGATGGGGACCTCCATTCCGGTACTGGTACTGACCATCGCCCTGCTCGACTCCACCCGCGTATTCCGTCTGGCCCGTCTGGTGGCGCAGGCCATTGTCTGTCAGGAGTACGTTGAAGCGGCCCGTCTGCGCGGCGAAGGGCTGCTCTGGGTGCTGAGAAAAGAGATCTTACCGAACGCCATCCCTCCGCTGCTGGCGGAATTCGGTATGCGTTTTTGTTTCACCTTCCTGTTTATCGCCGGCTTAAGCTTCTTAGGATTGGGCATTCAGCCGCCGTACGCCGACTGGGGCAGCATGGTGCGTGACAACGCGCAGGCGATTAACTTCGGCCAGTTCGCGCCGCTTTACCCTGCCGCGGCGATTGCCGTACTGACCATTGGCGTCAATCTGGTGGTTGACTGGCTTTTAGCCCGCAACAGCCTGCCACACGGAGAAGAAGCATGAGTCAATTAAGCCAGGAACTGATTCTGGAAATGCGCGGGCTGCGGGTGGAAACCCTCGACGGTTCGCCGCTGGTACACAATATTTCGCTACAGCTGGCACGGGGTGAAGTGCTGGGGCTGATCGGCGAATCCGGTGCTGGGAAATCCACCATCGGGCTGGCCGCGCTCGGCTATGCCCGACAGGGCTGTCGGATTGCCGGTGGCGAAGTGATCCTCGATGGCACCGACATTGTGCCGCAACCGGCGCGGGTAAAACGTGAATGGCGCGGACGCCGTGTGGCCTATGTGGCCCAGAGTGCCGCAGCGGCTTTCAACCCGGCGCTGACTATCGAAAAGCAGGTGTGCGAAGGGCCGATCCGTCACGGTCTGATGAGCAAAGAGGAGAGCCGTCAGTGGGCCATCACCCTGTTCCGCTCGCTGGATCTGCCGGACCCGGAGAACATTGGCAAACGTTATCCGCATCAGCTTTCCGGCGGGCAGCTACAGCGCGCCATGGCGGCGATGGCCATGTCCTGCAAACCGGATCTGCTGGTGATGGACGAGCCCACCACTGCGCTGGACGTTACCACGCAAATTGAAGTGCTGGTGATGCTGCGCAAACTGGTACGTGAATTCAACACGGCGGCGCTCTATATCACCCACGACCTGGCCGTGGTCGCCCAGCTGGCTGACCGCATCATGGTGTTGCGGCACGGCAAAGAGGTGGAAACCGGCACCACGGAGAATATTCTCAATCATCCGCAGCAGGAGTACACCCGCCGTCTGGTGGCCGAGCGCGAACACGCCGCGGCCCCGGTGACCGCCTCGCAGCCCACCGGCAGCGCGGCCCTGCTGACCATCAGTAACCTGAGTACCGGCTATAACCGCAAGAAAGTGGTCAACGACATCAACCTCCAGCTACCACGCGGCAAAACGCTGGCGATCATCGGGGAGTCAGGCAGCGGCAAAAGTACGCTGGCACGGGCACTGGTTGGCTTATTGCCCGATACTGAAGGCACGGTGGAGTTTGACGGCGTCACCCTTGCGCCGCTCTATCAGCAGCGGCACAAAGAGACGCTGCGCCGTATTCAGATGATCTATCAGTTGCCTGACGTGGCGCTCAATCCACGCCAGACTATTCTCGAGCTGATTGGCCGCCCGGTGGCGTTCTATTTCGGGCTGAATAAACGTCAGGTTCGTGCACGGGTGGAAGAGCTGTTGAAACTGACCGAGCTGCCGCTCAAACTGATTGACCGCTATCCCGGCGAGCTTTCCGGCGGGCAGAAACAGCGCGTTTGTATTGCCCGCGCGCTGGCGGCACAACCCGAACTGATTATCTGCGATGAAGCCACGTCAGCCCTCGATCCGCTGGTGGCGGAAGAGGTGCTGAATCTGCTGCGCGGCTTGCAGGAGAAACTCGGCCTCTCCTACCTGTTCATCACCCATGACCTCGGCACCGTCAAACGCATCGCCCATCAGGTGGCGGTGATGTATCAGGGCAAGATTGTCGCCAGCGGTGACACCGGCGTGGTGTTCAGCCCGCCAATGCACGCTTACACTGAAAAACTCCTGACCTCGGTGCCGGAAATGCGCACCGACTGGCTCGACGAGGTTCTGACCTTGCGTTCATCCTCTCTTTCCCCCGGGAAATCTTCACATACAGGCGCATTATGAGCACTAAACGCATCATTACTGAGTTCCCTCATGCGGTCACCACCATTGAACATCTGTGGATCACACTGAGTGACGGCACCCGTCTTGCCGCCCGTTTATGGCTGCCGGACTCCGCCGCTGACACGCCGGTGCCGGCCCTTCTCGAATACATTCCTTACCGTAAACGCGACGGCACCCGCACGCGCGATGAACCAATGCACGGCTATTTTGCCGGTCACGGGTATGCCGTTGTCCGCGTGGACATGCGCGGCAGCGGTGAATCCGATGGCCTGCTGGCCGATGAATACCTGTTGCAGGAGCAGAAAGACGCGCTGGAAGTGATCGCGTGGATAACCGAACAGAGCTGGTGCAGCGGCAACGTCGGCATGATGGGCAAATCCTGGGGCGGTTTTAACTCGCTGCAGGTGGCAGCCCACCGCCCGGCGGCCCTGAAAGCTATCATCACCGTTTGCTCTACCGATGACCGCTACCGCGACGATATTCACTACAAAGGCGGTTGCCTGCTCAACGACAACCTGTGGTGGGGCGGCATCATGCTGGCTTACCAGAGCCGCCCTGCCGACCCGGCGCTGGTGGGCGACGGGTGGTACAACGAATGGTTGCACCGTCTGGAGAACATGCCGTTTTTCCCGGCGCTGTGGATGGAACATCCGCTGCGCGACCACTACTGGCAGCACGGCTCCGTGTGTGAAGACTGGTCGGCGATCCAGTGTCCGGTATTGGCGATTGGCGGCTGGGCGGATGCCTACAGCAACGCCGTTTTCCGCCTGATGGACAACCTGAAAGTCGCTCGCCGCGCCATTATTGGCCCGTGGGCGCACGTTTATCCGCAGGACGGTACGCCGGAACCGGCCATCGGTTTCTTACAGGAAGCGCTGAAATGGTGGGATCACTGGCTCAAAGGCGAACAGAACGGTGCGATGGACGGCCCGATGATTCAGGCCTGGCAGCAGGACAGCCAGCCGCCGTCGGCGCAGCGCCCGGTCAGCAAAGGTCGCTGGGTCGGTTTTGATCGCGGCACGGCCAGCAATGTCACCCACGATACCCTCTGGCTGACGCGCGGCCAGCTCAACCGGCAGCCAGATGTCGATGCGGGCGTGATCTCCCTCTGTTCGCCGCAAAACCATGGACTGATGTCCGGGGAGTGGATGGGTGCGGGCGTGTTGGGTGAAACGCCACCGGATCAGCGCGTGGACGACGGTAATGCTGAGATCTTCGACGGCGAGCCGCTGGCCGAACCGCTGGCAATTTTCGGCTTCCCGGAATTCACCGTGGAACTGAGCAGCGATAAACCGGCGGCCATGCTGTATGTGCGGCTGTCGGACGTCTCGCCGGAGGGCGCGGTTAATCGCGTCACCCACGGCTGGCTGAACCTGTCGCATCTGCAAGGGCACGACCAATCTGTGCCATTGGTGCCGGGTGAAAAAGTCCGCGTACCGGTGCAGCTTGACGGTATTTCGCACCGCTTTGCAGCCGGTCACCGCCTGCGTATTTCACTGGCAACCACCTACTGGCCGATGATCTGGCCGATGGCCGAAGCCGCCACGCTGACGTTGGATCTGCACAGCGCTCAATTGTCGCTGCCGGTGTGTGAACAGCCGCTGGAAATCGACGGGCCGAATAAGCAACCAGAAAGTGCGGCGCCCACGCCGCAAACCCTGCTGAGTCAGGGCCGGGTGGACCGCTCGGTCAGTTATGACTTCCTGACCGACAGTTGGACCTGCGTGACCAACGGCGAAGGCGGGGTATTTGGTGAGGGCGTGTACCGCTTCGACGACATCGACACGACGGTTGATCACAACCTGCGCCGCGAACTGAGTGTCAGTAATTCTGACCCGCTTTCAGCCCGCTATCTGCTGACGCAAACCATGAAAATCGGGCGTGAAGGCTGGTGGATTGAAGCGGTGATCACCCTCGATATGCGCAGTGACCTGACGCATTTCATCGTCAGCGGTGACATGGTGGTCAGCCTCAACGGCGAGGAAGAGTTCACCAAATACTGGCATGAGAGAATTGCACGTTAAACGGCAGGGATCACCAGCGTAATATCCTGGATCGCCAATACCCGCCCGTCCTGCGCAATCAGTTCGATTTTGCGCAGCGGCTGGCGGTTTTTCACATCCACCAGACGAGTACAGACTTCACCCTCTTCGAACAGATATTCACTGCCCCACTGGCCTAAGGCCACCAGAATCGGCTGCAACGCAATGCCTTTTTCGGTTAGTACGTAGTCCTGATAAGCCGAACCATCGGACGCCGGTTCCACCCGTAAAATCCCTTCTGCCACCAGCGCTTTCAGGCGTGTACTGAGAATATTCTTCGCCGCGCCCAGGCTGCGCTGAAATTCGCTGAAACGCGTCATACCGCGCATGGCGTCGCGCACAATCAGCAACGTCCACCAGTCACCGATCAAATCCAGCGCCCGGGCCGTCGGGCACGGGGTATTTTCCAGTCGGGTTCTTTTCATGAGTTTGTCCTGCGTTAAGAATCTGGTTGCATTATAAAACCACTGGTGCTAAAAATCATCTGGTTTCATTATTAAACCACCCTATTATTCACTTAACACTTGAGGTTCTGCCCATGTCTGATTCAGCCCACGCTTCATCCGTTGCCCTCATCACCGGTGCATCCAGCGGTATTGGTGCCACTTACGCTGACCGCCTGGCGAAACGTGGTTATGATCTGGTGCTGGTAGCACGAGATGCCGGGCGCCTGAATGCACTGGCAGAACGCCTGCAACAGGAAACTGGCGTGAAGGTTAGTGTGTTACCGGCCGATTTAACCCGCAGCGAAGATCTGACCCGTATTGAGGATTTTATCCGCGCCAACCCGCAAATTTCCCTGCTGATCAATAATGCCGGAGCATCTCTGCCAGGCGGCTTTGAGAACAGCGACGCTAATGCCATCGAGAATTTAATCACCCTGAATGTCACGTCTGTCGCCCGCCTTACCCGCGTGGCTTTCGACGGCCTGATCAAACACAAAGACGGTGCGATCATCAATATCGCGTCCGTGATGGCGCTGGCACCGGAACTGCGCTCGGCGGTCTATTCCGCGACCAAAGCCTTTGTGCTGACCTTCAGCCAGACGCTGCAGTGCGAAATGGCAGAGCGCGGGTTGTACGTGCAGGCGGTGTTACCGGCCGCGACGCGCACTGAAATCTGGGCGCGTTCGGGTAAGAATATCGATGAAGTCCCAGGCGTGATGGAAGTCGGAGAATTGGTGGATGCCGCGTTGCTGGGCTTTGACCGCAAAGAAAAAATCACCATTCCCCCGCTGCATGACGAAAAGCAGTGGGCTGATTTCGACGCCCTGCGCGGCGCGATGCTGCCGAATTTCCTGCAATCACAGGCCGCACCACGCTATAAAGCCTGACCAGCAAACAGGCATTGATCAGTAACAACAATTTACTGGTCAATGCTGGCGCGCTTTGCAAATATAACAATACGTTAACTTTGTGAAGTGAATACGATGACCGAATATGTGATTGCTGTACCTCCGACGCCGTCACTGGCCGTTGACAACGAACAGGCCCGCTTCCCGCTGCGCCGCGTGTACTGCGTCGGACGCAACTACGCCGACCATGCACGGGAAATGGGCCATAACCCGGATCGTGAGCCGCCGTTTTTCTTCTCAAAACCGGCTGATGCGGTGATCCCAGCCAGCGGCAGTGTGCCTTACCCGTCACTGACGCAGGAGCTGCATTATGAAGTGGAACTGGTGGTGGCTATCGGTGTTGGCGGCAAAGATATTGCGCCGGAAGATGCACTGGAACATGTCTGGGGTTACACCGTCGGCGTGGATTTAACCCGTCGTGATTTGCAGGCACAGGCCAAGAAAGCCGGACGCCCGTGGGATTTATCCAAAGGTTTTGATGCGTCGGCCCCCACCAACCCGCTGCTGCCGGTCAGCCTTGTCGGTCATCCGGCAGAAGGCAGCATCTGGCTAAAGGTCAACGGCGAACAGCGCCAGCACGGTGACCTGAGCGAGCAGATCTGGCAAGTGCCCGAGGTGATTAGCTACCTGTCTCAGGCGATCGAACTGCAACCCGGTGACCTGATTTATACCGGCACCCCCGCTGGCGTGGGCGAGATAAAACCGGGCGACGTGGTGACTGGCGGTATCAATAACATCGGTACATTCCGCTTCGCTATCGTCTAATGTCACTCCGTTCAATTACCGCAACGGCGTCCGATCTGCGGGCGCTGTCTGCTCAATTGGCTTTTCCATCATCGGGGCAAATTTTTCAAATCCGCAGGCGGTGGCCGGATCAAACAGCGACAGGGATTCAATCTGGCTCAGCAGAATCACCTTACGGAAGTTCAGTGCATTATTCGGCTCCGACACCTGCGTTATCCAGTGTTTTTGAAAATACGCCGCATAGTTATGTTCCACCACCAGCCGCTGGGTTTCACGGTCGCGGTAACCACTGATCATCGGGATGACCACCACGTTGTCCGTCGATGAGGTCTCGCAGCGTGCGGTATGCACCATGCCGATATACACCCGGTGCGAACTTAGCGTGATATACACCATGTCGCCCTGCTCCATGCACTGGTACAAAATCCCTTCTACGCCGTTGGCGCTGGTGAGCTGTTTGTATAACTGCTTGCGCCCGGCAGTATTGAGCCTCAGCCCCGGCCCCCAGGTGGTGCGAAACAGACACAGCATCACCGAGACGCACAACATAATCACTACCGGGGCCTGAATGCCTAAGAAACTCCAGTTGATGAAATCGCGGTGATAATGCACGTTCTGGCTCAGTGAATAGATCTCAGGTAGATGATTCATTGCCGACGACACACCCCACAACAGTATGTAGACCATGGCTATCGCCAGTACGCCCTGCAAAACGAAGACGCAACCGTAAAGCGCCACCAGAAAGTAGACGTCCCAGCCAAAGGTACGTTTGAGTTTAAAACGCGTGGAAATATCTCGGGTGGTGTACCAGTAGCCGCACACCATGAGCACCATAAAAACTGCCGTTGCCATTAAAGTACGCTCATCTTTTTCACGTGACGGGTGAAGTCCTGCTGCACCTGCTCATTGGCCGGATTCACTGACGCGATGCCATTTTCGTCGATGATAATACGCTCACCCTCTTCGAGGGTTTCCTGAATGTCGTTCGCACTGAACAACCCCAAGAATTTCTCGGGACTGGAAAAGATCCGCATACAGATTTTCAGCATGTCAGCTCCTTGTGGCTAAACATACAGAGTAGCGAAGAAAGCGGGCTGTGCGGTAAAAGTGCCAGGTTTTCGGATTAGTTACTGGCTGGAAAGAAAAAAGGGCGCAGCAATTAAGCCGCGCCCTTCGCATTCTTCACATCAGCCGGAGCCGTCAGTGATTATTTATTCTCTTCACTCGCATGATGCGCTTCTTCGTGGGCAACCTGTGCGGCTTGCACCTCTTTGGCGCGATTACGCAAACCGTACCAGCCAAGCACCAGCAGGAGAATGATGATAGGAATGGTCGAGATCGTGAAGGTGCCGTTCGGATAGTCAAAGGCCATCAGGACTAATACGCTGGCGAGGAAACCCAGCGTTAACCAGGACGTGACCGGTGCCCATGGCATCTTGAAGGAGACCTCTTTGGCCTTGCCCTCTTTGATGGCTTTACGCAGTTTCATCTGGCAAACGATGATAAAGGCCCACGAGCTAAGAATACCCAGAGATGCCACGTTCAGTACGATCTCAAATACCTGCGACGGTACGTAGTAGTTCAGTACCACACCGATGATGTAGATGCATACGGTGACCAGGATCCCGGCGTAAGGCACCTGTTGCGAATTCATTTTTGACATGAACTTCGGCGCAGAACCGCCCATCGACAGGGAGCGCAGAATACGCCCGGTGGAATACAGACCAGAGTTAAGGCTCGAGAGTGCCGCAGTTAATACCACGATATTCATGATGGTACCGATGTACGGCACGCCCAGTTTGCTGAAGAAGGTCACGAACGGACTTTGTCCCGCCTGATAAGCATTCCACGGCAGCAACAGCACCAAAAGCACCACGGAACCGACGTAAAACAGCGCGATACGCCAGATAACGCTGTTAATGGCTTTCGGCAACACGGTTTCAGGATCTTTGGTTTCACCGGCGGCGGTTCCCACCAACTCGATAGCCGCAAAGGCAAACACCACGCCCTGCACCAGCACCAGCGCCGGTAACAGACCGTGCGGGAAGATCCCGCCGTTGTCGGTGATCAGATGCAGGCCGGTCGCATTACCGCCGACCTCCTTGCCAGTACCGAGTACCACCACACCGACAATCAGGAACAGCGCAATCGCTGCCACTTTGATCAGCGCAAACCAGAACTCCATTTCGGCAAACCACTTCACGCCGATCATGTTCATGGTGCCGACAATCGCCAGCGCACCGAGGGCAAACATCCACTGTGGGATATCGCCGAACGTGCCCCAGTAGTGCATGTAGAGCGCGACGGCGGTGATGTCCACAATGCCGGTCATCGCCCAGTTGAGGAAGTACATCCAGCCAGCCACATACGAGGCTTTCTCGCCGAGGAACTCACGAGCATAGGAGACGAAACTGCCGCTGGTTGGGCGGTGCAACACCAGTTCGCCCAGTGCACGGAGGATGAAGAAAGAGAAAATACCGCACACCGCATACACAATCGCCAGTGCCGGACCGGCCATTTGTAAACGCGCACCAGCACCGAGAAATAACCCCGTACCGATAGAGCCACCGATAGCAATCATCTGAACCTGACGATTGCCCATGCTTTTGTGATACCCGTCGTCATGTGAATCCAACCAACGTCGCTTGGCGGCTTGTTTCGCCTCAGCAGACTTTCTATGTAATCGCATTCGATCCTGTTCTCCAAAATGCCCGATGCCTGATGTCCTTACAGGCAAACGATTGCAGATGCTGACGTTTGCACGGCTCTGCCGCTGTATTATTTTTAGTCTGACGCTATATCAGTACATTTCCGGCGTTGGATGCTACCCGTTCTCACCATTGGTGGCAAAAAAAAACGTAGGGTAAAATTGTGAACACTCATAATTCGTGACAAAAATTTTCTAGCCAAAAAGTGCTTAATGCCCGTCTGCGTTCCGACTCTCTTTACGCACTCTTTCTATATTAATCGACAGATACATGATCTCTTCGGTACTGAGTTCACGCTGATAATGCGCGGTCAAATAGGCACTTATTTTCTCGGCACAGGCCCAGGCCTTGGGGTAATTCTCTTTCACCGCGACGTAGAACGCCACATCGTCGTCCGGCAGTACAATAGTGCTGAGTCAGATGTGCCACACCCAAGCATTAATGCTGTAAAAGCAGTAACTCCCAAGAGAAGCCTATATAGAATAGATGCTAGGAATTGAATCTATATAGCTCTTTCATACTTAAAATTTAAAGTTTTATACGTCGTGTCACACACGCAATAGAGTTTATAGGTAAATTTTAAATAGCAGGAAAAACTTTGTATATTATTATCATTAATTCTGAAGCGAACTTAAATTTAAATCTCTTTTATATAAGTCAATTATTTCCCCCTTGAATAACACACCCTTTACTTTCATTTGGTTAACTGATATATTGCAAACCAAATTAACGCCAACTATTTGGAGAACTCGGTGTTATCACTTATAATTCCAGTTTACAAAAATGAAGCATCAATACCAGGTTTGTTAAGTGTTATCACCGATATAAATAACCAGTTGGATGGATTATTTGAAGCTGTCTTTGTTGTAGATGGCAGCCCTGACCGTTGTTATTCTCTCTTACGAGAGTTATTACCTAAACAATCATTTCGTTCTCAATTGGTTCTCCACTCAAAGAATTTTGGTTCCTTCATTGCTGTTCGTACGGGGTTAGAATACGGGCAAGGAGAGCGTTTTGCTGTTATGGCTGCCGACCTTCAAGAGCCGCCTGAAATGATAATCGAAATGAATCAAACCCTTATGTCTCCTGATACTGATGTAGTCATCGGTACTCGAGAGGGACGTAAAGATCCGGGGTTGTCGCGAATTTTTTCCAATTGCTTTTGGTCTATTTATCGTCGTTGGGTTATATCAGATATTCCATCTGGCGGTGTTGATATGTTTGCATGTAGCAAAAAATTTAGAGATGTCCTATTAACTCTTGAAGAAAAAAACAGCTCTCTCATATCACAAATTTTTTGGTTAGGATTTAACCGCAAAACGGTGACTTACCAGCGTCAGGAACGCCGTCATGGTAAATCTGCCTGGACGTTTCGTAAAAAATTCACCTACTTTATGGATAGTATATTCTCATTTACTGATCTCCCTGTTCGATTTCTAATTTATATCGGGGTCACAGGAAGTTTATTAGCCGCGCTTCTGGGTATTGTTGTACTCTTCGCACGCCTCACAGGGCTGATTGATGTGCAAGGCTATTCTATGACGATGATAACCATTTGTTTCTTCAGTTGTTTAAATTTATTGGGATTAGGTATTGTTGGTTCATATGCTTGGCGCGGTTATGAAAACTCCAAACAGAGACCTATTTCAGTTAAAGTGAAAGCAGACATATTCGGGGCGAAAAATGATACGCTCCCATAACTTTATAAAAAATCACCATAAATTTATTAATTCAGACTGGATTAATTATGAGTGATTCACATCCTTCATTAAAAATGGCTTTAATGAAAAAGCCATTTTTCAAATTTATTATTAGTGGCGGCTTAAATACTATTGCCACCTACTTGGTCTATCTTTTATTACTTACAATCACCAATTATCAGATAAGTTATACAGTGTCTTATATTGCAGGTATTATTTTATCTTATTATTTAAATAAAAAATTCGTATTTAAAACTAAAAATAGCCTAAAAACCTTCCTAATATACCCTTTGGTTTATTTATCTCAGTACTTGCTTGGTTTTTTTCTCACATGGTTTTGGATTGAAATATTAAAACTCAATCCAATATACTCCCCCATTATTGTTGTGGCATTATCCCTACCAGTTACTTTTTTATTATCACGTTTTGTCTTCACCAAGTTAAGCTGAGGTTTTAATGGACTTTTTTATTTTATTACATAAAAAAATAAATGGATGGTATATTTTTTTCATCGGCATACTGTTTTTTTTATGTTCATTTATGATTGTAGGAACAATCCCTGTAAATAATGGTACAGGATGGGATGGCACTCTTTATTACGGTATTATTGATGATATTGTAAAAAACGGTTGGCATATAACCGACCCCTATAGGACTATTCGGCTGACAGCCTTCCCACAACTTATACTCTTGCGGGATATAGGAATGGAGAAGAATGGGATAGTATTATTCCAATTTATCTTCAATAGCTTACTTCTATCCTTAGCCAACACTGCACTTTATTATTCTATAATTAATCTTAACCTAGGAAAAACGAAAGCTATAGCTGCAAGCTGTTTATTATTTTTTACCTGGCCCGTTGTTGTCATGGTCCCATTTTATCCTATTCTTGGCGACCATATGGCATTAGCACTGTCTTGTTTTAGCCTTTGGGCTTGGACGAAAGGCAGTCGTTCGCTACTCTTACTCATTACATTTTACAGTGTATGGGTTTTCCCAACACTTTTTGTTGTGCCTTTAATATTACTTGTTTTTCCTGCTAAAGAAGCAATTTCGGTTAAGCAATATATTATTAAAAAATCTTTTATTATCTCTATTTCTCTAGCTATTTTTGTTAGCGCATTACTCGCTTTTGTCATAAAAGAAGATAACTATTTACTTGAGCTTCCAACACATGCTCTAGACTACCCTCATAATAAAAGCAGTTCACTAACAAGCATTGCTTGGTTAACCGATGTTAGTTTCATATTTAGTGTATTTATGGTGACAGTTTATTGCTTCACATTAATACGGCTAATAAACAACAGATCATTCTGGCGTAACATTGATATTCGCTATTGTATTGCTGCATTAGCGATGGCGGTGATTTCATTCTCTCTTATGCGCTATTTGATTGATTTCAACCAAGGCTTTGCCGGTCCTCCTTTAGTTAAATACCTGATACTTCAAAGCCTATCGGCCCCAGGAAAGCCAATCGTTGCCCATTTCCTGTATTTTGGGCCAGTTTTCCCGATTGTTTATTATGCCATCTGTAAAAAGAGTGATCTTAAAACCCCCATGGCTATAACTACCATTTTAATTGCATTCATGTTACCAATGATTTTTGGTTCAGAAAGCCGCCAATGGCTGGTCGTATTACCACTTATTATAGTCGCCGCAATGTTTAGATCTTGGGGCCCTGCGAGAGCTTTAATTGTCGGTTTATTTACAGTAATTGCGTTGATGCCAATGTTGATTTTAAAGTTTTCAATTCATGAGGCTGTTAGACTTAATGACGGTTTACAGGATAGTAGCTGGCAAGCTTATTTTATCTACCAAGGCCCATGGATGAATACTAGCGCGTACAAAATAGTTTTGGCATTACTGATAACATTCTCTATTGCATACTATTTTGCTTGTTATATTGATCGCCAATCCACGAAACATTCATCTGTATAACCGACTATATTTAGTCGTAATGTCTTCAGATTATATAGTGAGTGATTTTGAATCAGCATTTAGTTTACTCACTATACAATTGTAGCTTTGACACCAATTAGGCCTGTTAGCACGGGCAGCCTGCAAAAAAGCCCGCGCTGGCGAGCCTCTATCCTCTCTGAGTCGTCATTGGGAGGTTTTGGTTCCACGGCTCTCTTTACGCACTCTTTCTATATTAATCGACAGATACATGATCTCTTCGGTACTGAGTTCACGCTGATAATGCGCGGTCAAATAGGCACTTATTTTCTCGGCACAAGCCCAGGCCTT
>Ga0209903_1000313_pt1 | contig 19807 bp, 17 predicted proteins | sample OrgsoiDNA2013051_FD_185801 | JGI IMG/M metagenome (GOLD analysis project Ga0209903, IMG submission 185801) | Permafrost soil microbial communities from the Arctic, to analyse light accelerated degradation of dissolved organic matter (DOM) -... | ecosystem: Environmental > Terrestrial > Soil >...
AATTCAGGGGAAAGAGAATGTCTTCTCTGCTCTGGCTACCCTGGCCTTTGAGGGGCGACGTGAAGCCTTCTTTACTAAAGAGTTGATGGCGGCATTGAAAATTGTCGATTCCGGCCATGCCACCAGTGACATGATGAAAGGTTCATGGGCCGGCGCTATGGGGCAGTCACAGTTTATGCCGACGTCCTACCTGAATTATGGTGCTGATGGCGACGGCGACGGGAAAATTGATATCTGGAATGACACCAGTGACGTTTTTGCTTCAACTGCTAACTACCTTTCAACCGAAGGCTGGAAAGGGGGGCAGGGCTGGGGTCAGGAAGTGAAACTGCCGGCAGGTTTTGATACCACTCTGACCGGACTGAAGAACAACCAGATGCATCCTGCCAGTTACTGGCAACAGAAAGGCGTAACACAGGCCGATGGGAGTGCGCTGACCTCGACAGCAACCCGAGCATGGATTATCACTCCCGATGATCTGCAAGGGCGTGCCTTCCTGGTTTATGATAATTTCCGCACCATCATGAAATGGAACCGCTCGACCTATTTCGCACTTAGCATCGGTATGATGGCAGATGCTGCTGTAGCGAAACCGGCTCAGGCCCAGACGCCTTCAGCAAGTCCGGGACAACCTGAATCAGCACCTGCGAACACATTGCCGCCGGCACCGGCAGGTAAAAATCCTTTCGGTGGTTAACGGACTTTTTCAGGAGTTTCCCATGTATCAACATAGAGACTGGAACGGCGCTTTACTGGATTTTCCCGTGAATAAAGTGGTATGCGTTGGCAGTAATTATGCCGATCACATCAAAGAGATGGACAGCCAGGTCGCTGCTGAGCCGGTATTATTCATTAAACCGGAGACGTCACTTTGTGATATCCGCCAGCCGATCGCTATTCCTGCAAACCTGGGATCGGTTCATCATGAAATTGAACTGGCAGTGTTAATTGGTACGCCGCTTAAGCATGCGAGCGAAGATCGGGTGGACAATGCTATCGCAGGTTATAGTGTGGCATTGGATTTAACCCTACGTGACCTGCAGGCCGGTTTTAAAAAGGCAGGTCAGCCTTGGGAAAAAGCCAAAGGGTTTGATGGGTCCTGTCCGATCAGCGGTTTCATTCCTGTCAGTGAGTTTGGAGACGCACAGGCTGCGGATTTACAACTCATCGTTAATGGTGAAGTGCGCCAGAGTGGTAACACCCGTGATATGTTGACCAAAATTCTACCGCTTATCGCCTACATGAGCCGTTTTTTTACTTTGCGCGCCGGAGATATCATTCTTACGGGGACGCCGCAAGGCGTCGGCCCGATGGCCGCAGGTGATATCATTCAGGCTTCGGTCACGGGTAAAAGCGTGAGCACCCGAGTAATTTGATCTATGCGGATCTGTCTCAATAAATAAAGCTGCCTCAGGATTTTTTTGGGCGGCTTTACTTGCTTCTCTGCACTAAAGTGTTTATATAGGCCCCCTTCGTTTTACTTAACCCGGATACGACCATGACTGAACCCAATTTTTGGCAGCAAAAAAAACTGTCTGAGATGACCGATGAAGAGTGGGAAGCGTTATGCGACGGTTGCGGGCAGTGCTGCTTACACAAGTTGATTGATGAAGACACGGATGAAATCTACTTCACCAACGTGGCATGCAATCAGCTGAACATTAAATCATGTCAGTGCCGTAATTATGAACGCCGTTTCACATTGGAAGAGGACTGCATCAAATTAACGCGTGAAAATCTCACCACTTTTGACTGGTTACCGCCAACCTGCGCCTATCGTCTGATCGGTGAAGGGAGGCCATTACTGCCATGGCATCCGTTGCTCAACAAGTCCTCAAAATCGGCGATGCATACGGAACGCATTTCCGTGCGTTATATTGCTGTACGCGAAGATGATGTCGAAGATTGGCAAGATCACATCATGAATAAGCCGAGTTGGGCGAAGTAACTAATTGAAGCAGATGAATAAATCCATCACTGTGAAACAACGTGGGGCGTCTGTGGGGCATAACCCGTAACCCCTGCGTTTAAATTTTCACGTCTAGCCGCCTTTTCTCACTCCTTTCAATATCCACCTTTTATACCAACCCCCCTCTCGTCAAATTCCAGCACATGCACTTATTGTTCATTCATGCTAATGGAGGAAGCCACTGCATCATTCAAGCACCTGTGGCAGTGTTGATATGCAAGAGAATTGAAGCAAATATTACTATCGTTACGCTGATGTATTACTCATGTTTTCTGTCAGATTTTGTATAAAAATATACTTTTTGTTTCATCTAATATAAGAATAGTCTGTATAATCTACTCAAATTTACAAAGTTGAATGGACGATTGACAATGAACAAAAAGAGTATTTACCTCTGTGGCACCTCACTTCTGCTTGTCGCAACATTGGCTTATGGACAGTATGGCTCATCCAGTTATCCGGATTATGTCAAAGATGCTAAGAGTACAGTAAGTTCAAAAATGTCATACAGTTACGGACTTAACGAATGCAAGGTTTCAGAAGTGACTGTCGATGAATGGGCCCTGAATTGCACAGCCAAAAATGGTAAACCCACCTTACAGTTCTCCGTTTTTCCCTCAAGCAAAGCCCCATATGATGTCGCGACATCTTTCTATCTGGTCGCCAGAAATGATGAAGCTCGCATTGGCGCTAAAGGTGGATTACTCAGTTATTTAATGATTAGCACTACGCAAGATATTCAGAACGTAAGCAAAACAAACGAAAAAGCCCCGAGCGTGTAAACACCCGAGGCCTTACCAATCATTGCTACATGAAGTGGAAGGCGATTATGTCTAATGCCATGGAATTAGTAAACAACTAAATCTGTGAAGGGTAAGCGTTTTTTACTGAGTCGCCAGACGATGCTGAATTCGATCGTTTTGAAACCCGCTGACGCGGGTTTTTACGTTTGATAAAGATGAAAAAGCGGCATTCTGCAGATGATGCATTGCCTTAGTTTCTCCCGCTGCTATGATTTGCACATCAAATTTTTGCATATCAATGGGTTCGTCCATTCAGGAAGACAACGATGAAAAAAACGTTTATTGCACTGGCCGTGTTGATGGTGGCCGGTTGTTCGGGGAAAAATCCCTATCAGCCCGCGCCGCAAGTTCTTCAGTCTGCCGTAGTGACTGAAAGCCAGACCAACAAAACGCAGAGCCCAGAACAGAACAAAGCTGATCAGGATAAAGCCGGGCAGGGGAAAACTATTGTCCGTCTTCACCGGATGGATCAATGGACTGTGATTCCCTTCGAGAGAACCTGCCCACTGTATGTCCGTGTTGATGGGAAAGTCGTTGCTGCGCTGCAATTCAACGAGTATGTCGATTTGCGCCTGGTCAACGGGCAACGTAATGTCAAAGTGAGCCTTGCCTGTACAATGACCGGTCGTTCTGCTGAAGCCGTCATTAACGCTAATGGCACCCATCAGGAATATGAAACTGACAGTGGCTGGTACGGTCAGCTGCGGTTGTGGCGTACAAAGTAATAGTTGCTGTTAATATGCAGCATAAAAAAGAGGCGCCTTACAGGGCGCCTCTTCCGTTTTAAATCTTTGATAAGTTCTCAGCGACCAAATAAATCGCGACGTTTAGGTTTAACAAACTGGGCAATCAATACCAGTAAGCCGAACAGCATAAATACGCTAAATACAACGACCAGCCACTGTGGCATCCCAAGACTCAAGAATTCCCACTGTTTTTCCGCGCAATCACCAGAAGCAACAAATATGGAAGGGAACCATTTATCCAGTGGCAACCAGCTCGGGAAACGCGCCGCAAAGTCGCAGGTGGCAAATGGCGAAGGATGCAGCTGGATCATGGTGTGTTCCCATGAAAGACGGATACCTTCATACGCGCTATAAAGCCAGATCAGAATAGCGATATAGCGTAATCCGGTTTTAGGTGCTGCTGCGCCGACAATACCGGCACCCATAATGCCAAACAGCGCGCAACGTTCATAAATGCACATGACGCAGGGTTTTAATAACATGACATGCTGAAAATAAAGGGCAACGAGTTCAAGAACCAGGGCGGTCAATGTCATCAGAAGCCAGGCACCGCGCCCCTGCGAGCAACGGTTAAGGTATTGCAACATAGTTTTGTTTTCCATGCAGTAAGCTACTGGCAAGCAGTGTAAACCAATTCATCTTAGCTGCCAGCCCGTTGATTTCAAAATCAGTTAAAAATAGTGCATAAACCGCACTCTTTGGCGTCGATCAAGGTAATTTTCTTTAATCCTACGCCGTGAAGGATCGCCTGTGCTTTTCTTTCTCAACTAATAGGTTAATGTGCTGGGATCACCTCGTTAACATTGGGTAAAGCGATCCAATGCATGTTACTGAACCAGATAGTCATATCAGGTAATAAATATTGAACACAAAGCCAACCTGTCAGGGTCATGACCACGGTATAGGGCAGCGCCATCCACACCATACGGCCATAGGAGAGGCGGATAAGGGGAGCCAGAGATGAGGTCAGCAGGAACAGGAACGCAGCCTGTCCGTTGGGAGTGGCGACGGAAGGGAGGTTAGTGCCGGTATTAATCGCCACGGCCAGTAGTTCAAACTGTTGCAGCGAAATAGCGCCGCTTTCCAAGGCAGCCTTAGCTTCGTTGATATACACCGTGCCGACGAAAACATTATCGGAGACGGAAGAGAGCAGCCCGTTAAACAGATAAAATAGTGAAAGCTGATCGCTCGGCTGAGCCTGCAGAACGAAATGTACAATCGGGCTGAACAGGTGCTGCTCAATAATCACCGCAACAACGGCAAAGAAAACCGTCAGCAAGGCGGTGAAGGGCAATGAGTCCTGAAAGGCTTTACCGATGGCATGTTCATCGGTCACACCACAAAGTGCAGTAGCAAAGATAATCACTGACAAACCAATCAGCCCGACCTCAGCCAGATGAAAAGCCAGCGCTGCAATTAGCCACACGCCAATGATCGCCTGCACGAATAGCTTAATGCGTTCTTGTTTATCGCGTTTGGCACTGTTTTGCTGATCATATTTCTTAAGCACTTCAAAGACGGGGTGGGGTAATTGCGCGCCATATCCGAATAAGCGAAAACGCTCGACAAGAAAGCAGACTGCAAGGCCGCAGAAGAACACGGGTACAGAAACGGGCGATACACGCAGGAAGAAATCAGCAAATTGCCAATCCGCGGATTTGGCGATGATCAGGTTTTGAGGCTCTCCCACCATGGTCATCACCCCACCGAGTGCGGTACCCACCCCCGCATGCATCATCAAACTACGCAGGAAGGCACGAAACTGCTCCAAAATCCCCTGACGTTGTTGATCCCCGGTAAAGCTGCTGTCGTCGTTGACGTCACTGGCTTCGTCGTTGCTGGATGCCACGCGGTGGTAGATAGAATAGAAGCCAACGGAAACGCTGATCACCACGGCAATGACGGTCAGGGCATCAAGGAAAGCGGAAAGAAAGGCGGCGGCCAGGCAAAAAGAGAGCGATAACGCAATTTTGCTGCGGATATTTAACAGCAATTTCGTGAAGACAAACAGCAATAGCTGCTTCATAAAGTAGATGCCAGCCACCATGAAAATCAGTAACAGAATGACTTCAAGATTGGAGGCAATCTCTTCGCCAATGCGTTCAGCGCTGGTCATGCCTATCATTACCGCTTCAATGGCCAACAATCCGCCTGGTTGCAACGGATAACACTTCAGGGCCATACCGAGAGTGAAAATAAACTCAATTACCAGTAACCAGCCCGCCAGGAAAGGGCTGACTAGAAAATAAATCAACGGATTAATAATAAGAAAGGCAAGGATCGTCAACTTGTACCAGAACGGGGACTGGCCGAGGAAATTTTTGACGAAAGCGCTTTTATAAGTCATATCCATGCTGCTGTCGTTCTCCTGAGTGTAATGCAACAAAATCAATATAATAGGCTAGTCAGTTCGACCACCGAAGGCCAGTTAAATGAATAATTTGTTCTGTTATTGCTTAACTACGGGGAAATAGTGCCAAGCTATGCACAGTTTCAACATAAGTTCCGAAAGGCCGCTATAACATGCCATTTTCGTCTGGTATGATGAGCTGAATTACATCGCTTATAAAAAGTCCTAAACGGAACGTAAAAAACATGGTTATTAAGGCGCAGAGTCCTGCCGGTTTCGCCGAAGAGTACATCATTGAAAGTATTTGGAACAGCCGCTTTCCACCGGGAACTATTCTACCTGCTGAACGTGAACTTTCAGAATTGATTGGCGTAACACGTACCACATTACGTGAAGTTTTACAGCGACTTGCACGCGATGGTTGGTTGACAATTCAGCACGGAAAACCCACCAAGGTAAACAATTTCTGGGAAACTTCAGGATTGAATATCCTGGAAACCCTGGCTCGCTTGGATCACGAGAGCGTGCCACAACTGATCGCCGACTTGCTGTCAGTGCGCACTAATATTGCGACTATTTTTATCCGCAAAGCGATGCGTCGTAATCCACAAGAGACGCAGCAAGTTCTGGCCAAAGCGCAGGAAGTCTCTGATAGCGCTGAAGCTTTTATGGAACTGGATTATGGGATATTCCGAGGTCTGGCTTTTGCCTCGGGTAATCCCATTTATGGATTAATTATTAACGGATTACGCGGCCTATATACCCGCGTCGGCCGTTATTATTTCTCGAATCCGGAAGCGCGTAAACTGGCGATCACCTTTTATCAAAAGCTTTCACGCATTTGTGATGAGAAAGCCTACGATCAGGTTGTTGATTGCGTGCGTGATTATGGCCGTCAGAGTGGTGAAATCTGGCACAGCATGCAAAGCGCTATGCCCGGGGATTTAACCGACAAAAAACGCTAATTTATTGCACCGTTGATGTTAAAAAGGAAAGGGCGCTGATGCGCCCTTTTTTATAGTCAGAATAGAAAACGGTGATATCACAGTGCGGTAGGTCGGGGCGGGCAACGCTCCAGTAACTCCACACCACCATCTTCATTCAACTGCTCCATAAATACATCAAAGCCCCACAGACGGTGAATATGCTTCATCACTTCCCGGCGACTCTTGTCCAGGGGAGCACGATCCTGTGGGATATAACGCAATGTCAGCGAGCGGTCCCCTCGCAGGTCCACATTCCAGACCTGAATATTAGGTTCATGATTACTCAGATTGTACTGAGCGGACAGCTCCTGGCGGATCGCCCGATAGCCTTCTTCATTGTGAATTGCCGCGATTTCCAGGTAGTTATTGTGGTCGTCGTCGAGCACGGTGAATAATTTAAAGTCGCGCATCACTTTTGGCGACAGAAACTGGCTGATAAAGCTCTCATCTTTAAAGTCACGCATGGCAAAATGCAGCGTCTCGAGCCAATCCGATCCGGCGATATCCGGGAACCAGTAACGGTCCTCCTCAGTCGGTGACTGACAGATACGTTTGAGGTCCTGGAACATGGCAAATCCAAGGGCATAAGGGTTAATGCCACTGTAATAGGGGCTGTTGTACGGCGGCTGAAAAATTACGTTGGTATGGCTGTGCAGGAACTCCAGGATGAATTTCTCCGACACTTTCCCTTCGTCATACAAGTGATTAAGGATGGTGTAGTGCCAGAAAGTCGCCCACCCCTCGTTCATCACCTGTGTCTGTTTCTGCGGATAAAAATACTGACTGATTTTGCGTACTATGCGCAAGATCTCACGCTGCCAGGGTTCAAGCAGCGGCGCATTTTTTTCCATGAAATAGAGGATATTTTCCTGGGGCTCGGACGGGAAACGACGGATTTGTTCTGGCGCATCGACATTATCTTTGCGCGGCAGGGTTTTCCACAGCGAGTTCACCTGGCTTTGTAAGTAGGCCTCGCGGCTCTCTTGGCGCGCTTTCTCTTCCAGCAGTGAAATTTTTTGCGGGCGTTTATAGCGATCAACACCGTAATTCATCAGCGCATGACAGGAGTCGAGCAAACGCTCCACCTCTTCCACACCGTAGCGCTCTTCGCACTGGCTGATATAACGGCGGGCAAATAACAGATAATCCACAATCGAACTGGCATCAGTCCAACTGCGGAACAGGTAGTTGTTCTTGAAGAAAGAGTTGTGCCCGTAGCAGGCGTGTGCCATCACCAAAGCTTGCATGGTCATGGTGTTTTCTTCCATCAGATAGGCAATACACGGGTTGGAGTTGATGACAATTTCATACGCCAGCCCTTGCTGACCCTGCTTATAGCGCTGCTCGGTTTCGATAAACTTCTTGCCGAATGACCAGTGCGTATAGTTGATGGGCATACCAATACTGGAGTAGGCATCCATCATCTGTTCAGACGTGATCACTTCAATTTGGTGCGGGTAGGTTTCCAGCCGATAAGACTTTGCGACCCGATCGATTTCTTCGAGGTAAGTCTGCAGTAACTCAAACGTCCAGTCCGGTCCATCGCTCAGGCGTTTGTCATCAGTTTTATGTTCCTGGGTCTTTGTCGTCATAAGCCGCCACCCTCATTCAGTTACGGACGCAACAGAGTGCTTGATTCAGAACTCTTTCTTACTAATTTGCGCGCCTCTAGATAATCGTAGCTCAATCCGGCATTTATGCTGAATCAGTCTGAACGTATACGCTTTTTTAGGCTTTCCCACCGCAGTAAAAGGCCCGGACCGGGAATGCGAAAGGGACTGTGCCATCATTCGCCAAGGCCGCGAAACAGTCAATGCATAAACGGGAACGAGGTAATATCACCCAACATCCTTGTATCGGAATAAAATTCTGAGAAATTGCCATTTTATTAGAATTAAATAACGAAAGAATTGCGCCTTTAAACACTAATGCTAAAGAGATAATAATTATTGCCACGACAGTCACATTCCTGATTTACCGCCATGACAGCCTGAATGTTGCGCGTTATTGTTATTTTTAAGTAACTATTGAAAAAATCTTTCAGATCAAGGATAAATAATTGTGATTTACGTCACAGTTATGGCTACGGATGTTGGCAGTTTTCTTCCGTCAGGTTAATTTCCTGTGCACAGAATATTATGCTTTATATTGCCTTTGACTGGAGTCGAGTATGCGTGTGGTAATTTTGGGCAGTGGCGTTGTCGGTGTCGCCAGTGCCTGGTATCTGGCGAAGGCCGGTCATCAGGTCACCGTTATCGACAGGCAATCTGGGCCAGCTGAGGAGACCAGTGCAGGTAATGCCGGGCAGATCTCTCCCGGCTATGCAGCACCGTGGGCGGCTCCAGGCGTGCCTCTAAAGGCCATTAAATGGATGTTCCAGCGCCACGCACCGCTGGCCATTCGCCTGGATGGCAGCCGTTTGCAGTTGCAATGGATGTGGCAAATGTTGCGTAACTGCAATATGGACCACTACCAGACCAACAAAAGCCGTATGGTCAGACTGGCGGAATACAGCCGCGATTGCCTGAAAGCGTTGCGTGAAGACACAGGTATTCAATATGAAGGGCGTCAGGGCGGGACGTTACAACTGTTCCGTACCGAACAACAGTTTGAAAGTGCATCTAAGGATATCGCCGTTTTGCAGGAAGCGGGTGTGCCGTATCAGCTGCTTGAAGCGGATCAACTTGCATCTGTAGAACCGGCCCTGGCGCAGGTCGCTCATAAACTGACAGGAGGTTTACGCTTACCTAATGATGAAACCGGTGACTGTCAGCTATTTACCCGTCAGTTGGCAGAAATGGCGCGTCAGGCTGGCGTGGTATTCGAATTCAACCGCGGCGTCGATAAATTACTTGTTGAGAATGGGCAGGTGGCTGGCGTGCAGTGTGGCGCTGAGGTAGTGAAGGGCGATGCCTATGTGGTGGCCTTTGGTTCCTATTCCACCGCGCTGCTGGCAGATCTTGTTTCCATTCCGGTCTATCCGCTTAAAGGCTATTCGCTGACCATCCCGATAACCGACCCTGCTTCTGCGCCATATTCCACCGTGCTGGATGAGAGTTACAAAATTGCCATTACCCGTTTTGATGACCGTATTCGTGTCGGCGGGATGGCAGAAATTGTTGGCTTTAATACTCAGCTGGCTAAGGCGCGCCGTGAAACGCTGGAAATGGTGGTCCGGGATCTCTATCCGAACGGTGGCAATATAGAACAGGCCACCTTCTGGACCGGGCTGCGCCCAATGACACCGGACGGCACGCCGATTGTGGGTAAAACCCGCATCAAAAACCTGTTTCTTAATACTGGTCACGGGACGCTGGGCTGGACGATGGCGTGTGGTTCCGGTCAGCTGCTGGCAGACATTATGTCCGGCGTGACACCAGCCATTCCTGCTGATGACCTGGCCGTGGAACGTTACAGCGCGGACTTTGCGGCGACGCATCCGACCAGCCACAAAATGCACCCGATCGGTTAATCCCGTTTTTACTCGTTTTCTCACCTCAGATTCCGGCTACGGCCGGGTCTGAGGAGCTACCGGAGTCATTATGCCTCGCCCGATTTCCGTTACGTTGTCACTTTCTGCATTATCACAAAATCTTCAGCTTATCCGAGGATTTGCGCCACACAGTAAGATATGGTCGGTGGTGAAAGCTAACGCCTACGGCCACGGTCTTAGTCGTATCTGGAAAAGCCTCTCCGCTACCGATGGCTTTGCTTTGCTGGATTTTAACGAAGCTATTTTGCTGCGTGAATCCGGCTGGAAAGGGCCGATATTGCTGCTGGAAGGTTTTTTTAGCCCACAGGATTTGCTGCTGATTGACCAATACCGCCTGACTACGACGGTTCACAGTGACTGGCAAATTGATGCACTTAAAAAAGCCAAGGTCAGTCAGCCGGTGAATGTTTACCTGAAAGTTAATAGCGGTATGAACCGCCTGGGCTTCTTACCGTCACGTATCGAGGCCGTCTGGCAGGAGCTCAATACAATATCGCAGGTGGGGGAGATCACGCTAATGAGCCATTTTGCTCATGCCGATGGTCCGGAAGGTGTGGATGGACAGATGCAGCAGATTTTGTCTGCGGGTGAAAATATCGCGGGCCCTCGCTCTCTGGCCAACTCTGCGGCAACCCTGTGGTATCCGCACACGCATGCGGACTGGATCCGCCCCGGCATTATTTTATACGGCGTATCTCCCAGCGGAAAATGGCGGGATATTGCCGACAGCGGCCTTCAGCCAGTCATGAGGTTACGCAGTGAACTGATTGCCTGCCAGACCTTACAGGCCGGTGACCGTGTCGGATACAGTGGCAGATATCATGCAGCGCAGGCGCATCGCATTGGCGTGGTTGCCTGTGGTTACGCTGACGGTTATCCGCGTCATGCACCCAGTGGAACGCCTGTATGGATTGACGGGGTATTTACGACAACGGTGGGAACAATTGCGATGGATACGATGATGATAGACCTGACACCTTGCCCACAGGCGCGTATTGGTTCAGTCGTAGAGTTGTGGGGAGATAATCTGCCGGTTGATGATGTGGCCACTGCTGCCGGTACGCTGGGCTACGAGCTGCTGACCGCGCTGGCTCCCCGTGTACCGGTAACAATGATTGAGTAAAAGTCGATTAACCGAGGCGGGTCAGGCGTCCCGCTGAGACGTTACTGGCTCGGCGTGCGAGCAGGGCTAAAACGCCACCTGCCAGCATAACCAGCGCCAGGCTTAATTTAGGCTGTAATGGCAGGGCCATGGCAATAAAACCAAACAGCGCACCGCCCGTCATTTGTACCGATCCCACTAACGCCGATGCAACTCCCGCTTCGTTAGAAAAGGGCTCCAGTGCATAGCTGGTGGCTGGTCCAATAAGGAATGCCAGACCGGCACAGGCGCTGGCAACGGGCATCATATACAGCCATGTGGCATGTTGTGCCTCGGGATCAACCAAAGTAAGCCCCGCGATGAGCCCTGCGCAGCCTAAAAACATCAATATGCCTCCGGTCGCGAGACAAAGCGGCCTGCCCACTTTTTGGATAATACGGTTGGCAATAAAGCTGACCGCCATGATCCAGAAGCCATTTGCACCAAATACCAGTGAGAACTCGAACGGTGTCAGTCCTGCCTGACTCATCAGCACGGTCGGTGCCAGCGAGACATAAGTCAATGCCATGCCCATAGCACCCGCATTGACGGCGGCAAAGGTAATGAAACGCTTATTGAGCAAAATCCGCGCATATTGCTTGAATGGCAGTGCGCCCCCAGTCTGTGTATCCGCAGGGCGGGTTTCCGGCAGCTTAAACAGAATCAGAATCAATACAGCGATGGTGTAACCGAACAGGGCCCAGAAGGGCGCGCGCCAGCCGTAATACTGCGCGATTAACCCGCCAATCAGCGGGGCCAACGCCGGAATAATATTCAGCGTGCCGTTGAGGAATCCGTAGGCCCGTGCCGCATCGTTGCCGCTCATGCGATCACGCACGCCGCTGAAAATCACCACGGATGTACAGCAGACAGCGAGCCCCTGAACCACGCGTGAAAGCATAAACATGAGCGGTGTCACTGACGTGGCGGCAACGGCAGCGCCGATCAAATACACTACTACGCCGATAATCGCCATCGGTCGGCGGCCAAAGCGATCGACCAAAGGGCCTGCGATTAATTGGCCTAATCCCATTACAAGGATAAATAGGGAAATTGAGGACTGAATCACCTCTTCGGAACCGTTTAACCCCTGGGCAATAGCGGGAATGGCGGGAAGATAAAGATCGATCCCTAAAGGTCCCAGCAGGACAAGGCTTAGTAGCAGGAAAAGGAATTTTTGCATAGAAAACATCACTGTCCGTGTTCGAAAGGAGGCTAAGGGTAATGATTTCATCCGAGGATGGAAAGAAGTTGTTAAATGTTGGTGGTAAAATGATTAATAAAAACGGACACCCAAGTGTCCGTTCGTTTTAATCGCCAATCGGGACGCTATTTTTTCTTCCAAAAATCATCAAATACGGTCACCGGCAGTTGACGTTTGTGCTCAGTACGGGTGTACCAACCTTCGATGATGGTGGCGGATTTGTCGTCAATTTTTTTTCCTTCGAGATAATCATCGATCAGCTCATAAGTGACGCCAAGCGCGACCTCATCCGGCAGTGAAGGGCGATTCTCTTCCAGATCTGCTGTTGGCGTTTTGGTGTATAAATGCGCGGGGCAACCAAGGTAATGCAAAAGGGCTTTACCCTGACGCTTATTCAAACGGAACAGCGGGTTAATGTCAGTGCCACCGTCGCCGTATTTCGTATAGAACCCGGTCACGGCTTCTGCCGCATGATCTGTGCCAACGACGACCCCTTTTCTCATACCCGCAATGCTGTACTGGGCTTTCATGCGTTCCCGTGCTTTTTCATTACCTTTGATAAAGTCACTTAACTCAATTCCAATCGCATGCAGAGTGGCCTCGCTCGCTAATACTGCGTCCTTGATGTTCACGGTAAGAACTTGATCGGGTTTGATAAAGTCGATGGCATCCACGCAGTCGGATTCGTCAGCCTGCACGCCGTAGGGTAAACGCACGGCAATGAACTGATAATCGTTGTCCGATGTTTCCGCACGTAATTCGCTAATTGCCGTTTGGCAAAGTTTGCCGGTGAGAGTAGAATCCTGCCCGCCGCTGATGCCCAGTACCAGTGATTTGATAAAGGGATGGGCCAGCAGGTAATTTTTTAGAAAATCGACGCTGACGCGAACTTCCTGTGCAGCATCGATGTGCGGTTTAACGTGCAGAGCCTGAATAATCTCTTGTTGTAAAGCCATGACCACTCCTCCTGAAGGCAACCTGCGAGGAACTCGCGGTGCAATAAGATGTTATCAACTGGTCTAAAGCTAACTCGCTGCGGGCAAAAGGACAAGATACTGCGGAGGGTTCGGCCGAAATCTGCGCAGAAAAGTGTGCCGGCGCGATGGTGCTGTTTTAAAGAGATAAGCTGGATAAGCGAGCAAAACACTTATTTTGGCTGAATCTAAAGAACGTGTAAAAGCAGTGTAATGATTGTGGTTGTTTTCTTTTCTGAAAATAACTGTCACTCGGAACTGTCTAAAAAACCCTGTTTAAAAGGATATTGGCACCCAGGTGCTGTATATTCGTTCGAGTTTTGATTGTTGGAAAGAGTCCGTGTGTCATCGAAAGGAGTTGCCAGGCTTTATTAAGGGAACTTAATGAATGGCAGAGTTATTTTGATGAGTGCTATTAATTTGAGTAAAGCGTTGACGTCATGGCGTGTTATTTGCCTTAAGTTTATTGGGGAAGCAAAATGTTTTTTCAGGTTGTCCGTCGTTTACCCGCTTACGCCGTAGTGTGCGGTGCAGCGTTATTCAGTATCTCAAGCCTTGCAGACACCACCATTTTTACCGTACTGGACGATCCGTCCACGGCTAAAAAACCCTTCGAAGGCAACGTTCAGGCCGGTTACACCGCACAGACGGGTAACACCAGTAACTCATCACTGAGTGCTGATACCACCATGACCTGGTTCAACACCAATACTGCCAACAGTATCTGGGGTTCTGCGCGTAACACCTCGTCCTCAGGCGTACGTTCTTCCGAGAAATATCAGGCCGGTGCCCGTAGCCGTTATAATCTTGATGACAGCAACTACATCTTTGGTCAGGGTAGCTGGCTCAGCGATCGTTACAACGGCTACCGTGCTCGTGATGTCGGAACCGTGGGCTATGGTCGTCAGGTCTGGAACGGTCCAGTTCATACGTTGAATCTGGAAGCCGGTCCTGGTGTTCGTCACGACGAATTCGAGCAGGGCGGAAATACTACCCGTGCTCTGGCATATGGCTCAGGCGTTTACGGCTATAAAATCAGTGATACGGCCCAGTTCACTCAGGCTTTCTCTGTATTAGCGAATGATGAAACCACCTACAACTCAGAGACTGCGTTGAAAGTGGCAATCAACAGTCATTTCTCCCTGAAACTGGCTTATGACGTGACCTATAACACCCAGCCTCCAGCCAGCGCGCCGGATAAAACTGATACAGTGACCTCGATTAACCTGGTCTACGGAATGTAATTTCATTCCCTGTGCGGTATGCGCAATGTTGAGTAAAAAGAAAGCCAGCTGATAACTCAGCTGGCTTTTTGTTGTTAAGGCCGGAATATTTTTTACGATACAAACCTGCACCAAAAATAAGGTTTAATTCTCGACCGTCTGCTTATGGAATAATTCACGAAATACCGGATAAATATCTTCCGGTTCGCGGATATGTTGCATGGCGAAATTGCTGAACTTCTCCTGCAAGACTTCATACTCACGCCATAATGTCTGGTGAGCACGGCGGGTTATTTCGATGTAACTGTAATAACGCACCATCGGCAGCAGTTTCTGCGCCAGAACCTGATGACACAACGGCGAATCATCAGCCCAGTTATCACCATCGGATGCCTGCGCGGCATAAATATTCCATATTGCCGGGTCATAGCGCTCTTGGATCACTTCATCCATCAGTTTTAGCGCACTCGACACAATGGTGCCGCCAGTTTCCTGCGAGTAGAAGAACTCCTGTTCATCCACTTCTTTAGCCTGTGTATGGTGACGGATGTAGACCACGTCCACGTTTTTATAGGTTCTGCTCAGGAACAGATAGAGCAGGATATAAAAACGTTTGGCCATATCTTTGGTTGCCTGATCCATGGAGCCAGAGACATCCATTAGACAGAACATCACCGCCTGGCTGGAAGGCTCAGGGCGACGTTCATAATTTTTATAGCGTAAATCAAAGGTATCGATAAAGGGTGTTTTGGCGATTTTCTGCCGCAACTCGGCAATCTCTTTGCGTAGCCGTTCTTCTTCCAACAGTTGCGCAGGCTCGCTGTTCTCGACGTCGTTAAGTGTCGATTCCAGTGCGCGCAACTCCCGCTTTTTCCCTGCGGTCATCGCCGTGCGGCGGGCGAGGGAATTTTGCAGGGAGCGGACAACACTGATATTGGCCGGTACACCGTTAGAGGTGTAGCCCGAACGGTGAGTTTTGTATTCGGTCAGTTGCCGGTACTGATTTTTTTGCAAATTAGGCAGCGCCAGATCTTCGAACAGCAGATCCAGGTATTCGTCTTTGGAGATCTGGAAGGAAAACTCATCCTGACCTTCGCCATCTTTACTGGCATCTCCCTGACCGCTACCGCCGCCACCTCCGCCTGGCGGACGTTCGATACGGTCATTCTGCACGAAGTGATCGTTGCCGGGATGAACGCGGTGACGTAAGCCCCCGCGCCCCTGATGGAACATAGGCTCGTTGATATCTTCAATGGGGATCGAGACGGACTCCCCACTGTCCACGTCGGTAACCGAACGCTTGTTAATGGCCTCGGCAATCGACTGTTTGATTTGCGACTTATAGCGGCGCAAAAAGCGCTGGCGGTTAACCGCGCTTTTATTCTTGCCATTCAGCCGACGGTCAATAAAGTACGTCATATTTCCCCCAAACGACGTTGCCATCGATCCTCTGTTATGAGGATTTTCTTACGCGCAGATACCATTCACACAGCAGACGAACCTGTTTGCGTGTATATCCTTTCTCCATCATTCTGTCGACAAAGTCATCGTGTTTCTTCTGTTCGTCAGTCGACGTTTTGGCGTTAAACGAGATAACTGGCAGTAATTCCTCGGTATTTGAGAACATTTTTTTCTCAATCACCGTGCGCAATTTCTCGTAACTGGTCCAGTTAGGATTACGGCCACTGTTTTGCGCCCGGGCACGCAACACGAAGTTGACAATCTCGTTGCGGAAGTCCTTCGGATTGCTGATCCCGGCCGGTTTCTCGATTTTTTCCAACTCAGCATTCAGTGCTTCACGGTCAAATAGCTGGCCGGTATCCGGGTCGCGATATTCCTGATCCTGGATCCAGAAATCGGCGTAGGTAACATAGCGGTCGAAAATGTTCTGTCCGTATTCCGAGTACGATTCCAGATAGGCGGTCTGAATCTCTTTGCCGATAAACTCGGCGTATTTTGGGATCAGATACCCTTTCAGGTGCTCGAGGTATTTCTCCGCGATGTCCTGCGGGAACTGCTCGCGCTCAATCTGCTGTTCCAGCACATAGAATAGGTGAACCGGGTTGGCCGCCACTTCGGCGTGGTCGAAGTTGAATACCCGCGACAGAATTTTGAAGGCGAAACGTGTCGACAGCCCATTCATTCCTTCATCCACACCTGCGTAATCGCGATACTCCTGGTACGACTTGGCTTTAGGGTCGGTGTCTTTCAGGCTTTCACCGTCATACACCCGCATTTTTGAGTAACTGCTGGAGTTTTCAGGCACTTTCAGTCGGGACAGAATAGAGAAGCGTGCCAATGTTTCCAGCGTGCCCGGCGCACATGGCGCATGCACCAGCTCACTGTTACTGAGCAGTTTGTCGTAGATTTTCATCTCTTCCGAAACGCGCAGGCAATAAGGCACTTTGACGATATAAACACGATCGAGGAAAGCTTCATTATTCTTGTTATTACGGAACGTCACCCACTCAGATTCGTTGGAGTGCGCCAGAATAATGCCGTTAAATGGCAGGGCAGAGATCCCTTCGGTGCCGTTGTAGTTACCTTCCTGCGTTGCCGTCAGCAGCGGGTGGAGAACTTTGATCGGCGCCTTGAACATCTCGACGAACTCCATCACGCCCTGGTTTGCGCGGCACAGTGCGCCAGAGTAACCATAGGCATCAGGATCGTTTTGTGCGTGGTTTTCCAGTTTGCGGATATCCACTTTCCCGACCAGCGCAGAGATGTCCTGATTGTTTTCATCGCCAGGTTCTGTTTTTGCGATGGCGATTTGTTCAAGGATGGATGGCCAGACTTTGACCACTTTGAATTTGGTAATATCCCCGCCGAATTCGTGCAGGCGCTTCGCCGCCCATGGCGACATAATCGTGCCCAGATAGCGGGTAGGGATGTTGTACTCTTTTTCAAGAATAGTGGCATCTTCCTGCGGATTGAACAGGCAAAGCGGATGATCATTGACCGGACTGCGTTCACCGTTGGCGCTAAGCACGTAGATTGGAACACGTTGCATCAACGCTTTCAGGCGTTCAGCCAGCGAGGATTTACCCCCGCCTACCGGGCCCAGTAAATAAAGGATTTGTTTCTTTTCTTCCAGTCCCTGCGCGGCGTGTTTGAGGTAGGAAACTATCTGTTCGATAGCGTCTTCCATCCCATAAAACTCTTCAAATGCAGGATATCGGGCGACAACCCGATTAGAGAATAAACGCGACAGGCGGGGTTCAAGCGCGGTATCTACCATCACTGGTTCACCGATTGCCATCAGCAGACGTTCAGCAGCGTTAACGTAAGCACTGCGATCCTGCTTGGCAATGGTAAGGAATTCCTGAAGTGTGAACTCTTCGTCCTTGGCAGCCTCATAGCGCTGGCGATAGTGGTCAAATATGTTCATACGATGCCCGTCCTTCGTTATTAGCACAGGTAAATGAGAGCGTTAGGAATCTATTAGCTCCCGGAGGAAAGCTCCCCCTCTCAATACAGCAACCCTTATGCCAACTTGCAGAAACCCTTTTTTCAAACAGACAAAACGCAGATAAAATAGCCTGTCTGTCATCCGTGGGTTGGGAGGTGTCTGAGATAGAGTCTTTCATCTATTAATAAGCGTAGTTTGGCATTACAAAAATTTCCTCTACCGTCATCCCATTTTTTAAGACATATCAATGACTCACTTGAGGGATTTCTACTTTGAAGCCTTGCGGGACGTGGGCTGAGCGGATAGTAAAACTCTTTTAGTCATTTTTATTTCATACTTTGCATATAAATTATGCGATCGTTCTGGTTTTACTGAGCAAAATATAAATGTACAACTGTAAATGCTAAGCGAAGTGATTACGCTTCGCTTACACTGTTGGCGGTTTTTACAATAAGGGATTTATTTATAATGAAAGTTTCGCATTTCAGAACACTGTCCATCGCGGCGACTGCCATCATGTTCAGCCACGCTGCCTCAGCTGGCACCTGGGCGCTGGGCGCATCTGCAATAGTCGATACCAGTCCGTATAAAGGCTATGACACCAAAGTCTATCCTGTACCGATTATCAGCTATGAAGGCGATGATTTTTATTTTCATACTCTGACCGCCGGTTACTACCTGTGGAAAGATGATAAAAACAAACTCAGTCTGACGGCAACTTACGTACCGCTTGGATTTAACACCGATGATACCGATGATTCTCAACTGAAGCGTCTCGACAAACGTCGTGGCACTCTGCTTGGTGGTCTGGCGTATTCGCATAATGAAGCGTGGGGGACAATCCGCACAACCTTCAATGGCGACGTTCTAAATAACAGCAACGGTTTAGTCGCTGACGCGGCGTATCTGTATGCATTCCATCAGGACAATTGGGCATTGATCCCAGGCGTTGGTGTGTCCTGGAGCAGCAGCAACCAGAACAAATACTATTATGGTGTGAGCAGCAATGAGTCACGTCGCAGTGGTTTGAACACTTACTCGCCAGATGACAGCTTCAGCCCGTACGTGGAGTTGTCTGCCAAGTATGACTTCAACAGTCAGTGGCAAGGCTTCTTCACCGGTCGTTATATTCGTTTAGCCAATGAAGTGAAAGATAGCCCAATGGTCGATAAATCCTACACGGGCGTTCTGTGGACGGGTGTGACTTACAGCTTCTGATAAGTTTGTGCGCTGCCATGGTGCATGGATTGTAATAAAATGGGGCATTATGCCCCATTTGCACATCTGTAGTGCATGAATGTGTTTTAGCGCTGGCTGATTGTCACACCCAGTTTGGCTGGCGCAGATGCGGTGCTTTTTTGCGGTGCGCTGACAGCGGCGGTTTCAACACAAACCATGGTTTTGTAGCTGTCATCGGCCATATCTTTCATGCTGACAGAGAGCTCAGCACCTGGATTCCAGGCCACCACGTCGCTGTTATGGTGATGCTGAATAACCAGTGTACGGTTC
>Ga0209903_1000316_pt1 | contig 19677 bp, 20 predicted proteins | sample OrgsoiDNA2013051_FD_185801 | JGI IMG/M metagenome (GOLD analysis project Ga0209903, IMG submission 185801) | Permafrost soil microbial communities from the Arctic, to analyse light accelerated degradation of dissolved organic matter (DOM) -... | ecosystem: Environmental > Terrestrial > Soil >...
TCATTTATTCCACGCAATCCGCCGCTGCCCGTTCAGCCTGATGAATCAACCTTGATGATGACGAAATAATGAAAATACTTCCCTGGATCACTTTGATGGCCGCGGCATTGGGTACTACAGCGCCAGTGATGAGTGCTGAAGCGCCGGTTATGCCGCAGCCTGTCAGTCATGCCGTGATGCAATCAGCGCCGGTCAGTTCGCTGCCGAGCGTTGCGCCTGCCGTTGCTCCGATGATTATTCCCGGTGCGCCGGTGCGTAACGTCACGCTGGCGTTTCAGGATATCGCGCCTGCGCCGGGGGCCATGACACTGCGCGGCTTCCAGCCGAACGGGCAGATTGAGTTCGGCGTGCGGGGCGATGAAGTTGTGACGCAGGCAATGTTGAATCTTGAGTTCACGCCGTCGCCATCGCTGATTCCGGTGCAGTCACACCTTAAGGTGTATCTCAATGACCAACTGATGGGCGTTGAAATCATCGACAAAGATCAGCTTGGCAAGCCGAACCATCTGCAAATGGCGATTGATCCGCGCTATATCACCGATTTCAACCGGATCCGGCTGGAGTTCATCGGCCATTACCAAAATATTTGCGAAAACCCGGCCAACAGCACGCTCTGGCTGGAGATCGGCAAGGGCAGTTCACTGTCGCTGAGTTATCAGAAGTTGCCGCTGAGCAACGAGTTGTCCCACTTCCCGGTGCCGTTTTTTGATGCGCGGGATACGCGTGCGCTATCGCTGCCGATGGTGTTTGCAGCTTCGCCGGATGCCAGCCAGCAACAAGCTGCCGCCATTCTGGCATCCTGGTTTGGTGCTAAAGCGCAGTGGCGCGGACAGAATTTCCCGACACTCTATAATCAATTGCCTGACAGCCATGCCGTGGTGTTTGCCACCAATGACAAACGGCCTGATTTCCTCAACGCATTGCCGCCAGTAAAAGGGCCGACCGTGCAAATGGTCAGCCGGCCAGATAACCCGTACGTCAAAATGCTGCTGATCCTGGGTCGCGACGATAAAGATTTGCTGACCGCCGTCAAAGGTATTGCGCAGGGGAATATGTTGTTCCGCGGTCAGACGGTGAGTATTGATCACGTCGAGCAACTGCAGCCACGCCAGCCTTACGATGCGCCGAACTGGGTGCGCACCGACCGTCCGATGAACTTCGGGGAGCTGAAACAGTATGCCGAACAGTTACAGGCCGATGGCATTGAACCGAACCCCATCACGCTGAATATGAATTTGCCGCCGGATCTGTTCCTGATTAACAGCACCGGTATCGATATGCGGCTGAAATACCGCTACACCTCACCACAACTGAAAAATACCTCACGGCTGAGCATCAGCCTGAATAACCAGTTTGTGCAGGATTTCACGCTGATCCCCGGGCACGACCAGGATTCACAACTGCTGCATTTATCTCTGTTGCAGGGGCTGCTGGATGATCATAAAAACCTGATGATCCCGGCGCTGAAACTCGGTGCGGTGAACCAGATGCGCTTCGATTTTGATTACACGTCATTACTGGCAAGCGGTGCCGAAGGGCGCTGCGAAACCTATACCACGGTACCGAATCATGTGGTGATTGATGACAGTTCGACGATCGACTTCTCAGGTTACCGTCACTTTATGGCGATGCCAGATTTACGCGCCTTCGCCAATGCCGGTTTCCCATTCAGCCGTCTGGCTGATTTGTCGCAAACGCTGGTGCTGGTAAAACCACAGCCGCAGGCGGTGCAGTTGACAACCCTGCTCGATACGCTTGGCAATATCGGTGCGCTGACGGGTTATCCGGCAGTGGGCATCACGGTTAGCGATGACTGGTCAACGGCCAAAACCACCGATGCGGACGTGCTGATGGTCGGTGCGCTGCCCGCAGATCTGCGTGACGCCAACATGAAGGATGAAAGTAAAGCCAGCCTGTTGATCGACACTACGCGCGGTTCAGTCAACACACCATCCCGTCAGGTTGCGCTGCCGGAAAGCACCGCGCCAGCCAGTGATGCCCTCGCCGATACCGATGCGCAAATTACCGCACAGGGGCCGATCTCCGCCATCGTCGGGCTGCAATCGCCTTACCACGATCAGCGCAGTATCGTGGCGTTGCTGGCCAACAGCCCGCAAGGTTTCGAGATGCTGAATAAGTCCTTGCAGGACAGCAAACAGAAAGCACTGGTCTTCGGTTCGGTGGCTATTTTCCGTGATTCCGGCGTAAACAGCCTGAAAGTCGGTGACGTCTACTATGTTGGGCATTTGCCTTGGTGGGAGCGCGTCTGGAATGCGCTTGCGACCCATCCTGTGTTGCTGGCTTTCATGGCGGTGATTGCCGTCGTGCTGTTTGCCATTCTGCTGTGGAACGGGTTACGTGCGCTGAGCCGCCGTCGTTTATCCTCTGACGATCAGGACTGAACACGTGGTTAACTCACTGCTTACACCACGGCTGACGTCATTAAGATTGAGTCTGCTGGCCCTGACGCTGGGGCTGGCACTTTCTCAACACCCTGTAGCGGCGGCTGAAGTGGCCCCGGAACAGTGGTTGCTGGAGCAGGTTCGCGTCGGCGAAGCCAGCCACCAGGACGACCTTGTGCGCCAGTCGCTGTACCGTCTGGAGCTGATGGCACCGGAAAATCCTCAGGTGCTGGCGGCGCGTCTGCGTCTGGCCCTGCGTGAAGGCAACCAGGAGCAGGCGAAACAGCAGTTGGATAAAATCCAACAGGTTGCGCCGAATTCGAACATCTACCATCAGGCACAGCTGAGCCTGAAAATGGCCAGGCCAGAAGTGCAGCAACAGCTGCAGCAGGCACGTTTGCTGGCAACGGCAGGGCGTTTGTCTGAGGCCCGCACGCAGTATGACGCATTATTTGACGGGCAGCCGCCGACGCTGGATCTGGCCGTTGAATACTGGCTATTGGTCGCACGAATTCCGGGGCAAAAAAATCAGGCGCAGACGCAGTTGCTGGCGCTCAATACTCAATACCCTGGCGATGTTAACCTGCGGCTGCAGTTGGCGAGAATGGCCTTTGAACAGGGTAATTCCGGGCAGGCTATCTCGCTGTTAAAACAGGTTGCTAATAGCGATGAAGGGCGCGGCCCGGCAGCAGACATGTGGCTGGCGCAGATTAAAACGCAGCCGGTGAGCAACCAAAGCGTGGCAGATTTACAGCGTTTTATGGGGGTATTTGACAGCGGTGCACCGGCAATTGCCGCGCAGCAGGAATTACAGCGTCAGCAGGCGCTACTGGCTGATCCGCACTACCAGGCCCGCGTGACCGGGCTGGCGCAGATTGCCAACGGTGGCTCAACGGGTGCGATAACTCCGCTAAAAAAAGCGCTGGAAGAGAAACCCAACGATGCCGAAGTTCTGGGTGCAATGGGGTTAGCCTATTCGCGCGCAGGCAAACGTGCGCAGGCCCTCAGCCTGTTCGAGCAGGCAAAAAATGCTGAACAGGATGGCTATAACAATGGGAAATGGACCAGCCTGATCCAGACCAACCGCTATTGGTTGGCGATCGAACAGGGCGATAAAGCGCTGAAAGCCAATGATCTCAATCAGGCAGGCATTCATTATCAGCGGGCACAGCATATTGACCCGCGCGACCCGTGGGCACTAATCGGCCTCGGGGATGTTGCGGTTGCACGTCATGATGACCCTCAGGCCGAACAAGCTTACCGCCGGGCACTAAGCCTCGATCGTAATAACAGCAGCGCCCAGCGTGGGCTGACCAATATTTACCAGCGCCAGTCGCCACAACAAGCCCTCGACTATATCAACAGCTTGCCTGCGCCGCAGCGCGCCAAACTCAGTGATAAACAGCAGAGCATTCAGAACGATTTACTGAGTGCCGATGCCGAACGTTTTACCACCAACCGCCAGTGGCCTCAGGCGGCGCGGCGCTATGAAGAAATCTTGCAACGTAAACCCGGTGATGTGTGGGCAACCTATCACTACGCCAATGCGCTGCGTGAAATGGGCCGAAAGGATGACGCTGATGCGGCATTTGCGCGGCTGGCGGCCAAACGTCCGACCGACCCGCAGCAGGTCTATGCCTATGCATTGTACCTTTCCGGGACCGATCGCGATGCCGCAGCGCTTAACCATTTACATACCTTGCCGCAGGCACAATGGGACAATAATATGCGCGAGATGTCGCAGCGCATTACCCTCGATAAAACGCTCAATGACATTGACCAACTGATTGCCCGTGGTGACACCGACGAGGCAAAAACGCAGCTGCAAACCGCGAAACTTCCGGCCAGCGGGCTGAGCCTCAACCAACAACGCCGTGTAGCCATGGCCTGGCGTGACGTCGGCGAAACGGTGAAAGCCGCGAGCCTGTTGCGCCCGGTGACCACGGCGGCGGCCAAATTGCCTGCCGGTCAGGACAAAGCGCTGATTTACCGCGATGCCGCCCAGCTGGAACAGCAGACCGGCCATCCGCAGGCGGCCCGCGAAGATTATCAGCAGGCGATGGTCGCCAGCGGCATCACCGCTGAAACGCCAACAAACAACGACAGCTACACCCAACTGACGCGCAACGACGCCAGTGATGACTGGTTAAAGCGCGGGATCCGCTCTGATGCCCATGATTTATACCGCCAGCAGGATGTGAATTTCACCCTCGACGAAGACAGATCGACCAACAGTGGCACGCCGGGAAAATCGGATCTGCAGTCCAACACCACCATGTTGCAGACCGACATGCCGTGGTATCAGGGGCGGGCCTTTTTGCGCTCGGACATCGTGCGTATGGACAACGGCACATTTAATAATGACAACGGTAATTACAGCGCCTCTTTCGGCACCTGTAATGACATTCTCTGCCACCGTGATCAGGACCAGAACGCTAACGGCGTCAGTTTTGGCGCAGGTTATAAAGATGCTCAGTGGGAGGGCGATCTTGGCACCACGCCGCTCGGTTTCCCGGTGGTTGACTGGGTCGGCGGGTTGGCGTACAGCAGCGACTGGCGCGATATCGGCTGGACGGCAACGGCGTCGCGGCGGCCGATTTCCAGCTCGTTACTCTCTTTTGCCGGTGCCAAAGATCCCAATACTGGTACTACCTGGGGCGGCGTTCGTGCCACCGGTGTCAGCCTTGGTCTCAGTTACGATCAGGGCAAAGCCAACGGGCTGTGGGGCGATATCAGCGCGCACCAGATCACCGGAAAAAACGTGGCTGATAACAGCCGGGAACGCCTGATGGGCGGCTATTACTACAAGATGATCAACGAGGATAACCGCCGTGCAACCATCGGTCTGAACTCGATGCTGTGGCACTACCAGAAAGATCTCAGCGGCTACACGCTGGGACAGGGCGGTTATTACAGTCCGCAGCAATATTTCTCTCTGGCCGTACCGCTGAATTATCGCCAGCGGACGGATAATTGGTCGTGGCAAGTGGGCGGGTCCGTGTCATGGTCGCGCTCTTCGACCAGCGATCAGCAGCGCTATCCGTTGCAGAACCTGATCCCAGATTCGCTGCCGGACAAAGACGCCGTAGAACAGGGCAGCAGCAGCTCAGGATTCGGCTATACCGCGCAGGCGCTGGTTGAACGGCGGGTGACATCACACTGGACCATCGGGGCCGGTGTGGATATTCAGCAGGCCAAAGATTACACGCCGAGCCATTTCCTGCTGTATGCGCGATATTCGCTGTCCGGCTGGCAGGGCGATCTCGATATGCCGCCACAGCCGCTGATACCTTATGCGGACTTTAAATAAAGGATGACGCCCAGATGGCAACCGAAACGTTTTTACCTGACAACAAGCCGCGCTGCCATTGGGGCTTCTCCGACCAGATGATGCTGGATTACCACGACAATGAGTGGGGTAAACCGCTGTATGACAGCCGGGCACTGTGGGAAAAACTGATGCTCGACGGCTTTCAGGCAGGGCTATCGTGGCGCATTATTTTGAAAAAACGCGCCGCTTTCCGGCTGGCCTTTTGCGGTTTCGAACCGCAGAAAGTCGCACAATTTACCGATGAAGATATCGAAAGACTGGTCGGTAATGCCGACATTATTCGGTCGCGGAGCAAAATAAATGCGGTGGTGAAAAATGCCCGCGCCTATCTGGCCATGCAGCAGGCGGGCGAAGAGTTTGGCGAGTGGATCTGGGCGCAGGTTGGCGGAAAGCCCATTCAGCATATCGGCCCCGTGCCGACCAAAGATGCGCTGTCTGAGCGTATTTCCAAAGACCTCAAAAAACGCGGTTTCACCTTCGTTGGCCCGACCATTGTCTACGCCTGGATGGAAGCCACCGGACTGATTAATACGCATCATCCCGACTGTTTTCGCCGTGCTCAGGTCGTCGGAGGGGCATAAAAGCGGCGATACTGTGACGGTGTCACGTTTAGCTGCCGTACAAAGGCCCGCCGCAAAATGTCTACGCTGGAAAATCCGCAATCGTCGGCAACCTGCTTAATGGCAAGCGCTGTCGATTCCAGCAGTTCCCGGGCACGGGCAATGCGCTGTTGTTCCAGCCATTGCGCCGGAGTCAGGCTGAGTTCCTGATTAAACAGACGCGTCAAATGCCTGACGCTAACGCCCATATGGGCCGCCATCGTCTGCACATTATGCGTCGAATCCAGCGAATTCATCACCCAACGTTGCAGATCCTGCATGGCTGAACGCCCGCTGACTGACGCTTTCCCATGACGACTGAACTGCAACTGTCCGCAGGGCCGCTTGAAGAACATCACCAGTTGCGCAGCGACAGTCATCGCGACTTCCCGTCCTAAATCTTCCTCAACCATATTTAATGCCAGATCCAACCCCGACGTGACGCCGGCGGCGGTGCGCAGCGGGCCGTCACTCAGGAAAATAGCGTCGGCATCGACTTGCGCCAGCGGATAATCCTGCGCCAGTTTTTCAGCCACAGCCCAGTGGGTAGTGACGCGCCGACCATCGAGTAAACCAGCCGCCCCCAGCAACAGGGCGCCGCTGCATACCGAGCCATAACGCACACTTTTCTGCGCCAGATGGCGAACAGCGGACAATATTTCACTGCCTGGCTGGAAGGTGTCCAGACCAGGTGCACCGGCGATCAGAAAGGTATCAACCGGGGGCTGGTTTTCATCCTGTAGCTGGAGATCTGCCAGCAGGCGCACACCGGAGGATGAGACCACCGGCTGATCGTCCAGCGCCATCACCTGTAATCGGTAAACCTGACGATCGAGTTGGGTATTGGCTTCGGCAAATACATCCAGTGGCCCCGAGATATCCAGCAATTGCACGCCGGGAACGGCCAGGATAACGATATTTTTGATCATCAGGCTCTTTCCTCTGTTTTGCTGTCGCGTATGTGCGCAATGTCCCATTTCATCGCAATGTGATGATTGATGACATTTATCATGACGCCTATTCTCGTTTCAGACAACGAAAAGCATTCACGTCAACGAGGATCAACATCATGAGTTTGAACATTAATGGTATCCGTATTCCCGACAGCAAAATGGCGCGTGATGCCACCGAACGGGTGCGCGACACGGAGTCATCGCTGTTGTTTCATCACTCCAGCCGGGTTTATTATTGGGCGGCGCTGGCCGGGCAGCAGCGCAATCTGCAGGTTGACCTGGAGCTGTTGTATATCGGCTGTATGTTCCATGATATGGGGCTGACGCACGAACATTGCAGCTGCGATAAGCGTTTTGAAGTGGATGGGGCCAATACGGCGCGAGACTTTATGCACCAGTATGGGGTGTCGGCGCAGGATATCGATCAGGTTTGGACAGCGATTGCTTTGCATACCACGCCGGGGATCCCGGAGTTTATGGCGCCAGTGATTGCCCTGGTGACCGCTGGGGTGGAAATGGATGTGCTGGGCATAAACTACGAAGGCTATGGGGAGGCGGTGCGTGAGCAGGTGGTCGCCGCACACCCAAGGACGCCTGATTTTAAAGAAGACATTATTCAGGCATTTTATGACGGCATTAAGCACAAACCTGACACGACTTTCGGCAACGTGAAAGCGGATGTTATCGCCGATAAACAGCCACAATTTGTGAAAGGCAATTTCTGCTCGGTTATCCGCGCGTCACGCTGGAACAGCTGATCATATCAAACGGAATTCAATCATAAACAGCTCATTCAGGCCGGGATAAATCTCCGAGATCACCTGTTTCAGCGCCATCAGCGTCATGTTTTCCTGATCAGCATGGCGCTGGTTCAGTTCACTGAACTGCACAGGTGTCACTGCGAGCACTTCGATAGTGCAGAAAAAAACCTCATCTTCGTAACGCGAAACCCGCACGCTATCTCCCGCGTCAAATTGCGCATCGCTGGCTTCACGCAGGGTGATCGTTTTGCGGCCTGCCAGAATGTCATTTTCAAAGCGGGAGTAAAAAGTGATGTTTTTCATGGATTTTCCTGTGGGAGCTACCGGATAAAATACGGAGTTGATCATCAGGTTTGGTTTGATGGAGCCTGAGCCGATTAACCCGCTTATCGGCTCATTGTAAGAGCCGAATCGAGAATGTAAACGGCTCATTGTCCCCAATTACCCTTTTTTAACCCCGGTTTCCTCATCAGAGAAACGTGCAGTGATGGCATCACGCTCGTAGCCCTGGCGCTCGGTCAGAATGTGGTACAAGTCTGGGCGGCGTCCGTAGATCCAACGACGGCCTGTGCTCAGTGGGATCAGCGACAGGTCAAGCACGGCGGTGACCATCACGTCATCGGCGGCATCAGTCTCTTCGATAATGCGGCCGTAGGGGTCAAGGATCATGGCGTTACCGGTACGGACTTCATCATCATCAGCACCAATACCATTGCTGAAAAGAATGAAAATGCCATTGTCATGAGCGCGGGCAGGGAGCCAGCGCATCAGCCATTCGCGGCCATTCACGCCACGGATGGCTGCCGTCATTTCCTCTTTACGCTCAGCACGTTGTTCCCACAACGCCAACGGAACAGGTTTCATGCCGTAGGGGCTGCGTGAATTTGTGCCGCCGGTTTGGTGCGGCGCAATCAGGATATCGGCACCCAGTAAGGTCGTGGCGCGAACATTTTCCACCAGATTATTATCCCAGCAGATTAATATTCCCGCTTTAACCCCCCAGGGAGTATCAAACACGGTATAGCTGTCACCACTGCTGATCGCCTGGTGTTCAAAGGCATGTAATTTACGATGGGTATGAGAAGTGCCATCCGGCATACAGGCTACATAGGCATTATAAAGACGACCGTCCTCGGCCCGCTCAATTAAGCCCACACAAATCATCATCTGATGTTGCGCCGCAAGGGAACGAATTAATGTCAGCGAAGGGCTGGCTGTCAGCGACTCCGCCAGTGCTTCAACCTCAACGGCAGGCAGTTTCGGCACATGCCAGTAGCCGGTGATGCACATTTCAGGAAAGGCTAAAATCTGAATTCCCTGTAGCGCGGCTTGCTCGATAAATTTTTCGATCACGAACAAATTGTATTTCTTGTTGCCAGCCTGATGCTGGAACTGAACGACGGCGGCTTTAACGGGTAGCGGTTCACTCATTACATTTCTCCAAAGGTAAAATCAGGAAGGCTTTTATCGGGATAACAACATTGCTATTACAGCAACTTCACTGATAACTTTATAATGAATAATTTTCCAATTTTGATTACCAAATGGAATGTAACGCATGAATATTAAGCTTCTTAAGGCGTTTGTAACACTGGCAGAGAAAGGCAACTATGCGCAGGCAGCGTTGGCACTCTCGATGACTCAGCCAGCGCTGACTAAGCAGATTAACCTGTTAGAATCGCAGGTAAATATTCCCCTGTTTAGCCGTGGCCGTCATGGCAGTCAGCTGACGACAGGCGGACGGCGGTTGCTCCCGGAAGTGATTAAGGTGCTCAAACAGATGGACAATATGTTGCGGTATGCAGAACAGATTGTTCAGGGGAGTGAAGGGCGGATCGCCATAGGTTTTGGGTTATCCAGTTTCTATTTCGCACCTGAAAGTATTGCCAAATTTCGCAATACTTATCCGGCCATTGATATCACCCTGGAAGATATTCCGTCATCGAAACAGTACGAACTGTTAGAAAGCGGAGAATTACAAGTCGGGTTTGTCCGCGTTCCGGCGAAACCACCATTGCAACACCATACTTTATTCGAAGACCGGCTGGTGATGGTAGTGCCTGAAAATAACGGTTTGACGGTTGAAAACTGGTTAAAGCGACTGCCATTATTACGCTTACACACAGAGCGTGGCCGCGGGCTGAATACGCAGACGGATATATTTTTGCAATCAAGCCAGTTTTTCCCTTCATCCATTCAGAAAGCCGGAGATATTCAAACCCTGCTTGCTTTGGTGAGTGCCGGTATTGGCGTGGCAATTCTGCCGCAAAGTATCCTACATATCGCCCCCGCGACAGTACATCGACTGCCGCTAACCGGTGACTCAGTCAGTTGGAACGTGGGCATTGCCTGGAATGCATATATCCCGGATAAAGTTCGCGATAACTTTATCGATATGGTAGTCAATGAAAATCAACTTATTACCAACAGATGATGTTCCCAGAAGATCACTTTTTCGATGGTATTACCTTGCTGGGTAAAAGGTCAGCAGGAGAGGGCCCCTAAGGAAATGCCGGTCATTCCAGACCGGTATTAATAGAAAAATTACGCTTACTGATCAGTAATCCTGCAAGGATAAATCAATTTTTATATAAAACATCTGATTAATTCATCTTAATATTAATTACTGCTATTAGCATTGAAAGTGCTTCTCACCGATATTCACTTAGCCAGAATAGTCGTTATATGTTTTATGCGTGATGGGGGAATAGGCCCATTAATATGTAATTCATCTACAAAGCAGAATTGATTGTTAATGGTTTCTCTTGCAAAAAGTCTGATCTGATCCTTTGGTAAATTTTTTAATGCTCCATTTTGAGCAAGATTAGCGATACTTTCAATCAAGGCAAGAGGGTTTTGTTTATAATTTTCCATGAATGAAAATGTTTCAATCCCCTTAGTATCAATTTGATAAAGATGTTGTATTCTTTCTTGGCCTACAAATTTATTAATTGTCAGAAACTCTTTTGCACCTTCTTTTGTACGCGAAGAAAATACATTATTAGGGCCAAATACGCGAACTTCTTCAATATCACGACTCAGTGTCCCAGAAAAACCATTGATTTTTATAATGTCGGGTGAGCGTGAATCATAACGGTAAGCTATTTTATTTCTTACGGAAATGATTGCTCCGTCAAAATTAAGATTACCGATGTTTCTATCAAAACCATTATGGGGTGTTGCTACTGAAGATTTAAAACGATTAAACATATCCATGTCCTATGATCAAAAAAATAGATTCCAACATATATTACACCTTCAGACGAAACGTGAAAAGCATGACGACAAGCCAGTGTTATTTATCAATATTTAATTATAAATCACTTCGGTTTCTCGTTTAAAACTTCATCTTTTAAGCATGCCTTCACATTATTTAAGGATGATATAATGCTGAAGCAAGGCTTACTTCATCAGCCATATTAAGCAAGGAAAAGGGAAATAGTATGAGAAATAGCCTGAAAGATAAGATTTTAAAAACGTGTGATGCGAAAATAACAGCTAAAGGCAGCAATGTTGGCCTGTCTTTTTATGCATTTTTTTCTAATAAGAATGATGATCATGAGCTTCTTATGGAAGCGGCCAAGTGGTGGATTCTTGAGATGAAGTTTAACCATTTTGAAAAGGCGACTAAAATCCAGGCTACTATCCAGGCTACTATATTGGCAAGCTGATGTTCGGGAGCGTGGTCAGCCGGTTATCGACAACGTCCCAGTCATGATGAGAACCATCAATCTGGACCAGTTCACCCAGACAGTCGCGTTGATAACGAGGCTGATAAACCCGGGGCTTACGCCGCGAGTGTGGTACCCAGAGACCATCAGCGGTCATCCATTTTCTGAGCGTTTCCACTGAGACGCGAATATTATGGCGTTCGCTGAGCTTTTCTGCGGCTAATGTAGGTCCAAAGTCGCTGTATTTTTCACGTAGCAGCGCCATGATCCGTAAGCGAAGTGAATCATCCAGTCGATTAGCACCTGATTTTCCTCGTCTGGCGTGAGTCAAACCATCTGCACCAGAAACACGAAAACGGTTCATCAGTCGCTGCACCTGACGCTCAGTCAGCTGTAGTTGAGAGGCGGCATCACGGCGGCGTAAGCGTTTCTCGACAACAGCCTGGATAACCGGAAGTCTGCAAAGTTCTTTTCCTGACATAGTCACCAACATCACTGAAAGTCTCCCTGGAAGATCGGCTGGGTTGCAGATCCAGGGTGACATTATAAACTAGCGGAAAAGTGACATTATCAAATTGCAGTAACATGCTTTGTCAAACCTCAATTAAACTGACCGTTATCTGGCTCAATTCAAATGACCATTAATCATGTTCCCTTCAAATTAATCACAATATTTTGTTTAGTATCGGATGCTGAATGTAATCTTTACTGATAGTCTTTTTTAATACTGAAACAATGTGAAGATGGACGTTATGTTCCGATTTGAATTAACACCAAATAATGCCGGTTTTATTTTATGGGGGGATACGGCAGCACTGGATGAGTTACACCAATTTATCCATTACGTTGTGGAAGAAAGTCCTCTGATAAAGATTAAAGATGGCTTTATGTTGGCCCTGGCCTATGACGTCCGCAAAGCCCGAGAAGGCTGTCGTCGTGCTGAGCAGTATCAGTATGAAGAAGGAGATACCTATCAGCTTTATGGCGTGGAACTGTTATGGCCACTGGTCTTGCTTCAGTCTTCAATTCTCAGACGTTCAATGAGTTACATCCAGACAGATAAAAAACAGTTATCCATTATGTATGCATTCGAGCATATTCTGGAGTCCGCTTTACACGAATTTCTGCCGGGTAACCGGGCAGAAGTGGTGATAAAAATGGCCAGCAGCGTGTCAGATTCTGATTTTGAATGGCTTGAGGACAGCGTTGACAGTCGGTGTTGTTATTTCATCAGCCAGTCACCTGTAAACAGAAAAGAAAAACTGGATAAGATTCTTTGCTCCTTTGATTCACTCTGGAGCAAATATGCCCGTGAAAAGCCGGATACAAAAATGCTGAATACCATGAATAATACGGACTGGGTCTGGCCAGAGACTATTATCTGGTAAGCACATCATTCACTTATCGCCACGTTAAATGAATAACGGTTGTATCAGCCTGGCTTTTTGCCAAAGATTTGCTCTGAACGCGACTGAAGCTGTTTCAGGGCATCAAGCATGTCATCCTGGTTCAGTGCACGCTGTGTCTTTTTCCCGGCCGCTCTGGAACGTCGTCGGGAAGGGCCATCACCGGCAGGAACGGACTGCGAACGGGTGTCATCACGGTTGCCCTGTACCAGCCGGATAAACTCAAGTGTTCTGCCGAGACGTTTATTATCAACAATGGCACCCTGGTCGATTTCAGAGAGCCTATCGTAGGTAGAGCAGGGAAGAACCACGCCATTCAGACGCAGCTCTTTTTGCCCATCGGGGTAATGATACACATCAATGTACTTACCAATGGCACGGCGACTGTATTCGCTGTCTTCAATCAGATACAACATTTTATCGTATTGAATGGTCAATGCTTTTGAGACCTTTCGCGTCTCGCGAACAGTGAATATCAGGTCCAGGTCTTCATCGTGTTCCACGGCGCGGTGAACATCAAAATCATGTCTCGGGATTTTACCAAAGCGCCGGTTGTAATCTGCACGGTACGTTTCGGCAAATGCATTGGCCGCTTCCATTGAACTGATCCCCTGTAGCCGGAGCTCTTTCACCAGACGGTCCTGCAGCGTGAGATGCGCGCGTTCGACGCGACCTTTAGCCTCACTGGTTTCGGCGCAGATGGTCTGAATGCTCAGCTCGTGCATGGCCCGACCGAACTGCGTATGGCCATCACCGCCGGTCGCATTTTTGTTATTCACACGAAAAACACCTGCTTTATCGCTGTACAACGCCAGTGGTTTCCCGTGTTTGTCGATGTAGCGTCGTGTGGCTTCAAAATAAGAGAACGTGGACTCTGATTTGACGAACAAAAGCTCCATGATCTTGCTGGTTGCATCATCAACGTAGACCAGAGCAGTGCAGGCCGGGCCACGGCCTTCGAACCAGTCATGATCGCAGCCATCAATTTGTATCAGCTCACCAGTACACGGGCGCCGGTAACGGGGTTGAGGGATCCTGGCTGCCCGCTGTTTACGGGGAACCCAGAGACCAGCGTGCGTCATAATACGCCTCACGGTCTCTTTACCGAGGAGCAGACCGTGGAGCTCTGCGAGTTTTTCCTGCGCCAGTGTCGGACCGAAATCAACATAACGTGTCCTGATAAGTTCCAGAGCCTGATCGGCAAGTCCGGGCTTAAGCTGCCGGTTACCACGCATGCCACGTCGCCGGTTGGCCATACCGAGCGGACCTTCTTCACGGTAACGCACCAGAAGCCGGCGACATTGTCTGTCGCTGATCCCGAGGTGTTCAGCTGCCCGGTGCGTTGTCATCCGGCGCTCGATGACATCCTGGATAATTTTGACGCGATTGATCTCTTTCAAGGTAAACATTCCTGAGCTTTCTGCGTACATGGCAATCTCCCGGTAGTTTTTACTGATGAAAAACGACTCCGTGAAACTCACCATATCGCGGTCACGTGAATTGAGCTACAGGTGGACATTACTATTGAGGCGTTACATGCTTGGTGCGTATAATGTATATTATGTTAAATTGAATCTCTATCCTTACTATGGCCTCAGTCAATTTCGCTGTCCCCTTGTCCCCTTGTTGCCTTGGCTCAGCATAAACCTGTTTCACACAGGCAACGCTACGTGAATTCTGCAATTCTCGCAGTATCATTTCCCGTCAGAATTGCTCAGTTCACGCCTTTTTCTACCCCTTTTATTCTGCGTTTAATGTCATTTTTGTCATCCACTCGCCACTCAGCTGTCAGGCACCGGAGCCTAAACTGTTTATATCAGGCCAACAGGCTCTGTTCACCTAACTGATTTCATTAAGGATCTACCATGCATTTGCTGTCTAAACTGACATTACTGGCTGTGGCATTGAGTTCCACCGTTTCCCTCACCGCAATGGCATTTCCTGCCAGTTCGGCACCGGTCAAAAACATCGTGCTGGTTCACGGTGCTTTTGTTGGCGGCTCAGGTTGGAAACCGGTGTATGACATTCTGACCAAAGATGGCTACCACGTGACACTGGTGCAAGAACCGCTGACCTCTTTCCCGGATGACGTTGCAGCAACTAAACGTATTTTGGCTATGCAGAACGGTCCGGCGATTTTGGTTGGTCACAGTTATGGCGGCGCGATCATCACTGAAGCTGGCAACGATGCCCATGTGGCAGGTTTGGTTTACATTGCCGCTCATGCACTGGACAATGGCGAAACCGAAGTCACTAACGGCAAGAAAATGCCTAACACAGCACACCCATTCGCCAAAACGGCCGATGGCTTCCTGTATATCAAACCGGAGAATTTCCCCGCTGATTTTGCGGCCGATTTGCCACTCAAGCAGGCGCAGTTTGAAGCCCAGGCCCAAATGCTGACGTCTGCCAGCGTCTTTACCGCCAATATTGCCGATCCCGCCTGGAAAACCAAACCCAGCTGGTACATGGTGGCAAAATCAGACAAAATTATCAGCCCCGATCTTGAGCGTTTTTATGCCAAACGCGCTCACAGCCATACGGTGGAAATTGCCGGTGCCAGCCATTCCGTCTATGAGTCACACCCGCAAGAAGTGGCGGCGCTTATTGAACAGGCCGCCGTGCATGCATTAAAGTGAAAGAAAATGAAAGCCCGGGATCGTCAGTGATCCCTGGTCATTCATGAGATCTATTCTGCTGCACCCTGCCCTCATTTGCGTCAATCTCTGGTTCTGTGAAGTTTCGCCATAAAATCTGCCGCCAAAAATGGTTAATAGAGAGAGTGTCTATCATCAAAAAGGATTGAGTATGGAAAATTACGCAAACAAAAGCGGTGACTCCGCAGTCACCGGTTTCCAGATTGACAGTAATTCGATCAAAGTCCGCTTCAAAGACCACCATGTCTATCTTTATGATATTCGCCACCCCGGCCCGGAACACCTCGAAAGAATGAAAGAACTGGCCCGCGCGGGTTGGGGTCTGAATACCTATATTGAAAGTGAAGTGAAGAAAGACTTCTCCTCCAAAGTGATTTGATTTTTTGTGCGGGCGCAGCCTTCTGCGCCCCTTGATTCTGCTGTATTTTATTACACTTCGATAACATTCAACTGTGACACGCCGGTCGCGAAAAGGTAGTCTGATCACTATATTGAGAACCACCAGACCTCTTTTCGGAGCTTCCCGATGACCCGTAAAATCACTCAGCAATATAAAGCCTATCGCGATGATATCCGCGACCTGCAAACCCGGCGCCCTGTTCCTGGTCCTCAGATCGAGCAGTTGGATCCGTTTCTATTTCTGAATCATCACGGCCCTCAGGTTTACGCACCCGATAATCTCGGTCTGCCATTTGGCCCGCATCCACACCGTGGTTTTGAAACGGTCACCTTTATACTGCGCGGCGAACTGGCACACAGTGATACCGGCGGGCACGAAAGTATTATTCACGCTGGCGGCGTGCAGTGGATGACGGCCGGATCGGGTCTGATTCATGCTGAACTTTCACCCGAATCATTCAAACGCAGCGGCGGTGAACTGGAAATTTTGCAGCTGTGGGTCAATTTACCGTCATCCCTGAAAATGACCGAGCCAGGCTATATCGGCTTACAAGCTGATGAAATTCCTGTGATCCCGCTCAGTCATGGCCACGGTTCGGTTAACCTGATCTCCGGCAGCCTGGCGGGGGTCGCCGGGCCGGTCAGATCATTAACCGGCATCACTATGATGACTGCACAGCTTAGCGCAGGCAGCGAAGTCACCCTGCCTGCCCCTGCTGCACGTCAAGTTTTCCTTTATACGGTCAAGGGCCGTCTGCGTATTGGCGATGAAGAAGCCCGCGCCTGGCATCTGGTTGACCTGGATGGTAGCGACGACAGCGTGACGATCACCGCCGTAGATGATGTTGTTTTCCTGTTTGGCCACGGCGATAAAATCAACGAGCCGATGGTGTCCCACGGGCCGTTTGTGATGAACAGCGTGGCGGAGATCAATCAGGCAATACTGGATTATCAGGCGGGAAAATTTGATGTGAAACTTAAGCCTTAAATATCAGCGCCACGGCGCTTCGGTTTATCAACGTTCGTGAAGGAGACAAGCAATGGAATACCGTCAACTGGGCCGCTCCGGCCTAAAAGTGTCAGTTCTCAGTCTGGGCACGATGACCTTTGGTGGTCAGGGCAAATTTGCTAAAACCGGTCAGACTGACACGGAAACCGCCAAACGTCAGATTGGGTTATGCCTGGATGCGGGGATCAATCTGTTTGATACCGCTGATGTTTATTCGGGTGGTCTGTCTGAGGAGATCCTCGGTAAAGCGCTCGGCGAGAAACGACATGATGTGCTGGTCGCCAGCAAAGCCCGCTTCCCGATGGGCGAAGGTCCTAACGATCGTGGTTCATCGCGCCACCATATTATTCGCGCCTGCGAAGCCAGTCTCAAGCGCTTAGGCACTGATTACCTCGATCTTTATCAGTTGCATCAGTGGGATGGCCAGACGCCGCTGGATGAAACACTGCGTGCGCTGGACGACTTAGTCAGCAGCGGCAAGGTGCGCTATATCGGTGTGTCGAACTTTTCCGCCTGGCACATCATGAAAACGCTCGGTGTGGCAGAGGCTAGCCACTACATCCGTCCGGTCAGCCAGCAGATCCACTACACCTTGCAGGCGCGTGAAGCTGAGTACGAATTGCTGCCGGTCAGCCACGATCAGGGACTCGGCGTGCTGGTCTGGAGCCCACTGGCGGGCGGTTTGCTGTCTGGGAAATATCGTCGTGATCAGGCAAAACCTGAAGGCACTCGTCATCTGGCTGATTGGGGTGAACCGCCGATACGTGATGAAACTGCGCTGTACGATATTGTCGATGTACTGGTTGAGATTGCTGAATCACGCGGTGTTTCTGCTGCACAAGTCGCGCTGGCCTGGCTGATTTCCCGCCCGGTCGTCAGTTCGGTGATCGTCGGGGCACGCAGCGAAGAGCAGTTGAAAGATAACCTGCAAGCCGCCGATCTGACCCTCAATGCGCATGAGATTCAACGTCTGGACCACGTTAGCCAACCGCCACTCATTTACCCTTACTGGCATCAGGCATGGACCGCATCTGATCGCTTATCGGCGGCGGATCTTTCGCTGATCGCGCCCTATCTGAAGAAATAAAAGACACAAATTGCGTAAATGATGGCCCTGAAAACCGGCGTAGCACTGCCGGTTTTCTCTCTTTTATGCTAATACTGTGTGCAGCTTCACATTTTGATGGCGATAACTATTGAGGAAGACTGGGATGATTATTTTTGTAACCGGCGCCACCGCTGGCTTTGGTGCTGAAATCGCACGTAAATTTGTAAAATCCGGCCATAAAGTGATTGCAAGCGGCCGTCGTAAAGAGCGTTTGGACACGTTGAAAACTGAATTGGGCGATGCCCTTTATGTCGTGCAACTCGATGTGACCAACCGCGCGTCGATTGAAGAAGCCATCGCCGCACTGCCTGCCGAATGGCGCAATATCGATGTGCTGGTCAACAACGCCGGTCTGGCGCTGGGTCTGGAAAAAGCCGATAAAGCCGATCTGGATGACTGGGAAAGTATGATCGACACTAACGCCAAAGGTCTGGTGTACATGACCCGTGCGGTGCTGCCAGGTATGGTTGAGCGTAATATCGGTCACATCATCAATATCGGTTCCACTGCCGGTAACTGGCCGTATGCCGGCGGCAACGTCTATGGCGCGACCAAAGCTTTCGTACGTCAGTTCAGTTATAACCTGCGTACTGATCTGCACGGCACCCACGTTCGCGTCACCAATATCGAACCGGGCCTGTGTGGCGGGACGGAATTCTCCAACGTGCGCTTTAAGGGTGACGACGAGAAAGCCAGCAAAACCTACGACAACGCCAATCCACTGACCGCCGCTGATGTGGCTGAGTCTGTTTTTTGGGTTTCAACTCTGCCTGCACACGTCAATATCAACAGCATTGAAATGATGCCGGTCAGCCAGTCTCTGGCGGGTTTACAGGTTCACCGCGACGCGTAATACGGTTGCGGTACTTAACAAAAAAGCGCCCTTTGGCGCTTTTTTATATCCCAATTTTCATCAGGAATGCGGCTTACCCGGCTTTCCAGCCGGAGACAATGATCAACATTCCCGCCAGTGCCACGCAGGCACCCAGCCAATCGGTATGGCTGAGTTTGACGCCATCGACAAAATACAGCCACAGCATTGCGGTCATCACGTACACTCCGCCGTAGGCCGCATAAACCCGCCCGCTTGCCGCCGGATGCAGCGTCAGCAGCCAGACAAACAGTGCCAGACTAAGCGCCGCCGGAAACAACAACCAGACACTCGCCCCTTTTCGCAGCCACATATAGGGTAAAAAGCAGCCGATGATTTCCGCCAGTGCCGTGGCAAAAAAGAGTAAAGAGGTCTTGAACATAGCGAGGTTTACAGTCCGTTGATCTCCTCCCTGAAAACAGTGCCAGCCTAAACTAAAGTATCCGGTCTTTCTTTCATCTCACTGAGAGGCATATCAACCATGAAAAAGACCCGTTATACCGAAGAACA
>Ga0209903_1000322_pt1 | contig 19451 bp, 19 predicted proteins | sample OrgsoiDNA2013051_FD_185801 | JGI IMG/M metagenome (GOLD analysis project Ga0209903, IMG submission 185801) | Permafrost soil microbial communities from the Arctic, to analyse light accelerated degradation of dissolved organic matter (DOM) -... | ecosystem: Environmental > Terrestrial > Soil >...
GGGCATAATCTCCCCGGATTTCAGAATATTATTTTTTTTGATAAATTTAAGGTGTCCCATGGCTGAGTGGAACGGCGAATATGTCAGCCCATACGCTGAACACGGTAAGAAAAGCGAACAAGTTAAGAAAATTACGGTATCCATTCCGCTGAAAGTCCTCAAAATTCTCACCGATGAACGCACACGTCGCCAGGTGAATAACCTGCGTCATGCGACCAACAGTGAATTGCTGTGTGAGGCTTTCCTGCACGCCTTTACCGGACAGCCTTTACCGAATGATGCAGATCTGCGTAAAGAACGCAGTGATGAAATTCCTGAAGCGGCGAAGATCCTGATGCGTGAACTGGGTGTGGATCCTGATACTTGGGAATATTAAGTGAAGTGATGTACAGCCTGTGCGTACTGGCGTGCAGGCATCATTGGTTGTGAAAAGCGTTTGTGCTGTAAACTATTGATATGCCTGAATGACAGGCAACAAAAAACCCGCCGAAGCGGGTTTTTTTGCTCTCAAACAGCGATTACTTGCTGCTTGGCATGCTGAAACGCTTGTTGAAGCGGTCAACACGGCCACCGGTAGCGACTTCACGTTGCTTACCAGTGTAGAACGGGTGACATTCGCCACACACGTCCAGGTTCAAATCATGACCCACAGTTGAGTGAGTTTTGATAATATTACCGCATGAGCAAGTTGCAGTAATTTCTACGTATTTAGGGTGAATACCTTGTTTCATGGAAACCTCTTCTTAAGGCCGCGTCGCTATCCAACCCTGTTTTGTCGGACACCACGCGTAGTGGATGATAGGTTTTGATGCGAAATGCATCAAAGGCGGCGAATCATACAGAATCTAACCGGGCCGCGCAATGATGTTCATGCATTTCGAGTGACACAGTGTACACTATCTCGTCATTTTTTTAAAGTCTGGACCCCCGATGCCTGTTGCCCACGTTGCGTTACCCGTTCCGCTCTCCCGCACATTTGACTATCTATTACCTGAGGGTATGCAGGTGGTGAAAGGTTGTCGCGTTAGCGTGCCTTTTGGTAAACGCGACGCCATGGGTATTGTGACGGCAATCAGTGACTCCAGCGAGTTCGGCCTCGAGAAACTTAAGCCGGTACGCGACGTTCTCGACACCACCAGCCTGTTCACTCCGGATCTGTGGCGCATTCTTCTCTGGGCGAGCGATTACTACCACTTTCCTCTGGGCGAAGTGCTATTCCATGCCCTTCCCGTCTTATTACGCCAGGGAAAACCCGCCGAGCTGACGCCATTATGGCAATGGTTCGCCACCGAACAGGGGCGTGCCACGCCACTCGACAGCCTGAAACGGGCAGCCAAACAGCAGCAGGCCATGGCTGCGTTGATGCAAGGCGGTGTTTATCGCCATCAGGTGAGTGACCTCGAACTGACCGATGCCGCACTTCAGGCATTGCGAGCCAAAGGGCTGGCAGATTTACGCAGCATCGCACCCACGACCCAAGACTGGCGGAAGGATTTCAGCGTCATCGGCGAACGCTTGCGGCTCAATACCGAACAGGCAACCGCCGTGGGGGCAATTCGCAGCGAAGATCAGCAATTCTCCGCCTGGTTGCTGGCAGGTGTAACCGGTTCGGGTAAAACGGAAGTTTATTTGAGTGTGCTGGAAAATATTCTGGCGCAGGGCCGTCAGGCGCTGGTGATGGTGCCGGAAATCGGCCTGACGCCACAAACCATCGCCCGTTTTCGCGAAAGGTTCAGTGCGCCTGTCGATGTGCTGCACTCCGGTTTGAACGACAGCGAGCGCCTGGCCGTCTGGCTGCGCGCACGCAATGGCGAAGTGGGGATTGTCATCGGCACGCGATCTTCCTTATTTACCCCTTTTGCCCGGCTCGGCGTGATCATCATTGATGAGGAACATGACGGCTCCTATAAACAACAGGAAGGCTGGCGCTATCACGCCCGCGATTTAGCGGTGTTCCGCGCCCACGAAGAAAATATTCCGATCATCATGGGCTCCGCGACGCCCGCGCTAGAAACACTGCATAACGTCGGACTGGGTAAATACCGCCAGTTGAAGCTAACCAAACGCGCCGGTAATGCCAAACCGCCACAGCAGCATCTGATTGACTTAAAAGGTATGCCGCTGAAAGTCGGTCTTTCACAACCGCTGATCCAGCGTATGCAGCATCACCTGAAAGCAGACAATCAGGTGATGCTATTCCTAAATCGCCGTGGTTACGCCCCGGCGCTGTTGTGCCATGAGTGCGGCTGGATAGCAGAGTGCCAGCGCTGTGATCACTACTACACGCTGCATCAGAATCAACGCCAGTTGCGCTGTCACCACTGCGACAGCCAGCGCGCCGTGCCTCATCAGTGCCCACATTGCGGCTCAACGCAGTTGGTCTCCGTCGGCGTAGGCACCGAGCAACTCGAACACGAACTGGCACCCTTGTTCCCAGATACGCCCATCACCCGCATCGACCGCGATACCACCAGCCGTAAAGGGTCGCTGGAACAACATCTGGCAGAAGTGCATCGCGGCGGCGCGCGTATTCTGATCGGTACGCAAATGCTGGCCAAAGGCCACCACTTCCCGGATGTCACGCTGGTCTCGCTGCTTGACGTCGATGGTGCGTTGTTCTCGGCTGATTTCCGTTCCGCTGAACGTTTCGCCCAGCTTTACACTCAGGTGTCTGGCCGGGCGGGCCGTGCCGGTAAGCCAGGCGAAGTGGTACTACAAACTCACCACCCCGATCATCCATTGCTGAAAGTGTTGCTTGAGCAGGGTTACGACGCCTTTGCCAAACAGACGCTGGCAGAACGTAAGAGTGTGTTTTTACCGCCTTATACCAGTCACATATTGATTCGTTCGGAAGATCACGATAATCAGCAATCCGCGCTGTTTTTACAGCAGTTGCGTAATTTGTTTGAAGCCAGCCCGCTGAAAGATGAATCCCTGTGGATTTTAGGCCCGGTTCCCGCCCTCGCGGCCAAACGCAATGGCCGCTTCCGCTGGCAATTATTGCTACAGCATCCTTCACGCCGGGTTTTGCAGCATTTGATTAAAAGTTCTCAACCTTTGATTAGCAATTTACCACAGGCCAGAAAGGTGAAATGGACGCTGGATGTTGACCCGATCGACAGCTAATGGGTGAAAGCCCTGATGTTTTCTGCGTGATGGATCGAAAAAAAGCATCTGCATCACACTTTTCATGCAAATTAGGTAACAAATCCTAACCACAAACTGTTTAGAATGTGATGAGCTACGCAGCCATCGTGAGCCGGACGCGTTAAGCGCCGGATTAACACAGGCTGAATCTCAGGGAACCAGGGTAGCGTTGAGGAAACATCCATGTTGTCGTATCAGAATGATGCAGTTGCAAGGAGAGATGCGTTGGACGAAAAGAAAGAATTAACCGCCGCTACGATGAAAGATGTGGCTGAAATGGCAGGTGTTTCGACAGCAACCGTATCTCGCGCCCTAATGAACCCGGAAAAGGTATCGGCACCGACCCGCCAAAAGGTGGAACAGGCTGTAATGGCTGTGGGCTATTCGCCTCACGCGCTGTCCCGTAACCTTAAACGTAATGAATCCCGCACGATACTGGTGATCGTCCCCGATATTTGCGATCCCTATTTCGCCGATGTGATCCAGGGGATCGAACGCACTGCTGCCGAAAATGGCTATCTGGTGCTGATCGGCGATTGCGCGCAACAGAATCAGCAGGAAAAAACTTTCATCAATCTGATCATTACCAAGCAGATTGACGGCATGCTGCTGCTTGGCTCTGATCTGCCTTTCGATGCCAGTAAAGAAGAACAGCGCAATTTACCGCCGATGGTCATGGCGAATGAATTCGCCCCGGAACTTGAATTACCGACGGTACATATCGACAACCTGACGGCCGCCTATGAAGCTGTACATTACCTGATTGGCTTGGGTCACCAACGCATCGGTTGTATTGCCGGACCAGACCACATGCCGCTGTGCCAGTACCGCTCGCAGGGCTACATTCAGGCTTTGCGCCGTAATGGGCTGACGGTAGAAAGCAGTTATACCTCCAAAGGGGATTTCAGTTACGAGTCTGGCGCGCTGGCGCTGAGCGAACTGATGAGCCAGCCGGTGCCGCCGACGGCAATTTTCTGCCATAACGACGTCATGGCCATTGGCGCAATGTATCAGGCTAAAAAAATGGGTCTGCGCATCCCGCAGGATTTATCAGTGGTTGGCTTTGATGACATCAAACTCAGCCAGTACTTTGATCCTCCACTGACCACCGTGGCACAGCCAAGGTTCCAGCTTGGACGTCAGGCCATGCTATTATTGCTGGAACAGCTCTATGGTAATTCAGTACAAAGCGGCTCGCGTTTGCTGGAAAGCGAACTTGTCGTCCGTGGCAGCACTGCCGCACCCAAGTGCTAATAAGATGTTTCTCCTTCCGCAAGTTTTCGTTTCAGTAACGGCGCAGGGTTGAGTAACATGGCGCACTTCTCTCATCATAACGACACAGCGAAACGATAGTGGCACAAAGAGACTATGTAAGCCGTGGGCGCTCAGGAGCGCGGCGGAAAAGTACCAGCCGGAAGAAAAAAAGCAGTTCCCCGATAATCTCCAAAACCATGGTGGTATTAGCCGTTGCGGTCCTGGTGGTGTTTATCGGTGGCCTCTATTTCATTACGCACAATAAACCTGAAGATGCTGCCATTTTGCCGACGCACCCTGTGCGGCCGGGCAACGGCTTGCCGCCAAAACCGGAAGAGCGCTGGCGTTACATCAAAGAGTTGGAAAACCGGCAGATGGGTGTGGCTGCGCCAACGGAGCCAACCGCAGGTGGAGAAGTACAGACAAAAACTCAGTTGACGCCAGAACAGCGCCAACTGCTTGAGCAAATGCAGGCCGATATGCGCCAGCAGCCAACCACGCTGTCTGAAGTCCCGTATAACGATCCTTCTCAGGTCACGCGCACCGCTCCGGTTCAGCGCCAGACCACGACGCAGCAACCTTATACGCAACCACCGGCTTATCAGCAAAATACGCAACCCCCCGTGACGACGCACAGAAACGTCCAGCCGGTCGTTCCGCAACAGCCAGTCCGTGCTCCACAGGCGCAAGTGCAGACACAGCCGGTTCGCGCTCCGCAAGCACAGGCTCAAACCCAGCCCGTTCAGCCGAAGCCAAAACCGAAAGAGCAGCCGCAAGCGCAACAACAACAACCAGCGGCCATCACGCAGGTCGCACCGGAAAAACCAAAAGACAAACCGAAAGAGCAGGAAAAAACGCAGCACTTCATGGTGCAGTGTGGCTCCTTCAAAGGAACCGATCAGGCAGAATCGCAGCGCGCCAAACTGGCATTTGAAGGCTTTGAAGGCCGGATAACCACCGGTGGCGGCTGGAATCGCGTCGTCATTGGTCCTTACAATAATCGCTCAGGGGCCGACGGCACCCTGTCCCGCCTGAAGAGCGCAGGCATCTCCGGTTGCATTCCCCTCGCAACCGGGGGTTGAAAACCCGTAATCCTTCCCCAATCTATACTTTCAATATGCCTCGAACTCTTGTGTGACACGCAGTGTGTAACACAAGAGCGCGAGGATCTTTTCCGTCTGCAACGAGGAACTGCTCGTGACAACAATTGTAAGTGTACGCCGCAACGGCCAGGTCGTTATCGGTGGTGATGGCCAGGCCACATTGGGAAATACGGTGATGAAGGGCAACGTGAAGAAAGTACGTCGCCTGTATCATGACAAAGTGATCGCCGGTTTCGCTGGTGGTACTGCTGACGCCTTCACGCTGTTTGAGCTGTTCGAGCGCAAGCTGGAAATGCACCAGGGCCATTTGGTGAAAGCCGCCGTGGAACTGGCGAAAGACTGGCGCACCGATCGCATGTTGCGCCGTCTTGAAGCGTTGCTGGCCGTCGCCGATGAAAATGCTTCACTCATCATCAGCGGCAACGGTGACGTGATCCAGCCGGAAAATGACCTGATTGCCATCGGTTCTGGTGGTCCTTACGCTCAGGCCTCTGCCCGCGCGTTGCTGGAAAATACAGAACTGAGCGCCCGCGAGATCGTTGAGAAATCGCTCAGCATCGCTGGTGACATCTGTATCTACACCAACCAATTCCACACCATTGAAGAATTGTCTTCTAAAGCGTAAGGATCGAAAACTATGTCGGAAATGACCCCGCGCGAGATAGTCAGCGAATTAGACAGCTACATCATTGGCCAGGATAAAGCAAAGCGCGCCGTCGCTATCGCCCTGCGCAACCGCTGGCGCCGCATGCAGCTCGACGAAGCACTGCGCCATGAAGTGACGCCAAAAAATATTCTGATGATCGGCCCGACCGGTGTCGGTAAAACCGAAATCGCCCGTCGTCTGGCGAAACTGGCTAATGCGCCGTTCATCAAAGTTGAAGCCACCAAATTCACCGAGGTGGGTTATGTTGGTAAAGAAGTGGATTCTATCATCCGCGACCTTACCGACTCCGCCGTGAAAATGGTGCGCATGCAGTCAATCGATAAGAACCGTCATCGTGCCGAAGAACTGGCCGAAGAACGCATTCTTGATGTGCTGATCCCGTCGGCCAAAAACAACTGGGGCCAGGCCGACGAAGCGCAGGAGCCATCTGCTGCTCGTCAGTCTTTCCGCAAAAAACTGCGCGAAGGCCAGCTCGACGACAAAGAGATTGAAATCAATGTTGCCGCAGCGCCAATGGGCGTTGAAATCATGTCCCCTCCGGGCATGGAAGAGATGACCAACCAGTTGCAGTCTATGTTCCAGAACATGGCCGGTCAGAAACAAAAACCGCGCAAGATGCCCATCAAAGAAGCCTACAAGCTGCTGGTTGAAGAAGAAGCCGCCAAGCTGGTGAACCCGGAAGAGCTGAAAGAACAAGCGATTGAAGCTGTTGAACAGCACGGTATTGTGTTCATTGATGAGATCGACAAAATCTGTAAGCGCGCTGGTCAGAATTCAGGCCCGGACGTCTCACGCGAAGGTGTTCAGCGCGACCTGCTGCCCCTGGTGGAAGGCTGTACGGTGTCGACCAAACACGGCATGGTGAAAACGGACCATATCCTGTTTATCGCATCTGGCGCGTTCCAGACGGCCAAACCATCCGACTTAATTCCGGAATTGCAGGGCCGTTTACCGATCCGCGTTGAGTTACAGGCACTGTCTACTGAAGATTTCGAACGCATCCTGACCGAGCCGAGTGCTTCGCTAACGCATCAGTACAAAGCGTTGATGGCAACGGAGGGCGTTACCATCGATTTCACCCCCGATGGCATTCGCCGTATTGCAGAGGCCGCCTGGCAGGTTAACGAAACCACCGAGAACATCGGTGCGCGTCGTCTGCACACGGTTCTGGAACGTTTGATGGAAGATATCTCCTATGACGCGAGCGAAAGTAGCGGTATTTCCATAAACATTGATGCAGATTATGTTAGAAGCCACCTCGATCAACTGGTAGCTGATGAAGATCTGAGCCGATTTATCTTATAATTTGCTCATACGTTCCGAAAGTGATCCATAGGGAGGCGTTATGCCTCCCTTTGTTATGTCTAAACGGGACTCCTGTTTTACTGAGCGAAAAATAATATGAGCATAATGACTCCCTGCAACACCACATCGCCCGCCAAAGCCTGGCTTGAAAGCCTGAGACTGCGAACCTTGCCCCTGGCCTTTGCCTCTATTGTGATGGGATCGGCGATTGCCAGCCTGCAAGGCGTATTTCACCCGCTGATCGCACTGCTGGCATTAGTGACCGCTGGCCTGCTGCAAATCCTGTCTAACCTGGCCAATGACTACGGCGATGCGGAAAAAGGCAGCGATACGCCGGACCGCATCGGGCCATTGCGCGGTATGCAAAAAGGGTTGATCACCGCCCCGCAGATGAAGCAGGCCATCATGCTGACGGTCGCACTGACGGTTATTTCCGGTATTGGCCTGATTGCCGTCGCCTGCCAAAAGCCCAGCGACGTGTTCGGCTTTCTTATCCTCGGCTTACTGTCGATTGGCGCTGCCATCACCTACACCGTAGGTACGCGCCCATATGGGTATATGGGGCTGGGCGATATCTCGGTGCTCATTTTCTTTGGCTGGATAAGCGTGGCCGGAACGTTCTATCTGCAGGCAGGTCATTTCGACTGGATCGTGATGTTACCTGCGACGGCGACAGGTTTGCTGGCAACGGCCGTGCTGAATATCAACAATCTGCGCGATATCGACACCGACAGCGCCAACGGTAAAAATACGCTGGCCGTACGTCTCGGGCCGAAAAATGCCCGCCGGTATCACGCAGTGATCGTCTCTGCGGCCGTCATTTGCCTGGCGCTGTTTGCTTTACTCTATCTGCACGGCTGGTCTGGATGGCTATTTGTTCTGGCGATTCCGATGCTGGCGAAACATGTTTCTCAGGTGATGCGTGAGCAATCCACCGAGGGCATCCGCCCCCTTCTGGAAAAAATGGTGAAAGCGGCATTACTGACTAATGTGCTGTTTGCGTTGGGTCTGTTGCTCAATTAAGAGGCTGAGCGCCGTTCATGCACTTGGCAAAATTTAACAATTGATGATTTTGCCAACACCCTTCAGAAAGGGATATACTGAAGACTCATGCAGCAACCAGATGAAATCCTATGAAATACGATACTTCCGAACTGTGCGACATCTATCACGAAGAAGTGAATGTCGTTGAACCCTTGTTCTCCAACTTTGGTGGACGTACTTCATTTGGCGGGCAGATCACCACGGTGAAGTGCTTCGAAGACAATGGCTTGCTTTATGATTTGCTCGAGCAAAACGGCTTAGGACGGGTTCTGGTGGTTGACGGCGGTGGGTCTGTTCGCCGTGCGTTAATCGATGCAGACCTGGCTGCGCTGGGGCTGGAAAATCAGTGGGAAGGTATCCTGATTTACGGCGCAGTCCGTCAGGTGGATGATTTGCAGGAGCTCGATATCGGCATTCAGGCGATGGCCGCCATTCCAGCGGGTGCGGCAAGTGAAGGCATTGGCGAGAGTGATATCCGCGTGAATTTCGGTGGCGTGACCTTCTTTACCGGTGACCACCTTTACGCTGATAACACCGGCATTATTCTGTCAGAAGACCCACTCGACATCGAGTAAGCCCCTTCCTGCGGCGGGTTCAGCGCAATAAAAAGGACGCCATGGCGTCCTTTTTTAATGGGAAAAAATCGGTATTCAGACTTCTTCCATTTTGCCCAACAGTGCACGCAGACGATCCTGCCACACGTGTTGTTCGTCTTTCAGCTGTGCATTTTCACGCACCAGCGACTCATGATTGCCGCTCGCTTGCTGAACTTCCTGAGAGAGTGTGTTGTTCTGCTCTTTCAGCTCTTCAATTTCCATCTGCAGCAAGGTAATGGTATCAATCGCTTGCTGAACTTTTGCTTCTAATTTCTCAAATACTTCAAATGACATTCTTCGGTCCCCTTATGTTCGCAAGGCGCACATCTTGTAAGTTCTGCCGCATCATCCGGATACGGCTCAAAAATTCTCGCACCGCGTAGATTTTCCTGATGTTTTCTGAAGAAAACGCCGTCAAACCCATCGATGTCTTGAAACACGATTGTATGTAGCCAGTCTTGCCCTGTCTAGCAACATACCGGCCCTACACGCAGTCTGTTGCAATTTTCTCGTCAAAACCATCAGCAAATGCTTAAAAAGCACGAGTTGTCGCGAGAATCTCAGGCTAATTTCGCATAACGTGCCCGGACATGGGGACTCAGAATGTCGGATGGACAAAACCCGCTGCAGAATACGAGACCACCAACAAGCGACAAACTGGGCACGGGAACGGTTTTTTAGGCGGGATAGAAAGCGCAAAACACTCGAATTCGCTCATTTTTATGACACAACACACAAATTTTGATTTCGCTATTTCTCGTTTATGCTCGTTAACGATAAATTCACATTACGTTCTCATTTGATGAAGAACGTCTTATTCCGATTACGTTCACGTACTTCTAGTAAGAAAAATTATAACTAACCCTTAACATCATCCTTTATAGGATCCGACTATGAGCCAAACCATGAGTTCCACATTAAAAGGTCAGTGCATCGCTGAGTTTCTGGGTACCGGGCTTATCATCTTTTTCGGTGCCGGATGCGTAGCTGCACTGAAACTTGCCGGGGCAGTTTTTGGTCAGTGGGAAATCAGCATCATTTGGGGTCTGGGTGTGGCAATGGCCATCTACCTGACCGCAGCGATTTCCGGCGCTCACCTCAATCCTGCTGTAACCGTCGCGCTGTGTCTGTTTGCAAACTTTGAAGGACGCAAAGTTCTGCCTTACATCATCGCGCAGGTTGCCGGTGCCTTTTGCGCCGCTGCACTGGTCTACGGTCTGTACTACAACCTGTTCATCGATTTCGAACAAAGTCACCACATGGTACGCGGCAGCGTGGAAAGTCTGAATCTGGCCGGTATTTTCTCCACCTACCCGAACCCGCACATCAGCGTCATGCAGGCGTTTATCGTTGAAGTGGTGATCACCGCGATTCTGATGGCCTTAATCCTCGGCCTGACCGACGACGGCAACGGCATCCCGCGTGGCCCGCTGGCCCCCCTGCTGATCGGTATTCTGATCGCGGTTATCGGTGCATCAATGGGTCCGTTGACTGGTTTCGCCCTTAACCCGGCACGTGACTTCGGTCCTAAGGTATTCGCCTACTTCGCAGGTTGGGGCAAAGTCGCCTTCACCGGTGCCCGCGACATTCCTTACTTCCTGGTGCCGATTTTTGGCCCACTGATTGGTGCATCGCTCGGCGCCTTCGGTTATAAAGCGCTGATTGGTCGCCACCTGCCTTACGAAATCCATGAGGCAGAAGAAGAAGCTCTCCAACAGCCAGCAAAACAACGCAAAGCCTGATCGGCTAAACTGTTCACAGCACTCTCATTCGTAGGAATATTATTATGTCAGCAGATACGACTCACGAAAAAAAATATATCGTCGCGCTCGATCAAGGTACCACCAGCTCCCGCGCCGTCGTCCTGGACCATGATGCAAACATCATCAGTGTGTCACAGCGTGAATTCACCCAGATTTACCCGAAATCTGGCTGGGTGGAACACGACCCGATGGAAATCTGGGCTTCACAAAGTTCGGTCCTGGTAGAAGTGCTGGCGAAAGCCGACATCAACTCAGACCAAATCGCCGGTATCGGTATTACCAACCAGCGTGAAACCACCATCGTGTGGGAAAAAGAGACCGGTAAACCGATTTATAACGCCATTGTCTGGCAGTGCCGTCGTACTGCAGAAATCTGCGAAAAGCTGAAGAAAGACGGTATGGAAGAGTACATCCGTCATAACACCGGCCTGGTGGTTGACCCGTATTTCTCCGGCACAAAACTGAAGTGGATCCTCGATAACGTTGAAGGCTCCCGCGAACGTGCGGCACGCGGCGAACTGCTGTTCGGTACCGTTGATACCTGGCTGGTATGGAAAATGACTCAGGGACGCGTTCACGTTACGGATTACACCAACGCCTCCCGTACCATGATGTTCAATATTCACAGCCTGGAATGGGATGAACGCATGCTGGAAGTGCTGGATATCCCGCGCGCTATGCTGCCGGAAGTTCGCTCTTCGTCTGAGATTTATGGCCAGACCAACATCGGGGGTAAAGGCGGTACGCGTATTCCTATCGCCGGTATTGCCGGTGACCAGCAGGCCGCGCTGTATGGCCAGCTGTGCGTACAACCAGGTATGGCGAAAAATACCTATGGCACCGGCTGCTTCTTGCTGATGAATACCGGTACCGAAGCCGTGGAATCCAAAAACGGCCTGCTGACCACCATTGCCTGTGGTCCAAGAGGCGAAGTGAACTATGCACTGGAAGGTGCAGTATTTGTCGGCGGTGCATCGATTCAATGGCTGCGTGACGAGCTGAAACTGATCAGCGATGCCACTGACTCTGAATATTTCGCCAGCAAAGTGAAAGACACCAACGGCGTTTACGTGGTGCCTGCGTTCACTGGCCTCGGTGCACCTTATTGGGACCCGTATGCCCGTGGCGCGATCTTCGGCCTGAGCCGTGGCGCTAACAGCAACCACATCATCCGTGCAACGCTGGAATCTATCGCCTACCAAACCCGCGACGTGCTGGACGCCATGCAGGCCGATTCCGGCACCCGCCTGCAATCTCTGCGTGTTGACGGTGGTGCTGTAGCAAACAACTTCCTGATGCAGTTCCAGTCAGACATTCTCGGCACCCGCGTTGAGCGCCCTGCGGTGCTGGAAGTCACGGCTCTCGGTTCTGCGTTCCTGGCCGGTCTGGCCGTTGGTTTCTGGAGCGATCTGGAAGAAGTGCGCAGCAAAGCGACAATTGAACGCGAATTCCGCCCAAGCATTGAGACCACCGAACGCAATGTGCGCTACAAAGGCTGGCAGAAAGCCGTTGCCCGCGTACGTTCATGGGAAGATCACGACGAATAATCGCCAGTTGCTATCACCAACATCTTTTCTACGTTCAAAACTCCCCGGCCGGGGAGTTTTTTTATGCGTCTTCCCACTGTGCTAAAATCTGCGGAACAGATGAGCCGTTGCCTCACCGACCTCTTTTTTCTTTCTACAGGCTTTCCAATGAAACGTGAATTAGCAATAGAGTTTTCCCGCGTGACCGAAGCCGCCGCACTGGCCGGTTATAAGTGGCTGGGTCGCGGTGACAAAAATCTCGCCGACAACGCCGCCGTGCAGGCGATGCGCATCATGCTCAATAATGTCGATATCGACGGCACCATTGTGATTGGCGAAGGCGAAATTGATGAAGCACCGATGCTCTTCATCGGCGAAAAGGTCGGGACCGGCAACGGTGAGGCTGTCGATATCGCGGTCGACCCGATTGAAGGCACGCGCATGACCGCCATGGGCCAATCCAATGCCCTTGCCGTTCTGGCGGTGGGCGACAAGGGTTCGTTCCTCAATGCGCCAGATATGTACATGGAAAAGATCGCCGTCGGCCCTGGTGCAAAAGGCGTCATTAACCTGAACCTGACGCTGGCTGAAAACCTCGCCAATGTGGCTAAAGCACTGAATAAACCGCTGACCGAACTCACCGTGGCCGTGTTGGCAAAACCGCGTCACGACGATGCCATCCGTGAAATGCTGGCTGCCGGTGTACGCGTTTTCGCCTTCCCGGACGGCGATGTGGCCGCCACTATTCTGACCTGTATGCCGGAAAGTGAAGTTGATGTGTTGTACGGCATTGGCGGCGCGCCGGAAGGGGTGATCTCCGCGGCGGTTATCCGCGCGCTGGATGGTGATATGCAGGGCCGTTTATTAGCGCGTCATGACGTGAAAGGCGATACACCTGAAAACCGCCGCATCGGTGAGGAAGAGCTGACGCGTTGCAAAGCGATGGGTATCGAAGCAGGCAAAGTGCTGAAGCTGGATGATATGGCACGTAACGATAACGTGATTTTCTCCGCGACCGGCATCACCAAAGGCGATTTGCTGGAAGGCATCAGCCGTCAGGGCAATATGGCGACCACCGAAACGTTGCTGATCCGTGGCAAATCACGCACTATCCGCCGTATTCGCTCTACGCACTATCTCGACCGTAAAGACGTGGCGCTGCATGAGTTTATCATCTGACTGATATGCAGAAAGCAAAAAGCAGAGCCGTGTTTTGGCTCTGCTTTTTTATACGCCTGGCATAAGGCTAAATTGTATGTCCCTGTTCCTGCTGGCGATTCGCCATCGGCCACCAGCAGAGTAAGATCAGTAGCGCCATAGCAAACATCAGCAGGCCCAGACTGAACTGGCCGGTTTGCGGCAACATCGCGGACATCCATGCTGCCAGCCCCGAACCGATGTTCTGCATACCGCCGACCAGCGCACCTGCCGCTCCCGCCAGATAGGGGAAAGGTTCCATCGCGCCGGTGGTTGCCAGCGGGAATAACATCCCTGCGCCAAAGAAGAACAGCGACGCAGGCACGATCAGCGTCCAGATGTTCATCACGCCCAGCCAGCCAGGGAGCCACATCAACAGCCCGGCCAGCAGACAACTCAATACCGAGTGCCACATTAATTGCTGGAAGCTTTTTTCAGAGCGCCCGGCGTACCAGGCACCAAAGAAAGCGGCGGGAATAGGCAGAATAAACAGAATGCTGACGGTCATGGCATTCAGCCCCAGGACACCGCCCATCAGCACACCGCAGCTGGCTTCAAATACCGCCACCCCTGCCAGTGCACCGATCAACATCACCATATAACGGCTGAAGTTACCGTCCGCCAGCAGCAGTCGCAGGCTACTCAGCATCCCGCGCGGCTCATGAATGACAGGTCGGGTTTCCGGCAGCCAGCGGTACATCGAAAATGCGACGCCCGCGCAGAGCAACAACAGAAAACCAAAGCTGGCCCGCCAGCCCAACCAGGCAGAGAGTGCCCCGCCAATCAGCGGCGCAATCAGTGGGCTGACCAGAATACCCATATTCAGCAGGCTGTTGGCCTGGCGTAAGGCACCACCGCTGTATAAATCACGCGGCATGGTACGGGCCATTACCCCGGCAACGCCGGTACCCATTCCCTGAACGGCACTTGCCACAATTAACAGCGTCAGGCTTTGCGCCAGCATAGCGCCCGCCGCGCCCACCAGGAAAATCATCATACCGGTGAGGATCACCGGTTTGCGTCCCACCTTGTCTGACAGCGGACCATAAATCAGCTGCGATGATCCATAGGCTATTAAATAGGCCGCCATCACCCGTTGCACCGCGCCCGGTTTTACCGACAAACTCTGCGCCATATCTGCGATATTTGGCACATAAATGGTTTGCGCCATCTGCCCTACCGCAACCAGCAAAACCAACATCACAAGCAGGTGAATATTTTCCAGTTTTTTCATTTTTCAGTTCATTAATCAATCGAAACACCAGATATCAGCATAATTAGCCGGTATTGGCGCGGGGAGGCCGTCGGGCGCATAAATTAACAAACTGGGGTGAATAAGCGAGTGTCTGACGGAAAACTGTCTTTACATCACTGGTGGGCCTGAGTGCCATCTTCGTAAAGATAACTGTACGACTGCGAAGTAGTCTAACCACCGATGATCAGCCTGATAACATTTAATCGATAATCGATTCAGAGAATGTGAAATAAAATCAGCGGGGTAAATCGGGCAGCAGATTTCTGCTCCCGGCACAGACCTGCAACGGGAGCACTTTTTTATGGCGGATTGGGTTAACGGTAAAGTCACCAAAATTGAAAACTGGACCGACAGTTTGTTCAGCATCACGGTGAGCGCTCCGGTCGATGCATTCAGCGCAGGGCAGTTCGCCAAACTGTCGATGGAGATTGAGGGGGAACGCGTGCAGCGGGCCTATTCCTACGTCAACGCACCCAGCGATCCGAATCTGGAGTTCTATCTGGTCACCGTCCCGGAGGGCAAACTCAGCCCGCGTCTGCATGCGCTGGAGATTGGCAGCGAAATCCAGGTGACCAAAGAAGCCGCAGGTTTTTTCGTTATCGACGAAGTACCGGAGTGTGACACGTTGTGGATGCTGGCGACCGGCACGGCGATCGGCCCTTATTTATCGATTTTGCAGGAAGGAATTGGGCTGGAGAGATTCCAGAATATCGTTCTGGTCCATGCCGCTCGCTTCTCGCAGGACCTCAGCTATTTGCCGTTGATGCAACAGCTACGGCAGCGTTACAACGGCAAACTGCATATCCAGACCGTTGTCAGCCGTGAGAAAACGCCGGGTTCGCTGACCGGGCGCGTTCCTGCGCTGATTGAAGACGGCACGCTCGAGGCCGCCGTCGGCCTGAAAATGGAGGCCGAAAATAGCCACATTATGCTGTGCGGTAACCCGCAGATGGTGCGCGATACCCAGCAAATCCTCAAGGACAGCCGTGGTATGCGCAAGCATCTCAAACGCAAACCGGGCCATATGACCAGCGAACATTACTGGTAAGTATCCGACAGCGCGATTATTTGAGTTTGACGTTTTCCGGTTCCGGGCCAAAACGATTTGCGCCCGGCGTACCGGCGAATACGCCGCAATCGATAATCAGCAGCCCAAACAGAATGACCGGGATCAGCCGCCCCACCACCCATTGCCATAGCACCGGGATCATGTCCCAGTGACCAGCCGCCAGCATCCACGCCAGAATAAACAAAAAAGCCCATAAGGCAGAGCGGTTGCGGTCATGCAGGCGTTTGACCATCACCGCCGCCGTCGGCCAGAGTAAAACGACCACGGCAAATGCCGCCGATTTGATCTCAATCCACTGGCGATCGGCAAAGGTAAATGCCGCCACCATCAATACCAGCCAACTGGCCATCCAAATCCAAAAATCACGGCGGCCCATGCGACCATTAAACGAAAATAAGGCGTGTTGCAGTGTCATCGGGCATTGATCCCATCAAGTGTCGTAGCAGGTGTAAGCAGCAAAAAAGTTGGCGCAAAGTGTAACCCAGCCGGGAGGCGTGACGGCAATGTTTACGTACTCCTTTTGACATTGCCCCCGGATCCCCGCTTTAATCGACCATCGTCTCAAAACAAGAACAACGTTATGACCGCAAAATTCTTTATACGTTTGGCTCTGCCCGCACTGCTCCTGCTTTCTGGTCTGAATCTGGCGCGTGCCGAAATGCCAGCCGACCACCAGACCGTCGAAGAGATGCCCAAAGCCCCTTATTTACTTGCCGGTGCGCCAACGTTTGAAATGACGCTGGTGAGTTTCCGTGAAAAGTACAACGCGGCCAACCCGACTCAGCAGATCAACGAATTCCGCGCCATCAGTGATAAATCCGCCAATGAGCCGCTGACCCGTGCGGCCAGCAAGATTAATGAAAATCTCTACGCGTCGACGGCGCTCGAGAAAGGCACTGGCAAAATTAAAACCCTGCAAATTACCTATCTGCCCATTCAGGGACCTGAACAGAAGGCCGCACGCTCGCTCGCTATAAATTATATGGCCAATCTGATGCGGCAGTTCGATGCCAGTCTGTCAGTCGAACAAAGTGTGGCAAAAGTGGCCTCGCTGATTGACAAAGGTAAAGGGCAGCAATTTTATCAACAACAGCTGGGTGCCATCCGTTATGTGATCTCCGATAACGGCGAGAAAGGGCTGACCTTCGCAGTTGAACCCGTAAAACTGGCGCTGTCATGAACGCCGGCATGACGGCAATTAATGACAAAAAGCAAAGCCTTTACCACCAATCATCTCTATACTGTTGGGCAGGTAATCTGCTTGTTTGGCAGAAATTTTAATCGACACTCGCGTCCCCTTTTGGAGGAAAAAACATGCGACATCCATTAGTGATGGGTAACTGGAAGCTGAACGGTAGTACCCACATGGTTAACGAACTGATCGCTGCATTGCGCACCGAATTGACCACGGTTGAAGGTTGTGGCGTTGCTATCGCACCACCAGAAGTTTACCTGTCACAGGCTAAACACGCACTGGCGGGCAGCCGTATTGCCTTAGGCGCACAGAACGTTGATGCCAACCTGTCCGGCGCATTCACCGGTGAAATCTCTGCCGACATGCTGAAAGATATCGGTGCGAAATACATCATCATCGGCCACTCAGAACGCCGTACTTATCACAAAGAAACTGATGAGTTAATTGCTAAGAAATTTGGCGTACTGAAAACTGCAGGTCTGACCCCTGTGCTGTGCATCGGTGAAACCGAAGCAGAAAACGAAGCGGGCCAAACTGAAGCCGTTTGCGCTAAACAACTCGACGCAGTACTGAACACCCTTGGTGCGAAAGCGTTCGAAGGCGTAGTGGTTGCTTACGAGCCAGTTTGGGCTATCGGTACCGGCAAATCTGCCACCCCAGCGCAAGCTCAGGCCGTTCACAAATTCATCCGTGATCATATCGCCAAGCAAGATGCTGAAATCGCTAAACAAGTGATCATCCAATACGGCGGTTCTGTGAACGACAAAAACGCAGCAGAACTGTTTGCTCAGCCTGATATCGATGGCGCGCTGGTCGGCGGTGCATCTCTGAAAGCTGATGCCTTCGCAGTTATCGTGAAAGCAGCAGCAGAAGCGAAAAAAGCGTAAGTTTTGCTTTAACGCTGCATAAAAAAACCCCGACTTCGTAATGAAATCGGGGTTTTTTATTAGGTGAATCCCATGCCCTAAATAATTGGCGTTGTACCAGGGCGGCAAGAGAGCGAATCCCGAATCACGGACTCAAGTCAGTGATCCGGGTGAGTAAACGCAGCCAACACAGGTACAACTTCAAGTATGACGGGCATTAGCGCTTACTGATTTGGTCGAAGATACCACCGGTAGAGAAGTGATCCTTCTGCGCCTCGGCCCAGGTACCAGCGACCTGCTCAATGGTGAACAGTTTCAGCTGTGGAAATTCTGCGGCAAATTTCTTCTCGACGGCAGCGTCACGCGGACGATAGTAATTTTCCGCAGCAATGGTCTGCCCTTCCGGTGAATAGAGATATTTCAGGTAAGCATCAGCCACGTCGCGGGTACCCCGCTTATCAACGACCTTGTCCACCACCGAAACCGTTGGTTCTGCCAGAATAGACTCACTCGGCGTCACGATTTCAAATTTATCTTTGCCCACCTCTTTGGTGGCCAGCAACGCTTCGTTTTCCCAGGCAATAAGCACATCACCGATGCCACGCTCAACGAAGGTATTGGTTGCACCACGTGCGCCGGAGTCCAGCACTTCGACGTTTTTATACAATGCTTTGACGAAGTCCTGCGCTTTGGCTTTGTCATTATTATTGTGATGCAGGGCATAACCCCATGCTGCCAGATAGTTCCAGCGTGCGCCGCCTGAGGTTTTCGGGTTCGGCGTAATGATCGACACGCCCGGTTTGATCAAATCATTCCAGTCATGAATTTGTTTCGGGTTGCCCTTCTTCACCAGGAAAACGATGGTCGAGGTATAAGGTGCAGAATTATCCGGCAGACGTTTGATCCAGTTCTTATCAATGCGGCCGCGCTCGGCGATGGCGTCCACATCATAGGCCAGTGCCAGCGTTACCACATCGGCTTCAATACCGTTAATGACTGACGTTGCCTGCTTGCCTGAACCGCCATGCGATTGACGAACGGTCACGGTGTCGCCGGTTTTACCTTGCCAGTATTTGCTGAAAGCCTTGTTGTATTGCTCATAGAGTTCACGCGTCGGATCATATGACACGTTCAGGATTTGAATATCTTTGGCAATGGCTCCCGTTGCGACCAGCAGTAATGCCAGACCTACACCCCATTTATTCATCGCACTTTCTCCCAGAAATAGTCTCAATAGATTGGATTTACCGAATCAGATAGAGAGAGCCTGCCAGAGAAAAATAAAACAATTAAAGATTAAAAGGTGTTCTGCTATTCCATTCAGGAATAAAGAAATGATGTACATAAAAAATCTATGGTCACCCCCGTTTTTGCAACACCGATTTTGATTTATGATGGGCTTGCTTAAATCTATACGGCGTCTGATGGGCAACACTACGTTGCCCGCGCCACGATGAAGTCCGC